>Ga0315281_10002031_pt1 | contig 30088 bp, 34 predicted proteins | sample YL17G07_0_MG_FD_204540 | JGI IMG/M metagenome (GOLD analysis project Ga0315281, IMG submission 204540) | Sediment microbial communities from Yellowstone Lake, YNP, Wyoming, USA - YL17G07_0 | ecosystem: Environmental > Aquatic > Freshwater > Lake > Sediment | place: USA: Wyoming | collected...
CAGCGCTTCGAAGTGCTCGGCGCCAAGGGGCAGTTGCAGGCAGGCAACCACAAGCCCACCGAAGTTTTCGCGCATACCGCCGCGAGCGTGAGCGAGGACAAGCCGGAGCATTTCTTTCTCGAGCGCTACCGCGCCGCCTACGCGCTCGAGATCGCGCATTTCTTCGATGCCCTGACTCACGGCAAGCCGGTACGAACCACGCTGCAGGACGGCGTCAAAGCGCTCGAACTTGCCGACGCGGCCACGCGCTCGTGGCGGGAAGATCGAATCGTCACGCTCTAGTTTTGGCGTAAAGTTCGAAAATCGTTCACCGCAAAGACGCAAAGGGCACGAAGGAAAAACAAGTCGAGGGAAAGCAGATCTGGGTTAAGAGCAGAGTGACGATTCATGAATTTTTGCCGCCAACTTTCACCGTGACGGATCATCGGCCCCGGCAGCATTGCAATCCGAGCGTTTTCCTTCCTTTTGCTTTTCCTTCGCGCCCTTTGCGTCTTTGCGGTGAGTCTGCACTGCGGATGAAGTTTTAAGGAGATTGCCACAATGAATGCTCCACTTCGCATTGGAATAGCTGGTATAGGGCGCATGGGACAACGTCATGCGCTGAATCTCGCGCATCGCACCCTCGGCGCCCAGCTCGTGGCGGCCTGCAGCCCGATCGCCGGCGAACTCGAATGGGCCTGAGAAAAGCTCAACGTCAAGCATCTGTACCGGGACTACAAGGACCTCCTGGCGTATCCGGGACTCGACGTGGTGTTCCTGGTGACGCCGACGACGCTGCATGCCGACCAGATCATCCAGGCCCTGCAGGCGGGCAAGCACGTGTTCTCGGAAAAGCCGCTCGCGCTGAACATTCCGGATTGCCTGAAGGTCGAGCAGGAAGCCGCGAAATATCCCAAGCAGAAGGTCATGATCGGCTTCGTGCGCCGCTTCGACCCGAGCTATCGCGAGGCCCACGACAAGGTCCAGGCGGGCTTGATCGGGCGGCCGTTCCTGGTGCGTTCGCAGACCGCCGACCAGAATGATCCGAGCGGATTCTTCGTGCGCTTCGCGCCCACCAGCGGCGGCGCCATGGTCGACATGAGCGTTCACGATATCGACGTCGCGCGCTGGTTCCTCGGCGCGGGCGGCGCCAAACGCGTCTACGCGGCCGGCACGATCGCGATCCACAAGGGCCTTGAGGAATGCGGCGACGTCGATAACGGCGTGGCGATCTGCGAATTCGGCGACGGGCAAATCGCCTGCTTCTACGCGTCGCGGACCATGGCCCACGGCCACGAGACCCTGTCCGAGATCATCGGCACCCAGGGACGCCTCATGGTCGGGCAGAACCCGCGCATCGACCGGGTCGAGATCTCCGACGCGCATGGCGTACGCAACGAATGCACACCGACGTTCTACGAGCGTTTTGCCGAAGCCTTCCAGCTCGAAGCACAGGCCTTCGTCGATGCGGTGCTGGGCGATCTGCCGCTGCCATTAACCTTGCGGGATGCGACGGAAGCGACGCGCATTGGCATCGCGCTCACGCAGTCGCTGCGCAGTGGGCGCGCGGTGGATGTCGAGTAGCTTCTGAGAAAAGGGCGGTCTTGGGCAATATCCGGGCTGTGTGATTCTGCACCCTATCACTACGGGATTTGTCATGACATCCTGGCCTTCGTCCAAGGCCAGACAGGTACTCTGCGCTCTCTACCGAATTGGCTGGACGCTCAAGCGCCAATCCGGTTCACACAAGACTGTTTCTCACCCAAGCCGGCCAGATGTGGTCTTCGCATTCCACTTCTCGATGTTTGCGCGGAGCAGCATGCGCATCCTCTGACTTCGACAGCGAAAGGGCGTGGCCAAAAGCACCGCGCTGCCTGGCTCGGCGCTAGCCTGCCGAGAACATCGGTGTGGCTGATAATGTTGCCTGCCGCTGCACGTTGGTCCGGCGGCAATCACCCCTGTAGACTGATGAGTTTGAAGGAGCGGAAGCGGCAATAGTGGATCAAGCAACGCACAACAAAATCGTCTCCTTCATCTGGGGCATTGCAGACGATGTCCTGCGCGACCTGTTCAAGCGCGGCAAATACCCGGACGTGATCCTGCCGATGTGCGTTGTCCGGCGCATGGACGCAGTGCTCGAGCCGACCAAGAAGAACGTGCTCGCGGCCAAGAAGATGCTCGACGAGGCACGCATTACCGAGCAACGCGCCGCGCTATGTGATGCAGCAGGCCAGGCCTTTTACAACACCTCGAAGTTCACCCTCCGCGACCTCAAGTCGCGTGGCAGCCAGCAGCAACTGCTCGCCGACTTCGAGGACTACCTCAACGGCTTCTCGCCCAACGTGCAGGACATCCTCGAGAACTTCAAGTTCCGCAACCAACTGCAGACGCTTTCGAAGGCCGACGCGATCGGCACGCTGATCAACAAGTTCCTTGATCCCGAGATCGACCTCTCGCCGGCCGGTATCGACAACCATGCGATGGGTACCGTCTTCGAGGAGCTGGTTCGCAAATTCAACGAAGACAACAACGAAGAGGCGGGTGAGCACTGGACCCCGCGCGATGCTGTGCGGCTGATGGCGAATCTCGTGTTCCTGCCGATCGAGGAGCAGCTCAAGTCCGGCTCCTACCTGCTCTACGACTGCGCTTGCGGCACGGGCGGCATGCTCACCGTGGCGGAGGAGACGCTCGCGGCGATTGCCGCGAAACGCAATCAGCAGATCACCAGCCACCTCTACGGCCAGGAGATCAACCCCGAGACCTACGCCGTCTGCAAGGCGGACATGCTCCTCAAAGGCGAGGGCGAGAGCGCCGACCACATCGTCGGTGGCGCGGAATATGGTCCACGCTCTCGCACGACGCCTTTCCCGCGCAGGAGTTCGACTTCATGCTCGCCAATCCGCCCTATGGCAAGAGCTGGAAGAAAGACCTCGAAGCGATGGGCGGCAAGGACGGGATGTGCGACCCGCGCTTCAAGGTGATGCACGCGGGCGAGGAGTTGTCGCTCGTCACCCGCTCCAGCGACGGCCAGATGCTCTTTCTCGCGAACATGGCGTCGAAGATGAATGCCAAGTCGGCGCTGGGCAGCCGCATCGCCGAGGTGCACAACGGCAGTTCGCTCTTCACCGGCGACGCAGGCCAGGGCGAGAGCAACATCCGCCGCTGGCTGATCGAGAACGACTGGCTCGAGGCCATCGTCGCGCTGCCGCTCAATCTTTTCTACAACGCCGGCATCGCCACCTACATCTGGGTGTTGTCGAACAAGAAGCCCGCGCACCGCGCGGGCCAGGTGCAGCTGATCGACGCCAGCCAGTGGTTCAAGCCGCTGCGCAAGAACCTCGGCAAGAAGAACTGCGAACTCTCGCCCGAGGACATCGAGCGCATCAGCCGCGCCTTCCTCAGCTTCAAGGAAGCGCCCGAATCCAAGGTCTTCCCCGACGCCGCCTTCGGCTACTGGAAGGTCACGGTCGAGCGCCCGCTGCGCCTGCACAGCCAGCTTTCGCTCAAGGCCATCGAAACGCTGCGCTTCGCCGCGGGTGACGAAGACTTGCGCGCCGCGCTCTACGACGAGTTCGGCGACGACCTCTTCTCGAAGTTCGGAAAGATTTTCTCCGCGCTGGAGAAGCGCCTCGACGAATGGGGCGGTGACGAGGACGAGGGCGACGACGAGGAAGGCGGCAGCACGAAGAAGGGTTTGCCGGAGAAGAAGATAAAGAAACTACTCGACCCCAAGGCCTGGGAGCGCGGCGCGCGCCTCATCGAAGTGGCCACGAAGCTGCGAGAGGCGCTGGGCGACAAGCTGTTCGAGGACCACAACGTCTTCCGCGACCGCGTCGATGCCGCGCTGAAGAAGGCAGGCCTGAAGCTCGCCGCCGCCGATCTGAAGCAGCTCCTCAAAGCGGTGAGCTGGCGCGTCGAGACAGCGCCGCCGGTCATCGCCAAGGCGCACAAGCCCGGCAAGATGAAGGCCGACCCGCTGCGTGGCCTGTTCGAACTCCCCTCTACCTCTGGGACAAGAGAGCACTTGGGGCGCAGCAGAGGGGCCGGGGGTGAGGGTGCTCCACGCATCGTCGAGTACGAACCCGATTCCGACCTGCGCGACACCGAGCAGGTGCCGCTCCTGGAAGACGGCGGCATCGAAGCCTTCATCGGCCGCGAGGTGCTGCCCTACACGCCCGATGCGTGGATCAAGGAAGACGCCACCAAGATCGGCTACGAGGTGAGTTTCACGCGCCACTTCTACAAGTCGCAGCCGCTGCGTACACTGGAGGAGATCAGCGCCGACATCCTCGCCATCGAGAAAGAGGCCGAGGGGCTGCTGGATGGTCTGCTCAAGGTGGACGCCAAGCCATGAATAAGAAAGCCGACCCGTCACCCCAAAAGCCCAGGCGCTTCGCGCTACAGCCAGAGGAGCGCAAACAACGCAGCCTGGCCGCTGAGACGGAAACGCCCGCAGTCGTCGATGCGGCGGGCCTCCTCTCGGACTTGCGCAGCCTCATCCAGTCCGCACGCCAGCGGATTGCCACCGTCGCCTATTCCACCCAGACACTGCTCTGTTGGCACGTGGGACGGCGCCTCTTGAATGAGAATCTCCAAGGCGGCAGGGCCGCGTATGGAAAACAAATTCTCGTGACGGTGTCACGAGAATTGACGGCGGAATATGGGCAAGGCTTCAGCTATGCCGAAATTGCCCGCATGATCCAGTTTTCGCAGTTGTTCCCCGATGAGGCAATTGTCGTGACGCTGTCACAACAATTGAGCTGGTCGCATGTTCATGCGCTGCTGCCGATCAAGGATCCGCTGGCCCGCGATTTCTATGCGGAAATGTGCCGCATCGAGCGGTGGAATGTGCGCACGCTGCGGCAGAAGATCGGCAGCATGTTGTTCCAGCGCACCGCGCTGTCGAGAAAACCGGAAGCCGTCATCTCGGCGGAGATCGCCAAGCTCCGCGACGGGCAGATGAGCCCCGACACCGTCTTTCGCGATCCGTACCTGCTCGATCTGCTCGGCTTGAAGGGCGCCTACAGCGAGCGCGACCTCGAGAGCGCCATCCTGCGCGAGATCGAGGGCGTGCTGCTGGAACTGGGTTCGGGCTTCACCTTCGTCGCGCGCCAGAAGCGCATGACCGTAGGCAAGGACGATTTTCATCTCGACCTGCTCTTCTTCCACCGCCACCTGCGCCGGCTGATCGCCGTCGAATTGAAACTGGAGTCCTTCCAACCCGCACACGTTGGCCAGATGGAGCTGTACCTGCGCTGGCTGGACAAACACGAGCGCGCCCCAGGCGAGGAAGCCCCGATCGGGCTCATCCTGTGCGCAGCAGCCGATGCCGAGCAGGTGGAGCTGCTCGAGCTCGATGCCAAATCCATCCGCGTCAGCGAGTACCTCACGGAGCTGCCGCCGCTGCCGCTGCTGCGCGCCCGCCTGCACCAGGCCATCGAGCACGCGCGCGAGCAGGCTGCCCGACAGCTCCCGGGCTCAGGGGAGCAGCCATGAGCGACGACGATGCCATGCAGGCGATCAGCGCCCTCGCGGGCAGCATGCGGGAACTTCAGCAGCGGGCTGCGCAGCAATACCTCCCGGTAGTCGATGACATCTTGCGCACCCGTTCCCGCGATACCCAGATGATCGAGCACACGCTGGATCGCCTGCTCGACTTCTCCGGCCACGAACCCGTGCTACAGATGTACAAGAAGCTCTGTCGCCACTATTGGGACATCGACCCCGCCGCCACCGCTTACTACGTCAACGCCTACCGCGAATACTGGGATAGCGACGAACCTGGCGGCCAGGCATGATCGCCGACCTCAAGCAGTATCCCGCATATCGGCAGGCTGAAGGCGGATGGGTCGATGAGGTTCCGTCGCATTGGACGATCCGCGGTATGAAGTACGTCGTGCGCGAGATCGACTCGCGCACGACCGCTGGCAAGGAGCAGTTCCTCGCCTCGGTGATGCCCTACACCAACCCCGCCTGGGAGAAGCTTTCCATCCTGCTCAACCTCCTTACACCCAAACTTCCTGCGCCGAAGGAGGAGGACCTCGCCAGGGGCATCCTCGAAGCGATCGACATGGACAGCTATCGCGTCGAAAAGAAGGCGGTGATGAAGATCGCGCTGGCGGATCAGAATGCGGAGATCGAACCCGTCCCGACCGATGTGGGAGGCGGCAAACGCGAACCCGAGCTCGACCGCCTCAGCAACATCCTCAAGACCTTCAACGACCAGTTCGGCACGCTCTTCACGGATGCAGACCATGTCGCGAAGCGTATCCGCGATGACATCGCGCCGAAGGTCGCCGCCGATGCGACCTACAGGAATGCGAAGGAGAACACGCCACACACCGCGCGCATGGCCCACGACCAGGCGCTCGGCAAGGTGATGCAGCTCTTGCTCAAGGACGACACACAGGTCTACAAGCAGTTCGTCGAGAACGATTCGTTTCGGCGCTTTGTCGGCGACATGGTGTATGCGATCACGAGTCAGTGAGTGCACCAGAACCGGATCGGACTTAGTGCCCTTGGGAGATCGGCAATGCCACGCGCTGTTTCGTGTTTTCTGAATAAGTCCGAAGTCAAAGTCGAAGAGGCACTCCGACTTAGAGATCACGCTGCCCGAGCAAAGCATTCTCGCTTCGATTTTCGATGCATCGAGTGCGCGGTGCGGCACTGGCAAGACTGGCAACGGAGGCCCGACGATGAAGGAGCGAGCACATGATTAAGCTATGGCGGAACTCTTGAGAGGAGATCCGGCCTTCGCTACGCAGTTGCTCAACGATCGAAACCGGTGCTGGAAAAGACGTCTGGCGCCAGCCGAAAGATGACTTAAAAGAAGACATTTCCCTGAAGAGGATTTGCCCGTCTCGAAAAGTCATGCCATATATTGGCACGATCATGCTAATATCTGGCCATGTCAATTGCCACCGCCCTCTTTTCCGACAGCCAGTCCCGCGTTTTCCGCTTGCTCTTCGGCCAGCCCGAGCGCGAGTTTCACTTGAGCGAATTGCGTCGCCTCACCGGCTTGGGCAGTGCCTCGCTACAACGGGAACTGAACCGCCTGGCCGACGTGGGCCTGGTGCGTTCGGAGCGGGTTGGCAACCTGCGCCGCTTTCAGGCAAACCCACAAAGCCCGGTGTTCGGCGAGTTGGTCGGCCTGACGCGCAAGACGCTCGGGGTTGAACCCATGCTGCGCGAAGCACTGCTACCCCTGTCCCGCAATCTTAAAGGCGCGTGGGTGTATGGCTCCGTCGCAAAACAGACCGACACAGCGCAAAGCGACATCGATGTGATGCTGGTCGGCAAGAACGTGCGGCTGGCCAAGGTATTGGAATTGCTGGTGCCGCTGGAAGCGCAACTGGGGAGAAAAATCAATCCCACCGTATACACGCCTGCCGAGTTTGCGAAACGCCGTGCCGAACCCGACTCGTTCGTAAATCGTGTATTGGCGCAGCCGATACTGCCCCTGATCGAGAATCCCGATGGGCCTGCCGGCGCTGGATAACCTCGTCCGCACCGGCCAGCGCAAGGCCGAACCGCGCAACGACGCCGAAATCCGGCGGATGCTGACGATGGCACGTACCCGCTTGGACGACACGGGGCAGACTGTTGTTTCCGACGAAGGCCGTTTTACAAGCGCCTACAACGCTGCACATGCGGCGGCGGTGGCCGCGCTGCGCTGGCACGGCTACCGCAGCGAAAGTCGCTACATCGTGTTCCAATCGCTGACGCATACGCTGAATTGGCCTGCGCCACGCTGGCGGGTGCTGGATGCAGCCCACCGGAAACGGAATCTGGCAGAGTACGAAGGTTTTCTGGAAGTGGAAGAATCCGCAATCGCGGAGCTGTGCGCGCTGGTCGCGGAACTGATCGCCGAGGTGGCCAAGCTGGTTGATGGCAATTGACGATGTCCATCCAGTACATGATGGTGACGAGCTTCAGGCATCCCGACGGCACGCCGATGTCGGCGGCGGAGTGGAAGAACTCGACCAGGCCAAGCTGACCCCGCTGCTGCGCCTGAAGTATCACGACTCGATTGCCGATGCCGTGGCTGACCTGGGCAAACGGGAAGAGATTGGCCAGGTGTTTTCCGGACTTCAGAAGTTCCTCTATCAGCAGCGTGAGGCAGTGGCATGAGCGATAAGCATCATGAAACACACCATTCGAACACGACTTTCTCCACCATGCTCTCGCATCACGGATAAAATCCTATTCGCTATGCGTCAACCAAGACACTGGCCCATTCTGTTACTTTAGTATCGTGAAGGTCACGCGTTACTTTGAGGCTGTTCGCAGTCGCCCGGACCGTGCGGTCATTCGGGACGAATGGATTGTGCGTGCCATTCGAGCACCTGTTCGTGAGGTAATTCAGGAAGATGGACGTATCCGACGCTGGACTCTGGTATCGGAGATGGAGAATCGTTATTTGCGGGTTATCCTGTTACCTGACGGCGAGACCGTCCACAATGCATTCTTTGATCGAAGGTTCGTGCCATGAAAGTTCGTTACTTTGCCGATACGGATACCATGCTGATTGAGTTCCGGGACGTTCCTGTTGCGGAGACACGTGATCTCGATGAGAACACGCTTCTCGATCTCGACGCCCAAGGTAATATCCGCTCAATCACCATCGAGCATGCCTCGACGCGCGCTGATGCCCCACAATTCTCATACGAGCAAGTAGCCGCATAAGAAACGGCCCCACAAGGACCGCAAAGATGCTCGTCCCTTTCGCGTTCCCGCTGGTCGGCCGCGTCTGAGTCGCAACGTCTTGGGGCGTGGATATAGCGCTGAGCGAATTTGAGTGTAAGCGTTTCGAACGCATTGTCGGCGCGTTCATTGACAAGCGTCGGCCCCCGCCGCACGTGCGGCCAAAGCTGGATCTGGGGTTTCGCGTTGCCGCCCACAGAGTTGAACTCTTCGAGATCCGGCCACGGTTCGACAGGCCGAGTGAAAAGCTTGAACACCCGTTTGCCAAGGCCACCTACGTGACGGCGCAAGACGTCTGGAAAGTTTTTTGGCAGCGCGCCGATCTGAAGTGGCACCGCTACGATCCAGCGCCTGAGGTCCCGTCGCTCGAAGATTTCCTGCAACTTGGGCAGGAGGATAGGCACGCATGCTTCTTCGGCTGACAGCGATCCTGAATCGCGTGTTGTGGTTTTTCATGAAGAATCGTCGGATCATCATTTAACCAGGCTACAGGCGGTGAGACATGACAATTCCGCGTTCGAAAGCCAGCAGCAAGTTATTGCAAGAGAACGACCGCGTTATCGTCACGGAGTGGCGTTTTGCGCCTGGCGCCGAAACTGGATGGCACCGCCATGCCCACGACTACGTTGTCGTTTGCCTGACTGCCGGAACGCTTGTGGCGGAAACATCAACCGGAAATATAGAATCCGAGTTGCAGTTTGGCCAGGCGTACGCGCGGCCAGAAGGTGTCGAGCACAATATCGTCAACCCCGGAGACAAGGAGTTTGTATTCGTCGAGGTTGAGACCAAATGAAGCGGCAGCCTGACAGCCGGTTCGTGCGCCGCGCGTTCCGCGCAGCGCTTTGCACCGTGCACCGCGCGGTACGACCGGGGCGTTAGCAGACAAGAAGGAGATATGCCATGAAAGCACTGATCAAAGCGCTCCTTCTTACAGTCGTATCGGCCAGCACCGCCACGGCTCAAGCGGCAAGCAGCGCGGAAGACAACCTGAAGCAGAAAAATATCGTGCTGCCGCCGCCAGTCACGCCTGTTGCGAACTATGTCCCTGCGGTGCGCGTCGGTAACCTCCTTTTCCTTTCCGGCTCGGGTCCGGATCCATCCACTCCCAGGGGAAAAGTGGGCAAGGATCTTTCGCTCGAGCAGGGCTATCAGGCTGCTCGTTCTACGGGGCTGAACCTTCTCGCCAGCGCGCGAGCCACGTTGGGAAGCCTCGACCGGGTAAAACGGATCGTGAAGGTCCTCGGCATGGTCAACTCCGCTGCGGGATTCACGGATCAGCCCAGGGTCATCAATGGCTTCTCCGATCTCATGGTGGAAGTCTTCGGTGAGGCGATCGGCAAGCACGCTCGCTCCGCGGTCGGCATGGCCGAGCTGCCCTTCAACATCCCGGTCGAGATTGAAATGATCATCGAGGTCGAGTAGGGCAGGAGAGAAAACCTTCTGCTACGGCACGGAGAAAGTCAGGTGGAACCAGCGCAAAGCCTTGATGGTCCGATGGCTGGTTTTTATGAGCAACGAACTGTTCGCTACAAAGGAGGTGGCCCATGAAGGTGAGCCTGAAAATTGACCAATTGTGCGTGTGCCTGTTTGCCATGGTGGTTTGCGCGGACCTGCATGCGATGATGGAGGCGGATAAATTCATTGGCGCGTGGCGGTTGGTTTCCGCGGAGTTCCGGGCCGAGGACGGGGCCATCGCCGAATCACCCTATGGTCCCGAACCGCAGGGCCTGCTGATGTATGACGCACAGGGCAGCATGTCCGCGCAATTGGCGCAGAAAGGTCGCACGCCCTTCGCGATCGCCGATCGGAAGGCGGGCACGAGCGATGAAACCAGGGCGGCATTCGAAAGCTATCAAGCCTACTATGGGCGCTTCAAAATCGATGAGCGCGAGCACGTCGTCACGCATACGGTGATGCAATCGCTGCTGCCCAACTTGGCAGGGACAGAGCAGCGTCGCCAATACCAGTTCAAGGACGGCAAGCTCATCCTGCGCACACCGCCCATCCTCATCGGCGGGAGGCGGCTGACGGGCGAGCTGGTGTGGGAAAAAATCAGGCTGGGCAAAGAGTGAGCAACTGCTGCTGGAAGGAGGCAAGGTAACGCCCTTCGTCGAGAGTGGAGTGGCGCGCTTCGAAGAGGGCGAACTTCATTGACGCAAATCTTCCTACTCTGTAGGCTGCTTTGCCCCGGGGCGAAAGCCTCGGCGATCAAGAAGATAGATAAATCACCGGAGGAGGAGACCATGTTCACCCGTGTTAGTAGGGCACGCGCCATCGCGAGCATTTTTCTCGTTTTTGCATCGTTCCTCGCTGCCCAGTGCTGGGCCGCGGACACCAAGGAGGGATACTTCACCACCAACGACGGCTACCGTCTGCACTACATCGAGGCCGGCTCCGGCAAGCCGCTGGTCATGATTCCCGGCTGGTCGCAGACGGCGGCACAGTTCAAGTACCAGATCGAGGGCCTGAGCGACCGCTATCGTGTGATCGCCATCGATATGCGCGGGCACGGCGAATCCGAGAAACCGACTCACGGCTATCGAATTCAGCGTCTTTCAAAGGACGTAAACGAGTTTCTGGTCGGCAATAACCTGAGCAACGTGACGCTGGCCGGTCATTCGATGGGATGCTCGGTGATCTGGGGCTATTGGGAGCTGTTCGGCAAGGAACGCATCTCCAAGATAATACTGATCGATCAAATGCCGATGATTTCGATCAACCCGATCTGGAGCGAACAGGAAAAAATCGACGCTGGCGGCATTCTCGACAAGAATGCTCTTTGGGATGTTACCAATGCACTTGCCGGTCCTGAAGGTATCAAGACCACCGAGGGCTTTATCAGTGGCATGTTCACCAAGGCCTATCCGAAAGAATCGGTGGACTGGGTGATCAAGCAGAACCTCAAGCTCCCGCGGCCCTATGCGGCGCGCTTGCTGTTCGACCATGCCACCAACGACTGGCGCGACATGCTGCCCACGATAAGCATTCCGGCACTCATCGTCGGGGGCAAGACGAGCCTCGTCGGATGGCGCTCGCAAGAGTGGGTAGGCACGCAGATTCCCAACTCTCGCGTCGAAATCTTCGAAGAAGCCGAAGGCGGCAATCACTTCATGTTCATGGAGAACCCGAATAAATTTAATCGGCTGGTGAGGGAATTCATGGGGTGAATTTGGACGGGTCCGGCTCTGGGAGCCTCACGGGCCGGACCGCGCAATGCCGTTGCACTATCCAAAGATGCAAGCATGTACCCGTCGCGGTTGCGTTTGAGGTGCGCGCAATCGAAATCCCGGGTCCTTGCGTGAAAATGGCCGCAGGACGGTGCAATTCGATGTTCGCGAGCCTATCGAACTGGAAAACGGGATTATGGGCAGCAGAATGGCATTGATAACCGGTGCAACCGGTGTGGTGGGACGGTACTTGTTGAAGCATCTGGTTCAAACCGGCGGCTGGGACATCGTCGCCGTCTCGAGGCGCACGCCCGACGTTGACGGAAAATATGAGCACCTCGCGGCAGACCTGGCGGATGCGACGGACTGCCAGCGGAAGCTGGCACGCCTGAGAAACGTAAGCCACCTGTTCTTTGCGGCATATCTCGAAAAACCGACACCGCAGGAGGGGGTCGCGGCCAACCTGGGCATGCTCAGGAACCTTGTGGATGCGATCGAACCGGTCGCCGCAAATCTGCAACACATCAACCTCGTCGAGGGCAGCAAGTGGTACGGCAGCCACCTCGGCCCGTACAAGACGCCGGCGAAGGAAAGCGATCCGCGCGTTTCGCAGACGATGTTCTACTACGACCAGCAGGATTTTCTGGAGCAGCGCCAGCGGGGCAAGCGCTGGACCTGGTCGGCGATGGCGCGCGGACACGTTACCGATGAAATCGGCCGATTGCGGGTAGCGCGCCTTGCGCCGTTTCCCGCCCCGGATCGCCCCGCGAACGCCGAGTCAACGGCGCCCCCATACGATCTGCGGTTTCGCTGTCGGCAACCCGATGAATCTGACCATGGTGATCGCCGTGTACGCGGCGATATGCAAGGAACTCGGTTTGCCGCTGTCGCATCCCGGCAAATCCGGGAACTATCACACGCTCTACCAGGCAACGGATTCGGCGCTGCTGTCGCGGGCGATGGTGTGGATGGCAACCAGTGCGCAATGCGCGAATCAGGCCGTCAACGTCACCAACGGCGACCTGTTCCGCTGGAGCAGCCTGTGGCCCAAAATTGCGCAGTTTTTCGGCATGGAAGTCGGACCGCAGCGCCATATCAATCTGGAGCAGTTCATGGCGGACAAGGCCCCGGTCTGGGAACGCATCGTAAAGAAACACCGCCTCAAGCCGTATCGCTTCGAGGAAATCGCGGCGTGGCAATTCGGCGACTTTGTGTTCTCAATGGAATGGGACGTCGTGTCCGACATGGTCAAGGCACGCAGCGCCGGCTGGTGCGAAGCGCTCGATACCGAGGATATGTTCCTGCGCTTGTTCGGCGAGTTTCGCCAAAACAAGATCATTCCGTGAACGAATAATGTGCAAGGGTGGCGGCAGTGTCGCAGCGTCAGTCCTGCGTAATTGCCTAAGGAGAATTCGTGGCCTGGATCATTGCAAAGTACTTTCTGACCGCCGCTGTTGTAGTGCTCGTTTCCGAGCTCGCAAAGCGCAGTGACAGGCTGGGCGGTTTCGTCGCCGCCCTTCCGCTCGTCACGGTGCTGGCACTTGTCTGGCTCTACCTGGAGAGGCAGCCCGAGGAGAAGATCGCGAATCACGCCTGGTATACATTCTGGTATGTCGTGCCGACGTTGCCGATGTTCCTTGCTTTTCCGGCGTTGCTTCCGCGCCTCGGTTTCTGGCCAACCCTGCTGACTTGCGTCATCATCACGGTCGTTTGCTTTGGGCTCTTTGCGCTTGCAGTTCGCCGTCTCGGCATAGAGTTGCTCTAGGAGCTTGTCGGACTTAGGATGATTCGGCTGCAACGGCGGCAGAGCGAGGACAGATTTTGACGATTTCGACGCGCAGAGCGCCGCACAGTGGACGACCGCCATGACGACACGTTACATCACGGACATTGCAGGCTATCCAGCGCCGCACTCGCCCTATTCGCACGCCGTCGTGGCGAACGGCTTCGTGTTCGTGTCGGGGCAGATCCCGGTGCGCCCAGGCGGTGGCCCGACCGAGATCGTGGGCACGACCATGCAGGAGCAGACCCGGCAATCGCTACGGAATGTGAAAACGATCCTGGAGGCGGCCGGCAGTTCGCTCGATCGTGTCGTGAAAATTACGGTGCTGCTGGCCCGCACCGATCTGTACAAGGAGATGAACGAGGCGTACGCCGAGTTCTTTCCGGGGCCGAAGCCGGCTCGCGCGATGGCTCGCTTCGGCGCCGACATTCCGGGCGTGCTCGTCGCCATCGAGGCCACTGCCACGATAGAGACGGCAATTCCATGATGGCGCAAGACTTGCGGCGGCCACGACTTTACCGAGCATCCCACGATGGGGCTGGTGGATGTCTATGCCGCCGTGATCCCCGACTTCGATTTCGGGCCCGCGCTGCATGTTCACTGTGGCGAGACCCGCCTGCACATCAAGGATGGTTTGCCGAAGATGAAGGATATGCCCAGGAAATTCCATCGGTCCGGGGAAGTGCTGCCGGAATAGGGCAGCGGGCTGTCATGACACGACCTCATGCCACGCGTCCGGCATGCCGTTCGAACTCGACGGGGACTGGTGGGGTACATAGCGTTTCACGCGGACAGCAGCCGGTGAGTGGGCTTGCTGCCGAGCAGGCAGAGGAGAGGGCCGCATGAGGTTCAAAGCGATCGGATTGATCCAGGACGAGCATCGTTCGCTCGCGGCGGTAATCCAGGCCGCCGAGTTCCTGGTACGCAAGTACGTTCACGAAAGCAAGGCGCCTGACTTCAAGCTGCTGCACGCGATGTTGTATTACGTGCGCGAGTTCCCGGAGCGGCGCCATCACCCGAAGGAAGACCAGGTGTTGTTCGCGAAACTGAAGGCGCGCACTTCTGAGGCCGACGCCGTGATCGCCGATCTGGAGCAGGAACACGCGCGCGGCGGGCAGATGCTGTATGCGCTGACGGTGGCGCTCAGCAACTGGGAAGCGGGCGCCGCGCAAGGGGCGAAGGAGTTCGAGGCCGCGCTGAACCGGTTCGCCGATTTTTACTGGCGGCACATGGAAAAAGAGGAGAAGCACATCCTGCCGGTGGCCGAGCGGATGTTCACCGAACAGGATTGGCAGGAAGTCGAATCGGCGTTCGCGGCAAATGCCGATCCGATGCTTGGCAAGCATACCGGCGACGAATTCCGCGACCTGTTTTCCCGGATCGCGCGCCTGACGCCCGCGCCGATGGGTCTCGGCGATCCCGACGCCTGAAGAACGCTGCGCGAGCGCAGCAAACCCCGAAGCTCACCACGAATACCCTCGTGTTAGCGTGGTGATACTTTCGGTTGCAGTGGAGAGAAGCAACTCGTCAATTGACCGACAGCGCTGGTCAGATCAAGTCTCGCTCTCCATGATCCTAAATCCGGCAGTTCATTCACCGCTAAGGATTCACTTCAATACCCCCTTGAGGGGTACGCCAGGGACGCAAAGGAAGGCGATAAGCATGCCTGACCGAACTCACCCGAAGGGTGAAGGTGCCGCGGGATGCATTCATTTGTTTTCCTTTGCGTCCTTGGCGTACCCCTCAAGGGGGTATTGAAGTGAATCCTTGGCGGTGCAACTGCTTTTTCCAGGATGATTTCTGCAAACGAACGCGCCTGAACCCGCAATCATTCAAATTCGACCATGCCCTCCATCCAGCGAACCCTGTCAACCACGTTTCAGGAATTCTTCGACTCGGAAAAATCGAGCGGGATGCTGCTGATCGCTTGTACGGTAATTTCACTGCTGATTGCAAATTCCGCGGGCGGCGCGACTTATCTGAGTTTGTGGCGGACCTCTGTTGGCGGTCTCAGCCTGGAGCATTGGATAAACGACGCGCTGATGGCGATTTTCTTTCTGCTCATCGGCCTGGAACTCGAACGCGAGCTCTACATCGGTGAACTGTCAAACTTCAACAACGCCCTGCTGCCGATATTTGCGGCCATCGGCGGAATGGTCGCGCCGGCCCTGATTCATTTCTCGCTCAACGCGGGAACGCCAACGCAAGCCGGCATCGGCATTCCGATGGCGACTGACATCGCGTTCGCGCTCGGGATTCTGGCTCTGCTCGGAAACCGTATTCCCGCGTCGCTGAAAGTGTTTGTCGTGGCTTTCGCCGTCATAGACGATTTGGGCGCGATCATCATCATTGCCGTCTTCTATACGGCGCAATGGTCGGTCGGGTATTTTGCCGGTGCGTTGGCAGTCTGGACCCTGCTCATCGCATTGAATCGTTTCTTGCGTGTAATGTCCCTGGTTCCTTACTTGCTCGGCGGCGCGTTGATGTGGTTTCTGATGCTCAAGTCGGGCGTTCACGCGACGATCGCCGGCGTCATGCTTGCCTTTGCGATCCCGTTCTCCGCGAAAGACGACGACGTGAAATCACCCTCCCACAAGCTCGAGCACTTTCTGCACAAGCCCGTTGCGTTCATCATCTTGCCGATTTTTGCCCTTGCCAACACGGGCATCCTGGTCAGCGCTGTCTGGATGCAAAACGTGACGAGCACGAACAGCGTCGGCATTGTCGCCGGTTTGATTCTGGGCAAACCTCTTGGTGTGACGTTGCTGTGTTTCGTCGCCGTTGCGAGCGGCCTGTGCCGCCTGCCCCCCGGCTTGAATTGGCGGCATATCGCGGGCGCGGGAATCTTGGGCGGGATCGGATTCACGATGTCGATTTTCATCGCCAATCTCGCTTTCGCCGACAATATGCAGACCATCAACGCGTCGAAAATGGCAATATTCCTGGCTTCGCTGATATCGGGAACGCTCGGCTTTCTGTGGCTCAGGCTCCTGACCGGACGCGAAGCGACCAACCGCAATAGGGACGCATTGGGCTCGAGGCAGCCGGACCGAGGGCAGTGAGGAAGCCGGATTATTCTTTCGAGTGCCGGCGCGCCATGAAGCGGCGCGCTCCCTGCGCCGTGAACGTCAGGACATCTTGAGTGCGCGAGGAACTGCCGTACCAGTCGTTTGCGGATCTCGTGCTGACGCTGCACTTCGCCCTTGTTGTGTTCGTCGTTGGCGGCCTTGCTCTGGTCATCATCGGCAACCTCAGGATCTGGCAATGGGTCAATGCGATCGGGTTCAGGCTGGTGCATCTGGGCGCCATCCTGGTCGTCGTCGCGGAAGCCTGGCTGGGTGTCGCCTGTCCCCTCACAACCCTGGAAATGTGGCTGCGTTCGCAGGCCCGTGCAACCCCCTACGGGGGCAGCTTCATCGAGCATTGGGTTCGGCGGCTCCTGTACTACGATGTACCGTCCTGGGTTTTCTTACTCGGCTACTCGCTCTTCGGCCTGCTCGTCGTGGCGACATGGTTGTATTTCCCACCCGTCACCAAACACCGTGGAAACAAGACAGCCTGACGCTTAGGGGTCGCGCGAAGAGGCGAGTTTGGCTGCCTGAGATCCGGAACGATACGCAGCCGGGCCGATCGTCATGCGCGGCCGTGGATAGCTCGAGCGTGCCTGGTGGTGGAGAATGGCAAACCCGCAGCATGGGGCGCTTCAGTCATGCAACATGCCGTGTGTCGTCAACATCGATACGCCGTCCCAGATCAGCCTGCAGCCGGTGGCGAACAGCAGGATATTGGCCCAGCGGTAAACCGTGCTGTCGCTGATGCGATGCTGCATCCACAGGCCGAGGTATACGCCGACCGGCGCCAGTGGCAACAGCACCAGCGCCGTGAGCAGATTGATGGCGTGAAGCTGGCCGAGAACATAGTACGGTACCAGTTTGACGTAGTTCACCACCAGGAAGAACATCACCGTGGTGCCGACGAATAGTTTTCTCTCCAGCCGCTGCGGCATCAGATAGACCAGCATCGGCGCGCCGCCGTTGTGGCAGATGAAGCTGGTGAACCCGGACATTGCCGACCAGAATCCGCCCTTCACGATCGATACCCCGGCAGGCTGTTGCCGGCGCGCGAGTCCGCTCCAGTTCAGCAGTGGAAAGCCGATTCCAATGGCGCCGACCAGCAGCAGCAACCAACCCTTGTTCAGCAGCCCGAAACACAGCGTACCGAGCGCTATGCCGGCGATGGCGCCGGGCAGCATAATGCGCAGATTATCCCAGTCAAAAGATCCCGCGAATCGCCGCAGGCCGACGACGTCCATGGCGCACAGGATCGGCAGCATGATGCCGGCCGCGTCCGCGGGCGCGATGACCAGAGACATGAGCGGTACCGCCAGTCCGCCCATCGCGCCGCCGAACCCGGTCTTGGAAATGCCGGTGAGCAGGATCGCGGGAATTGCGAGCGCGTAGAAGAGCGGATCGGTGATCATGGTTGTCCTGTGCAAATACGAACCGGCATCGCACCGGGACGCCGCTCACGATAAAGTCAGCAGCCCAGTGCGATCGACAACGGGGGCAGGCCCGCGACAACGAAAGCGAAGCCGATCGGATTGATGATGCTCATGGAGCTCGTCATTCGAAGAGGTCAGCCGAGCGTGACGCTCGCGGTCGCGGTGCCGGCGCGCTCGTGGCGGGCAATGAGCTTGATCACGGCGCCTTTCGGCGCGCGCACCACCCAATCGACCTTGAGGCGCTCATCGGTCTCGTCCGCGCTCGATCCCGCCCACGTGTTGGCCGCCGCGGGCTTGTGGGCGCGGCCTTCGAGCTGGCCGAGTTCCTCGCGCAGCTTACCGGTTTCGAGCGCCGCCTGTTCCGGCAGATCGATTTCGCAAACCACGCCGCGCGCGAGTTTCTTGTTCTTCGCCATCTTTGTCACATAGCTGGGCAGCCAGCCGGTGTTGTGCAGCGCGAGCCTCACGCGCCAGGTGTCCTTGCCGAGCGGCGTCGCCGTCGCGTCGAGGATTTCCAGTCTTGGCGAGATGAGTGCATGCCAGGTCAGCCAGCGTGAGAACGGCGCGATTTCCTTTTCCAGCAGATGCGGCGGCGGATTGCTCCAGGTGTAGAGGCTCTGCCAGCCGCCCAGTTCCACGCGTCCGAGTTGCGGATGATCGAACTCGTACCAGTCGACGAAACCTTTGCCCCCGAGCACCGTGTCGTTCCACTTCATGAGTTTGAGATCGTCCTCGAGCGGGTGCTCGCGATACCAGTCGATGTACTTGTAATCCGTGATACCGGCCTGGCGCTGCGGGCTCCAGATTTCCACTGTCCACGCGAATACCCCGCGATGGTCGTACATCCAGGAATCGAAATCGCCCGTGATGACCTCCTTGGGGTGATAGCGGAACTCGTGATATGCGGACGCGACCGGATAGCCGGTGATCTGCGTGCCCTTCTCGCCGATTTTTTGGTAGGTCCACAAATCTTCCGGCGGCATCTGGTCATCCGCGAGGTGCGAGTAGGGGCGCAGCAGCACGCCGCTGTAAGTATGAAAGGCGATCGCGCCGGTGATGTTTGGATGCCGCGCGATGAAGCCGGTGACTGCGGCGATCTCCGGCTCGGATGTCGGAAACGGGCCGGCGCCCGTTTGCTCGTGCTCGGTACGCCAGAACGCCGGAAAGTTGCGATTCAGATCGAGCCGTTCCTTGCGTACCTGTAATTTTACGCTGACACCATCGAAGTCCTCGACGCGGCCCTCGGGCAGCAGCCGGTAGTATGGGCGGCCGCTCTCGACCGGGTCGCGGCGCACGAGGATGCGCGAGTCCTGCTCGCACAGCTTCCAGGGCCCGTTGGCATCGGGCACGCGCATCGACAGGATGCGGCCGTCTCCATCGATGTCCTCGCGCTTCAGGCCGCCGAGCGGCTCTTCGTCGTAAGGATAGGGGCGCGTGCTGGAGCGGATCAGCTTCGGCACGTCCGCGAGCGCCCATTCGGCGCCGTCGGGATTCACGCGCGGGCACACGTAGAACGCTCTCGTGTCCAGGCAGCGGGTGATGTCCGCATCCTTGCCGTAGCCGGTGATCAGGCGATGCAGCAAGTGCAGGCAGGCCATTGAACCGGCGAGTTCGCTGGCGTGGATATTGCCGTCGACCCACAGCGCCGGCTTATCCGTGTCGAGCCCGGTCTTGGTGTTGGTCACGCGTACGACATAGATCTCGCGGCCTTCGTAGCTTTTTCCCACCGGCTCGAGCCGCACCAGCCCGGGATACACCCCAGCCCAATCGGTCAGGAAGCGCACCAGATCGTCGTAACGATAGTAAGTGTCGAAGCGGATTGCCGTCATGCATGCACCGTCATATTCAAGAGATGATACGAATCAGCCACAGGAATCAGCCACAGACACCCTCGCGAACCGTGGAGCGCCCTCTTTCACGTCACAGAACCGCTCGCGAGTACGCTACGCGCGCAGCACGTCAAAACGCCGCTCGCTTGGGGCACGGACGAAAGCGATCCGAATCCTTGCAGTACATGCGGACGCGAGAAACTTCCAGTCCGGTGCCGTCGGAATTCACACAGTGCATCGCGATGTCCACTGCGTGGGAATGATTTGTCTGCGACTAGGCGACCGCGGCGAGCATCGGCGCGCCGTTCTCCGTTGCCTTCATGGCGTCGAGAAGGAGGTCGGGACGATTGGCGGCAAGCAAGCTCGCATCCGACAGCATGCGCCGCCACACTCTCGCATTGGGCTGGCCGTGGTAGAGCCCGAGCATATGCCGGACGACTGCGCGCAGCGGGACGCCGCTTGCCACCTGATCGGCCGCATAGGAAAACATGTCGCCGACGATGGCGGAACGCGAACGAGGCCGTTCGCCGAACAGGCGCGCGCCGGCTTCAACGAGCAGGTAGGGATCGTGATAAGCGGCGCGCCCCAGCATGACGCCATCGACCTGCGACAAGTGTGGCTCGATCGCGCCCAGCGTGCTCACGCCGCCATTGACGACGATGCACAATCCGGGGAAATCGCGCTTCAGGCGATAGACGTAGTCGTATTTCAGCGGCGGCACTTCGCGGTTGGCTTTCGGCGAGAGGCCCTTGAGCACCGCATTGCGTGCGTGAACAAAAAAAGTCTCGCAGCCGGCACCGGCTACGGTCCCGACGAAACCGCGGACGAATTCGTAAGCCTCGATTGAATCGATGCCAAGACGATGCTTGATCGTCACCGGTATCGATACCGCGTCGCGCATCGATTTCACGCAATCGGCAACCAGTCGCGGCTCCGCCATCAGGCAGGCGCCGAAGGCGCCGTGCTGCACGCGCTCGGACGGACAGCCGCAGTTCAGATTGATTTCGTCATAGCCGTATTGCTCCCCGAGGCGGGCGCAGTGCGCAAGTTCGGCGGGATCGGAACCACCCAGTTGCAAGGCAACCGGATGCTCGGCTGCATCGAAGCGCAGATGCCGGTCGACGTCGCCATGGATCAGCGCGCCGGTCGTGACCATCTCGGTGTAAACCACGGCGCGCCTGGAAAGCTGCCGGAAGAAATAGCGGCAATGCCGGTCCGACCAGTCCATCATCGGCGCCGTGCACAGGCGGTGGCTGAACGCAGTCATGCGCGAATCGATTGCATCGGAAGTGGGCAGGGCGGGCACTTTAGCGCAGAAGGTATTCGACCCTGATGCCGAAGATCGACATCGACGAGGCCGGCTGCACCACCGTTGCCGGCCCCAATCCCTGGGCGACCTCGTTGACCTGAACCGGCGGCGATTTGGAGAAGCGAAAGCCATCGTAGAAGGCCACGAACTGCAGTTTCGGGGTGAGACGATAACCCAGGCTGGCGTAAGGTGAGAGTTCCCCGCCGGGATGCAGGATCGGATTCGAATCAAAACCGATATCGTCCAGATGCGCGTTTTCGTAAGTCCAAATCGGATACTTTAAACCTATCGACACCCCCCACTTGCTAAAATCGTCCGTCCTCGATTCCACGCCGAGGCGCAGATAAGCGATCGCATAGTCCTCCTTCTGTACCGACGAAAGACTCCTGCGCCAGACATCGAGGCCGGCGCCCAGGACACCGTCGAGATAGCCGTCGAGCTTGCGCCAGCGTGCTTGCAGTTCATTGCCGAGCCCGGCGTAGCTGCTGGTGCTGTTGGTGACCGGCGTGCCACCGAAAAGCGTGGCGCCCTCGTAGTCCACCTGGCCTCCCCACAGCTTGCCCCGGTAGGCGAACAGTGCACCGCTGTCGCGGTTCTGCGTATATGCGAGCCCCAAACCGTACAGTGGGCCGGTTTCTTCGACTACCGGATCGGTGACTTCTTTCCATTTCAGGTAGGCGGCCTCGGCGCTCAGCGTAAGCTCGGCACGGGCGATTGACGGCAGCAGCGCAGCGGCGCCCAGCAAAACAGCGACCAGGAATTGACCGGCGCCAACGGCTCTTCTTCCTTTCATCGTTCGTCCGGCACCCGCCTTTGTCACTTGCATGACCCGCTGCAGCGGATAACGCGCTCAGCGCACGTGATCTTCGCGATCCGCGCGCCAATGTCCGGCGCGCCGCCGCCGCCGTCGTGCTCCACGCGTGCGCCGTTGCACTGGAATTGCGAGGTGACGTACACCGGATCGGAAATCCACGCGACGTTCAGGCAGCCTGGTGCGCCGATGCCGAAACGCACCCCCATCTGGTAAGTGGCGCACAGCAGCCCGCGGTGTGGCACCCAGCCGTGCAAATGGAAGTCACCATGGGCGTTCAGCCAGGCGGTCGATTCTGCGGTCCGAAAGTCGAAATCAAGCCGGTTGATGCGGGGCTTGGCGACCAGCGTGTAGGTCGGGTTCGCCGGCGCGGATAGGCCCGACTCGTCGGATTCGAGCTGCTGCCCCGCAGCCCACGCGTTGGCGGCGATCAATGTACTGCATAGCGCAATTGCGCCGAGGCGGATCAAGGTGATTCTCCGAAGCATCGTCGCGCCATCATAGCGCTAACGTCTCAGCCGCGCCCCGCCGACATCCACCTTGTCAGTGCTGCGCGAATCGCGATGACCACGAAGAGCGACTTCAGGCTGCCGAACAACACGTCGGCCGGGAAATGCATGCCGAGGTAGGGCCGCGACAAACAGACTCCGACTACAAAAAGCACCAACGCGGCGCGTCCGGCCCGACTTTTCGCCCGTGGCCAGAGCACGGCGGCGACCAGCGTGGCGAACGAGGCATGACCGCTGGGGAAGCTGTGGTGCAATTCCGGCGCACCGATGATGACCAGGCTGTCCGCCGGCAGGACAGCGGGCGGGCGTGGCAAGTCGAAGGCATATTTCAGGCCGATCACCAGCATGCCGTCGAGCAGGTAGCCGATGCAGAGCGTCGCCAGCGCCAGCATCCACGCACGGGCCGCCGGGCTCGCGGGCCCGAGCGAGAACCGCCACCAGGTTACCAATGCCAGGACGGCGAGGTAGAGCGGGTAGCGATCGTGGTCTGCGGCCCAGGTCAGCGCCAGCATCAGCCGGTCGAGCCATGCCGCATGATTTGCATTGACCGCGTGAAACAGCGCGGCGTTCAATCCGCCCCAGTCGTAGAGCCATTCCTTCATTGCCGGTTTCCTATAGCGCCAGCGCGATGCCGAACAGGGTGATGCCGCCGGCCGCCGCAACGATGGCGGTGGTGAACAACCAGCCGAACGCACAAACAAAAAAAGGAGGCGCACTGCGGTGCGCCTCTTCGCAACTCAACGCGGTGTTGCCGGTCGCGCGGGCTCAGCCGCCGTGCACCTTCTGCTTCTGCTCGCCGAGGCCGTCGATGCGCACGCGCATCTCGTCGCCGGCCTTGAGAAATTGCGGCGCCGGCTTGATGCCCATGCCCACGCCGGGCGGGGTGCCGGTGCTCACCACGTCGCCGGGGGCCAGCGTGCAGATATACGACAAATACGACACCAGCTTCTTCACGCCGAAGATCATCGTGCTCGTATTGCCGGTTTGCTTGCGCTGGCCGTTGACGTCGAGCCACATGGCCAGATTCTGCGGATCCTTGATTTCGTCCGCCGTCACCAACCACGGACCGAGCGGCGCAAAGGTGTCGAAGCTCTTGCCCTTCGACCACTGGCTGCCGTGCTCGAGCTGCCATTCGCGCTCGGAGACGTCGTTGCAGATCAGGTAACCGGCGACGTAGCTCAGCGCGTCGCCTTCGGCAACGCTTTGCGCCTTCTTGCCGATGACGAAAGCCAGCTCGACTTCCCAGTCGCCTTTCCTGGAACCCTTGGGCAGCTTCACGTCGTCGTTCGGTCCGGTGATCGCGGTGATCGCCTTCATGAATACCACGGGCTCGGACGGGATCGGCAGATTGGACTCCTTGGCGTGATCGGCATAGTTGAGGCCGATGCAGATCAGCTTTGGCACGTTCGCGATCGGGGACCCCAGCCTCGGATTGCCGCTCACCTTGGGCAGGCTTTCCACCTTCACGCCTTTGAGCCTGGCGATGCCTTCCGGCGAGACCGTCGTCGCATCGATGTCCTTGACCACGCCGGACAGATCGCGGATCGCGCCCTGAGCGTCCACAATCCCGGGCTTCTCTTTTCCTGCTTCTCCGAATCGGACCAACTTCATCTTCTATCTCCTGCGGTGGAATTAAAATTCAAATGCGTGAAGGGTGAAGGTGTGAAGGGTGAAGGGTGAAGGTCCATTGCTTTTCCCTCGCCCCTCCTCCCTCGTCCCTCGCCCCTCGCCCCTCGTCCCTCGCCCCTCGTCCCTCGCACCTCGCACCTCGCACCTCGTCCCTCGCACCTCGCACCTCAGATTGTAATTCCGCCGTCCATGATCACCGCCTGGCCGGTCATGAAGACGGATTCGTCCGAGGCCAGGAATACCGACAGTTCGGCGAGTTCTTCGGCCCTCGCGAGCCGGCCCATCGGCTGGCGGGCGATGAAATCCTTGCGCGCCTGCACCGGATCTTCGAATGCATTGATGCGATCACCCAGCGAAGGTGTATCCACCGTGCCGGGGCACAAGGCGTTGCAGCGGATGCCCTGTTTGACGTAGTCGATCGCGATGGATTTCGTGAGCCCGATGACCGCCGCCTTCGATGCGCCATAGACGAAGCGGTTGGCAATGCCCTTGATGGAACCGGCCACCGATGCGACGTTGATGATCGAACCGCCCCCGGCTTCGAGCATCTTCGGCAGGAAGCTGCGGATCACCACGTAGTGGCTGCGCACATTGAGGTTGAACGAGAAATCCCAGTCCTTGTCTGCGCATTGCAGAATGGCCCCGTGATGCACGTAACCGGCGCAGTTGAAAATGACGTTCGGCGCGCCAACTTCGGCCGCGAGCTTCGCCACGTCGGCGTCCTTGAGCACGTCGAGCTTGCGCACTTCCAGGCCCGGCGTGCCCTTCAATTCAGCCAATTTTGCCTCGTTCAGGTCGGTTGCCCACACCCTGGCGCCCTCGCGCGCGAAAGCCAGCGCAGTGGCGCGGCCAATACCCTGTGCCGCGGCGGTCACGAATGCAACCTTGCCGCTCAATCTTCCGGCCACGTTCTCCCCCTGTTGTTTGATTTTGAACCTTCCGAAGGGACGTAAGTATGCCACAGGCGCGCGCCGGTTCTCGCCCCTCCCCTGGACGGAACCGGCCTTGCTGCTGCGCTGCGGTTTACTTTAGACTCGATCGCGCGATCACAGCCTTTCGCACAATCCCAGCCTCGCGCACAATCACAGCCTCGCGCAATGAGAACCTTGGGCGGTATGGCGAGGGCCTTGACCAACAGCCTTCCCGCTCACGGCGTCCGTCGCAGGCCGCGACCGGCGGATTCGCAACAAACCAGTCCGCAACTCCCCAGGTAGACGCGAATGGCATCCGTCGAACTCAGGCAGGTCCGCAAATCCTTCGGCAGCACTCAGGTCGTGCATGGGGTCGACGTTTCGATATCCGATGGCGAGTTCGTGGTGTTGGTCGGCCCGTCCGGCTGCGGAAAATCCACATTGCTGCGCATGATTGCCGGCCTCGAGGAAATCAGCGCGGGCGAAATCCGCATCGGCGATCGCGTGGTCAACAACATCCCGCCAAAACAACGCGACATCGCGATGGTGTTCCAGAACTACGCGCTGTATCCGCACATGAAGGTCGTCGACAACATGGCCTTCTCGATGAAACTGGCGGGACGAAGCGCGGAAGAGATTCGCGAGCGGGTGGGCAAGGCGGCGAGTATCCTCGGGCTCACCGACTACCTCGACCGTTATCCGCGGCAGCTTTCCGGCGGCCAGCGCCAGCGCGTGGCGATGGGCCGCGCGATCGTGCGCGACCCGCAGGTGTTCCTGTTCGACGAGCCGCTGTCCAACCTCGACGCCAAGCTGCGCGTGCAGATGCGCACGGAGATCAAGGAATTGCACCAGCGTCTGAAGACGACATCGGTCTATGTCACGCACGACCAGATCGAAGCCATGACCATGGCCGATAAGATCGTCGTCATGAACGGGGGCAAGGTCGAGCAGATCGGCACGCCGCTGGAGCTCTACGACCACCCCGCCAATCTGTTCGTCGCCGGATTCATCGGCTCGCCGGCGATGAATTTCCTGTCCGGCAAACTGGTCACCGAAGGGGCCGGCCGCGGCGTGCAGATCGCACCGGGTTGCGTACTACCCGCGCCGGCGAACCGGGCGGCCGACGGACGCGAAGTCATCGTCGGCGTGCGCCCCGAGCATTTCGGCATCGGTGAACCTTGCGTGGAGGCACGGATCGTCGTGGTGGAACCGACCGGCGCCGACACGCAGGTGTATTGCCGGATTGCCGGGCAGGCCGTCACGGCGGTATCGCGCGAGCGTCACGCGTTCCGTCCGGGCGATACCATCGATCTCAAGCCGGCCGATGGCAAGAGTTATCTGTTCGATCCGGCGTCAGGCGCCAGGATCGCCTGAAACGACACTCACCAGGAGGTGATGTGACTCGAATCACACGGCGTCATTTTCTGCGGGCATCCGCCGCCGCGGGGGCCGCACTCGGCGCGCCACTGCTGGCGCGCGAATCGCTCGCACAGGAATTTTCCTTCAAGCCCGAAGCGGGCGCGAAACTGCGCGTATTGCGCTGGAAGCGCTTCGTCCAGGGCGACGAAGACCAATGGCTGGCGAACACGAGGAAATTCACCGAAAAGACCGGCATAGAGGTCACCACCGACGCCGAGAACTGGGAAGACATCCGACCCAAGGCCGCGGTGGCCGCCAACATCGGCAACGGCCCCGACATCATCCTTTCGACCAACGACGACTCGCACCAGTATCCGGACAAGCTGCTCGACGTCGGTGACCTGTGCGAATACCTCGGCAAGAAGTACGGACCCTGGTACCCGAGCGCGCTGGCCTACGGAAAGAGCGGCGGGCGCTGGATCGCGTTGCCGCTGGGTTCGGGCGGCAATTGCATGAACTATCGCGACAGCCATTTGAAGGCGGCGGGCTTCAAGGAATTCCCGAAGGACACCGATGGATTCCTGAAGCTTTGCCAGGGCCTGAAGAAGAACGGCACGCCGGCGGGTTTCGCGCTCGGCAACGCCACGGGAGACGCGAATGGCTGGTGTCACTGGCTGCTCTGGGCATTCGGCGGCAGGATGGTGGATGAGCAGAACAAGGTCGCGGTCAACAGCAAGGAAACCGCAAGAGCGCTGGAGTACGCGAAAGAGCTGTACCCCACCTTCATTCCGGGCACGCTGTCGTGGCTGGATTCGAACAACAACAAGGCTTTCCTTTCCGGCGACATCAGCCTGACCAACAACGGCATCTCGATCTATTTCGCCGCGAAGAACTCGCCCGATCCGAAGCTGCAGGCGATCGCCACGGACATGAACCACGCGGTGTTTCCGATCGGTCCCGTCGGCCATCAGACCATGAGCGCCTTGTTCTTCACCTGCGTGGTCTTCAAATACACGAAGTATCCGAATGCGGCCAAGGAATACCTGCGCTTCATGATGGAGAAGGAGCAGTACGAGGAATGGCAGAAGGCGTCGATCGGCTTCGTTGCACAGCCGCTGACTTTTTACGAGCGCAACCCGGTGTGGACCCAGGATCCCAAGCACACGCCCTTCAAGTACACCTGCAAGAACATGCTGCCGAACGGTTATGCCGGAATATTGGGCAGCGCATCGGCCGGCTGCATGGCCGACTTCATCGTCGTCAACATGGTCGCTGAAGCGGCTTCCGGGAACATGTCCGTAAGAGAAGCCATCGAAAAGGCGGAGAAGCGGGCGAAACGGTACTACCGCTGACGCGACGCAAATAACGTGACTATTGTGACTATCGCAAATCAAAGCGGAATGTTGCCGCCGTCAGGTTGTCACGTCGTTACGCCGTCACGAGCCGCAGGCTCATGAGCGCCATTTCCCGATTCTTCGACAACCGCAATGTCCTCGGGCTGCTGTTCATGCTGCCCGCGGGAGTGCTGCTGTTGTTCTTCTTGACTTACCCGCTGGGCCTCGGAGTCTGGCTCGGCTTCACCGACGCCAAGATAGGCCGCGCCGGCGCATGGATCGGCATCGAAAACTACGAGTATCTGGTGACCGACAGCGTGTTCCGCCTGTCGGTGTTCAACACCTTTGTTTACACGGTGGTGGCGAGCGTGATCAAGTTCGGGCTTGGCCTGTGGCTGGCACTGCTGCTCAACAAGAACATCCCGTTCAAGTCTTTCGTGCGGGCAATCGTGCTGCTGCCCTTCATCGTGCCCACGGTGCTGTCGGCGATTGCGTTCTGGTGGATCTACGACGCGCAATTCTCGATCGTGAGTTGGCTGTTGCTGAAAATGGGGCTGATCGACCAATACATCGATTTCCTGGGCGAGCCGAACCTCGCGCGGATGTCGACCATCATCGCCAACATCTGGCGCGGCGTGCCATTCGTCGCCATCTGTCTGCTGGCGGGCTTGCAGACCATCGCGCCGTCACTGTACGAGGCGGCCAGCATCGACGGCGCCACACCGCTCCAGCAGTTCCGGCACGTGACGCTGCCGATGCTTTCCCCGATCATCGCCGTGGTCATGACGTTCTCGGTGCTGTTCACGTTTACCGATTTCCAGCTGATCTGGGTGCTGACGCGCGGCGGCCCGATCAATGCGACCCACCTGATGGCGACACTTTCCTTCCAGCGCGCGATTCCGGGCGGTGCGCTCGGCGAGGGCGCGGCCATCGCCACGGCGATGATTCCGTTCCTGCTGGCGGCGATTTTGTTCAGCTATTTCGGATTGCAGCGCAGGAGATGGCAGCAAGGGGGGAGCGACAAATGAACCGAAGGTGCGAGGGACGAGGGACGAGGTACGAGGGATATCAAAATCTCTTTTCGGAGCTTTGGTTCCCCCTCGCACCTCGTCCCTCGTCCCTCGCACCTCGCTCGACGAGCGCCCATGGCCAGCGCTGAGCCGCGCGAAGGAATGCAATACCTGGAATCGCTGCCCCGGCGCTGGGTGACGGTTTACATCCCGTTGCTGGTCTTCCTGTTCGTGTTGCTTTTCCCGTTCTACTGGATGGCGATTACTTCGTTCAAGCCGAACGCGGAACTCTTGTCCACCAGCGGCAATCCGTTCTGGGTCGTCGAACCGACGCTCGACCATTTCCGGAAATTATTTCTCGCAACGTCGTATCCGAAATGGATGTGGAACACGATCGTCGTGTCGGTGACCGCGACCTTCGTCTCGCTGGCCGCGAGCGTTTTCGCCGCTTACGCGATCGAGCGCCTGCGCTTCAGGGGCTCGCGTCAGACCGGCCTGGCGATTTTCCTGGCCTATCTGATTCCGCCATCGATCCTGTTCATCCCGTTGGCGATGATGGTGTTCCAGATCGGCATTTTCGATACCCGCTGGGCACTGATTTTGACCTATCCGACTTTCCTGATCCCGTTCTGCACCTGGCTGCTGATGGGCTATTTCCGTTCCATCCCGTTCGAACTGGAGGAATGCGCGTTGATCGACGGCGCGACGCGCTGGCAGATTCTGACCAAGATCATCCTGCCCCTGGCCGTGCCGGGACTGATCTCGGCGGGAATCTTTGCCTTCACGTTATCGTGGAACGAATTTCTGTATGCGCTGACCTTCATCTCCGCGTCGGAGAACAAAACGGTTCCGGTGGGCGTGATCACCGAACTGGTGGAAGGCGACGTCTATCACTGGGGGGCGCTGATGGCGGGCGCGCTGGTCGGATCGCTGCCGGTCGCGGTGATGTATTCTTTCTTCGTCGAGTACTACGTCGCCGGCATGACCGGCGCCGTTAAGGAATAGGGCTTTCACCGCAAAGACGCAAAGGCGCAAAGGTAACGCAGAGATAGACAATGCAAAAAGCATTGGGATATGAAAACCTTGTGTCACTGGTCGATTACCAATCGTGGCAGCATTTAAATATCCATTTGCCCTTGCCTTCCTTTGCGTTTCCTTTGCGCCTTTGGTGCGCCAGGCCAAGTCTGGCTGATCTTGTGAACTGAGAGGTGTTCATCCTGTTAATTACCCGTTCAGCAGGTAGCCAATCGAGCG
>Ga0315281_10002032_pt1 | contig 30081 bp, 26 predicted proteins | sample YL17G07_0_MG_FD_204540 | JGI IMG/M metagenome (GOLD analysis project Ga0315281, IMG submission 204540) | Sediment microbial communities from Yellowstone Lake, YNP, Wyoming, USA - YL17G07_0 | ecosystem: Environmental > Aquatic > Freshwater > Lake > Sediment | place: USA: Wyoming | collected...
GGCGTCGGTAGTGCAGTGACCGAATGGTCACGGAAGGATATCGCAACTCGACCGTCTCGGATGCCTGCGAGGGAGTCGTTCTAAGGTCCGGCACGCACCTGGACCTCACGCTCGAACCTCTCGCTAAGCGCGTCGGCGGCGACGTCCAGGTCATGGACAGCGCCTCAAGGGTGAGTGCCGCAAGGCGACGGGGCGGCCAGAGGCCGCCCCGTCGCGTGCAGTCGCTTCGCGCCCCCGCCTCAGCCGCGGGCCGCCGCCTAAAGGCCGTCCGGGCTAGCGTCCGCGCCGCCGCGACCGCCGGTTCATCCCCGCCAGGGAGACCGGCGACAAGGGCCGGCCGAAGGGGTCGATGAACACGGAGACCAGCTCACCCTTGGGCGGGAGGCTGCCCTCGAGCATGTCCACCGTGTAGGTGATCTTGTCGCCCTCGAGTACCGGGTCCTTGAGCACCACGATGGCGTCCTCGGGGGTCTCGTCGCCCTTCTCCACGAACGAGATCACGGCGTTCGGCGGGTCTGCGGCGAAGCTGTTCTCGCCCTTGCCCCACTCGTCCACGAACTGCTGCGAGGTGAGGTGCCCCACCACGCGCTGCGGGCGGTCGGAGAAGTAGAGGATAGCGGGCGAGAGGCCGTGAAAGGTCACGCGGTCGCCGTCAGTAGTCAGCTCGCGGGCCGTCTGCGCGAAGAGGGCCTCGATGTCTTCAAGCGTCTTCTCGATGTCGTCGCTCATGGTGTTCCTCTCTGAATCGGATCTCTCTCGGTCGTCTCCGTCGGTGCCGGCCGGCACGTCTCGGCCGGCCGGCTTCTCTGCCTGACTGACGAACGGTCGAGGGTGCGAGTCGGGACGGGGACTACGGTTACCAGTGGGTCACGTATTCATTCTGCTCCATGGTGCGGCGAACTCAAGCTCCCGAGTCCGACGCGCATCGGCGGGAACGCGGAGGCCGCTGATCACGTGTACGCCGACCGTACCATCGCCTCGGGCCAAGAGGCGGTGGCAGGACAGCACGACAGGAATTCTGTACGGTTGTCGCAATGAGTCGTTGCAGCACTGGAGGACTGGCGCCGCTATGACTAACGACGGGCAACAAGTTCGCGGGCGCGGGCGCGATGCCACCATCGCCGCGATCCTTGAGGCGGCGGAGGAGCTCTTCTCCGCACACGGCTTCGACGTCGTGACCGTTCGCGCCATCGCGGAGCGCGCCGGCGTCTCGCATGCCCTCGTCCACCGCTACCTCGGCAGCAAAGCCGACATCTTCCGTGCCATCCTGTCACGCAATCAGGGCGTCATGCTGGCCGCGGCGCCCGACAACCCGGACCTCCTCGCGACCGCGAACCTCATCATGCGGGAGGGGCTCACCAACCACAGGCGCTATGTCCGGCTCTTGGCGGACTCGGCGCTGCATGGCCTGCCCTACGAGCAGACGACCGGCAGGTTCGCGGCGGTCGACCGGCTCGTCGAGCTCGCAGAGCGGGCGGCTGCCGCGGCGTCCTCTGACGAACGGACCGACGAGGACCTCGACCCGCGCTTCGTGATCGCGTGCGTCGTGGCGCTCGTCCTCGGATGGGCCGCAACGGAGTCCTGGGTGCTGCCGGCGGCCGGGATCCGGGACATGGACGAGGCCGAGGCCATCGATGGCCTCGAACGCGTGATACTCGGCATCCTGAGAGACAACCTGCCGGGTCTCGACAGCAGCGACCGGACGTCGAGCTGATACGTTCCCCGCGACTCGCTGTGCGACGAAGGGGCGGGGCGCCAAGGGCGCCCCGCCCCTTCGTCGCTTCCATGCCTGTCGGGAACTCCGCCCGGGCTGTCCTCTCGGCTACTCCGCGGCTGCCTCGGCACCGTAGCGCACGAGGTCCTCGGGGTGGATCCACTCGTCCACGAGGACTGCCCCGCCGGCGTCCATGATGGCGTCGCGCAGCGGGATGGCCCAGCGGTGCTCGAGCATGACGATGGCAGCAGTCATGCCGGGCGGAATCTGATCGGCGAGGACCCAGACGTCCTCGGGGTCGTACATCTTGCCGTCGGCCATCGCCACGGCGCCGGCCACGGCGCCGGCCTCCATGCCCTCCTCGCCGGCGGCGCCGAGACCCATCAGGGCGCCGGCGAGCGCGCCGTACTCCTGGAGCTCGGGTCGGTCGCTGAGCTCGACCTGCGTGACGTTGCCGTCGTCGTCCTTGGCGACGATGAGCACGTCGACCAGGCGCACGATGTCGTGCTCGCTCAGACGCTTGAACTCGTCCATGATCGCGCCGGTGAAGTTCGGCTCGTCGAAGCCCACGGTCAGGAGTTGTACCGGACCAAGTGCCATCGTTCCTCCTTGCGGTTAGTCGCGTACCGGCCGTTTACATGCTCATCAGGATCTTCTGCTTCTGCATGTCGAACTCGGCTTGTGTGAGCACGCCCTGGTCGAGCAGCGACTTAAGCTGCGTCAGCTTGGCCATGCCGTCCTCGGCGCTGGCCGGAGCTGCTGCCGCAGGAGCCGCCGGAGCCGCCTGAGCTTGTTGAGCCTGCAGGTCGGCGATCTGCTGGTTCTGCGCGGCCTCTTGGTCGCGCGCTTGCTGACTCTTCGTGCCCATGTGGTGGGCCACTCCGCCTACGATGGCAGCGCGCAAAAGAAATGGCATGCTCTCCTCCTTGGTCTGTTCATCGTCACGAGGCGGGCTCGGCGTCGCAGTCGGCCGCGCACTACGGGCCTGATACCCCGGGACTTCCTCCCGTAACCTCGATCGTTCGCCGATGGTAACCAAGGGGTAAGGCAGAAGTCCAGTAGCGGGGCCCCAGGGAGGAGCCGCTGCGCGCGGCCTCGCGTGCGCTTCGTGTACCATCGGCGGCGGGCCCAGGTACCGCGAGCGAATCGAGACGCGCCATGGACGACTACATCTCCTTCCAGTCCGCCGAGCTCGCGGCGATCTACGACGCCGTCTACGCTAGTCGCGACGACGCTGGTTTCTGGCAAGCGATGGCCGCTGCCGCGGGTGGCGGCCCCATCCTCGAGCTCGGCTGCGGGACCGGCCGCGTGCTGCTTCCGCTGGCGCGTGCCGGCTTTGAGATCACCGGACTCGACCTCTCCGCCGAGATGCTCGAGCGCTGCCGCGCCAAGCTTCCGTCCGAGCCACCGGAGGTGAGCGATCGCGTCCGGCTGCTCGAGGCGGACATGACGTCGTTCGACCTCGGCCGCCGCTTCGCGGCGATCATCTGCCCGTTCGCCAGCTTCCAGCAGTTGCGCACAGTTGAGCAGCAGCTCGCGTGCCTCGAACGCTGCCGCACTGACCTGCGTCCGCACGGCACGCTCGTGCTCGACCTGCCCAACCCTGATCCGGCTCCGCCCTCCCACGTCCGCGACGAGCCCGCCGAAGGGGAAGCGACCGCCAAGCTGGTCGAATGGACAGACGGCCGGCGGATCCGCTGGTGGATGACGGTGATCGACTACGACCGCTCGCTGCAGTGCAACGAGTGCGAGGTTACGTACGAGATCGTCGAAGCGGACGGCGCGACGCGGCGGATCAACGAGAAGATCATCCTGCGGTACGTGTTCCGCTACGAACTCGAGCATCTGCTCGTGCGCGCCGGCTTCCGCGTCGTCGCCCTCTACGGCGACTACGACCGCTCGCCCTTCGCGGACGGATCGCCGGCGATGATCGTCGTGGCCGAGTCCACAGGCTGAGTGCGAGAGTCCCTGGAACTACCGCCGCCGCCGCGCGCGCCGGTGCATCCCGGCTGCGGAGACCGGCGAGAGAGGCCGGCCGAAGGGGTCGATGAACACGGAGACCAGTTCGCCCTTGGCCGGCAGGCTGCCCTCTAGCATGTCCACCGTGTAGGTGATCTTGTCGCCCTCGAGTACCGGGTCCTTGAGGACCACGATGGCGTCTTCGGGGGTCTCGTCGCCGACCTCTACGAAGGAGATCACGGCGTTCGGTGGGTCCACGGCGAAGCTGTTCTCGCCCTTGCCCCACTCGTCCACGAACTGCTTCGTCGTGAGGTGCCCGACGACGCGCTGCGGGCGGTCGGAGAAGTAGAGGGTGGCGGGGGAGAGGCCGTGGAAGGTCACCTTGTCGCCGTCGGTGGTGAGCTCGCGCGCGGTCTGCGCGAACAGGGCCTCGATGTCTTCGAGGGTCTTCTCGATGTCGTCGCTCATGTGGTGCTCCATCTCGAAGGAAGACGCGGTGGCCGGCGGGCCACCGCGTTACCATGTGGTTGCCCGGTCGGGCCGGGACTCACACTCGGCTCACTGTGTGCGCCGGGTCTCCCGGCCTGACGGTCAGATCCCGGCCTCGACGGAAATCTTGCCCTGCTTGATCGCCTTCGCGAGGGCGTCGTAGTCCTTCTCTGCCTGGTTCGCATAGGACTGAGCGAAGTCGGCGATCCCCTGGTCGAACCGGTCGCTCACGCCGAGGTACGAGGCGATGGCGATGCGATGTCCCGAGCGGGCATGGCCGCGGGCCAGCGCCCAGCCGCACAGGTCGGCGAGGATCTCGAGTCCGGGAGCCTTGAGCAGCTCGGTGTCGATCGAGCCCTTCATGTCGCGCAGCTGGCGCCAGTAGAAGGGGCGGCCCCCCGGCTTGCCGGTCATCCAGCCGAGGAAGATGTCGCTGGCCGCCTGCATGAGACGCTGCCCGGCCACCACGCGATGACCGGCGTGGGTGAACTTGCTCCTGCCGAGGAAGGGCTCGAGCACCGACGGCCCGGCCTCTTTGACCTGCAGGAACAGGGGATCGTCGCCGTCGCGGCCGAGCATGAGCACGATGATGCAGCGCGTACCGACGCTGCCCACGCCGACGACCTTGCGGGCCAAGTCGGCGATCTGGTAGCGCTCGACGAGCTCGCGGCGATCGTCTTCGAGGGTGGCCTTGTACTGCTCGAAGAGGCCGTGGGTGTTCTCGGAATCCTGGAGTGCCTCGAGGTGCATGATGAGCGGCGGCTGGTCGACGATGCGCCGCGCGCCGTCGACGACCTCGGTCAGCTTGCCGGCCGCCTGCAGGCTGTCGTGGCCACGCGCCTTGGCGAAGCCCTTCTCGGCCATCTTGAGCCTGGTCTTCACCTCGGACTTGGAGGCCTTCTGGGCGGTGCTGCTGGTGCGTGCCATCTGCAGCAGATCGTCGGCGACGACGCGCGAGTACCACACGTCGAGCTCGCGCATCTCGGCGTAGGCGGCCATGTGCTGGCGGTAGGAGCGCGCCGCGGCGAGCGCGGTCTCGCGGGCGACGTCCTCGCCGAGGCCGTTGTGGCGGGTCGCGATGACGAAGCTCGCCGCGAGCCGCTTGAGGTCCCACTCGAACGGTCCGGGCAGCGTCTCGTCGAAGTCGTTGACGTCGAACAGCAGCTCTCGCTCGGGCGAGCCGTACAGGCCGAAGTTCGACAGATGCGCGTCGCCGCAGAGCTGAACGGTCAGGCCGGTGCGCGGCAGGGGAGCGAGGTCGGCGGCCATGAGGACCGCCGAGCCGCGGTAGAAAGCGAACGGCGAGGCCGACATGCGGCCCCAGCGGATCGGCACCAGGTCCTGCATCCGATCGTCGTCTTGCGCGCGCAAAAGGGCGAGCGGGTCGGGGCGGTCGGCGGCCGGAGTCCACGAACCGTGCGAGGTGCGGGGCGCCGCCTTGCGCGCCTCGCGCCCGGCGCTCCGGCGCTCCTCGACCGTCATGTGGTGCTTCTTGGCGATAGTCATGATCGACTCTCCTTGTCGTTATCAGTCAGCACGGGTTCCGGAATGGCTAGTCCTGATCGTGTGTCGTCCGCAGTTCGCCGATGCGGCCCTGCGCGGCGGCGGCTCCGCTCTTGCCCCCGCCGGGACCACGGAGGATCCAGGCGAAGCCGACGGCGATGAGCGCCCCGGCGATCGGGCCCACGACGTAGGCCCAGTAGTTCGTGAAGTCGAGCAGCGCCATGTCGGGCCCGAACGAGCGCGCCGGGTTCATGGAGGCGCCGCTGATGGGGCTCGACCAGAGGCCGGCGAGGATGATGTACCCGCCGACGCCCAAGGCGCCGAAGACGCCGATGTTCTGCGCGCCCGACGCCGTCCCCAGGATGGTGCTCACGAGACCGACCGTGAGGATGAGCTCCATGAGCATCGCCTGGGTGGCGCTGATGCCCGGGCCGGGCTCGGTGGCGCCGAGCATGCCGAGCTTGCCGAGGACCGCCCACAGGAACAGGCAGGCGAGGGTCGCGCCGAGCAGCTGGACGACGACGTAGCCGGGCACGCGCCGCCAGGGGAAGTCGCCGCGGGCCGCGAAGGCGATGCTGACGGCGGGGTTCAGATGCGCGCCCGATACGGCGCCCATGAAGAGGATGATGGCCATGACCATCAGGCCCGGGGCCGTCACCGCGGCGGCGCGACTGATGGCGCCGTCGGATTGCGCGTTGACCACGGCGCCGCCGGCCCCCACGAGCACGAGGAGAAACGTGCCGAAGAGCTCGCTGAACAGCCGCCGCCACTCGTGGCGCGGGTCGTCGAAGTCGTAGGTCTTGCCGAACTCGAGCTCGAGGAGCCTGCGAGCCCGGCGCTTGCCTTGCTCCGACGCGCCTTCGACCTCAGGGGTCTCCTGCGGGTCGTCTGCCATGTCCGTGTCCTCCGTCTCCGACTCTCCTCGCGCGGGTCCGCCCTGCAGTCCGCCGGCTTCGCCCCAGTGAGCACCTCAATGCATTGACGCCCCCGGGGTCCAAGGAGCCCGGGGGCGTCCATGCGCGCTCGCTCAGAACGCTCTTCGCTCTCAGCTCTTGGCGAGATCCTTCTCCGCCGCCGCCAGCTGCTTGTCCAGTTCCTTGGCGTCGACCTTGAGCTCCTTCTCGACCTGCTTCTCTGCCTTGAGACCGGCCTTCCGCAGCTGTTCGTCGAGCTTGTCGCGGCCGACGACGATGAGGGCTGCTTCTCCCGCGTCCAGCAACTCACCGAGCTCCTTGACGTCCTTGCGGGACATGCCGCCGTGGAAGTGACCGATGAGGCCGCCGGTCACGCCGCCCACGGCGGCCATGCCGATGATAGATGGCGGGAACAGAACGCCGATGACGGCGCCGGCGGCAATGCCAGTCCAGGCGCCGTGCTGCGTCGGCCTCTCCCACTTGCTCACCGTGACCGTGCCGTCGGCCTCCTTGGTGGCGACCGCCGCGTCGTAGGTGCCGATGATCTTCGCGTCGTGCAACTCTCGGACTACCTCGAGGTCCTCGCGGGCGAAGACCGGATTGCTGTAGACACCAATGAACAGGAAGACCGATTGGTCGGACATGCGTGGACTCCTTCGCTCTGTTGACTTGCTCTCGATTCTTCCAGCACGTACCCAACGATCACTTTGTCGACACCCTTCGCCCGCTTGCGGCTCCGCTTCGCGCCTGCCGCTCGGCCATGAGGCGCTGCAGCGGCGGTGCGGCGATCATCACCGTCGCCACCGCCAGCACGATCAGGGCGATGAGGTTCGGGCTGGCGTCCAGCATGAACGCCGTGAGCAGCACGACCATCAGCGGCGTGCGGAACAGCGCGTACACGGCGCCGCTCATGATGCCGGCCACGAGGATCGCGATCGGCATGCTCGTGAACACCAGGTTCAGGGCCAGGGCCACGCTCACCGAGGCGAACACCAGCGGGAAGGTCGGCCCGCCGAGGAATCCGCTCTTGAAACCGACGGCGAGCAGGGCGAGCTTGGCGATCGCCATGACCAGCAGCAGCGCGATGCCGTAGCCGGCCGCGCCCTTGATCACCGTCTGCACCTGCGTCTCGCCGGAGAACATGACGACCGGCGCGAACACGCCCACCGCGCTGAACATCACGCCGGCCACCAGCGCCCTGGTCACGATACGGTCTTTGAGGCGGCCGAAGAACCCCGCCGCGACCCTCATGAAGAGTGCCGTGAGCACGGCAAGCACAAGGCCGAGCAGAGCCAGCGGCACCATGAGCACCGCGTCCAGGAGGCGGAAGCTCTGCACCTGCGGCAGGTGCAGGAAGTCGGCGAAACCGGTCTCGTGCAGCAGCAGGAACACGCCGTAGCCCACGCCGCCTCCGATGAGGGCAGCGGGAAGGGTGCTGAGGCCCTGCTGCTTCGTCTCCGCGATCTCCGTGCCCAGCACGGCGGTGAACACGGGGTTCTCGAGGAGCCCGTTGTACCCCGACGCGACGCTGGCGAAGACGAGCTTGGGACGCCGGTCGGCCGGGATCTTGAAGACGTCGCAGTACATGGCCGCGACCTTGCTGGCGATGTTGCCGATCGCGCCCTCGGGGCCGAGCACCGCTCCGGAGAACAGCGAGGCCAGCGACTGGGCGACGGTGACCGGCAGGTCCTTCCACTTCAGGTGGCTCACGTCGCCGGTGAGGCTATCGAGGATGGAACCGTCGAGGTTGCTCGGCGCTTTGGCGTACTTCACGAGCAGGCCGACGAGCAGCGAGAAGGGCAGGCATATGACGGGGAACATCCACGCATGACCGGCCACGAAGGAGTTGTCCCAGATGAGCTTGTTGAGCCCCTCGTACACGATGAACCACGCCATGACGGCGAAGCCGCCGATCAGCGACACGACGATGACGTGCAGATAGAGCCCGCGCGGATACCGGGACTCCGCTGTCACCTCTGCCTGCTGCGCGTCGGCGCTCACGACACAGTCACATCCCCTCCCGGATGCCGCCCACCCTTGTGCGCGGCTGCAAGAAACGCTGCGGGCGGCGTTGCTGCCGCCCGCCGTTCGGTGCAGATGTCGCGGTAGAGTGAAGGACGACCCGCGTTCGTCGGCGACTATACCCGGTGCCCGACAGTCGGTACCATGCGGTGACCGGGCTTGCGGGAGGCGGCCAGTGATCGCGCAGCATCGTGTGGGGAAGCACCTTCTGGGTTACGTCCGCGCCGACCTCAAATGGGCGGCGGTCAGAGCGCTCATTGAGTACGACAAGCGCGTGCGGCTACCGAAGCGAGAGCTGCCCACGGAGCTGCCGCTCCGTCACCCCAAGGTCGTCGAGCAGCGTGGCGTGATGGTACCGATGCGCGATGGCGTGCGCCTGTCGACGGACTTGTACCGGCCGGCGGATGAGGACGGCCGGGCGCTCGAAGAGCGTCTCCCGGCCGTCCTCATCCGCCTCCCGTACGGCAAAGACGAACCCTACGCAGGCATGCCCGCCCACGGCCGCTACTGGGCGCGCAAGGGGTACGTCTGCGTGATCCAGGACGTGCGCGGCAAGTTCAAGTCGGAGGGCGAGTGGTCCCCCGTGGTCCACGAGGCCGACGACGGGTACGACACCATCGACTGGGGCGCCGCGCAGCCGTGGTGCGACGGTCAGGTGGGCATGGTCGGCGAGTCCTACTTCGCGCTCACTCAGTGGGCCGCGGCGACGCGCTTCCATCCCGCTCTGCGCTGTCTGGCTCCCGGGGACATGGGCCTGGACCTCTACCGCCTGCTCTTCGAGGGCGGCGCCTTCTGCCTGAAGACGACGGGCCTGTGGATCTGCGACCAGGCCCATCGCGGCTACATCAACTGGCTGCGGCTCGAACCCGGGCATCTGCCGCTCAAGGACCTGCCTCGAGCCGCGGGCCTGCCCGGTCATCTCTACGATCTGGCGATGTCGAACCCCGAGCGCGACGAGCTCTAGGCCGGCTACGACCTCACGGAGCTGTGGCAGAAGCTCGACATCCCGGTGTTCCACTGGACCGGCTGGTACGACAACTTCCTGCGCGGGTCGCTCGAGGGCTGGCGGGGCATCCAGGAGCGCAACATGTACGACACCGTGCGGCAGAGCCAATGGCTCACCATCAGCCCGGCAGACCACGAATTGACCACGGAGAAGACGGAGAGGGCCGGACGTCTGAAGCTGGACTCGCAAGGGATCACCAACGATCGCGTCTGCCTTTTCTTCGACCACTGGCTTCGCCACGGAGAGAGCGACGACTTCGCGCAGACACCGCGCGTGCGCGCCTACGTCCTCGGCGCCGACCGCTGGCGTGAGGCCGCGGAGTGGCCGCTGCCGGGGACGCGGTTCACGGACTTCTACCTACGGGGAGGCGGCGGGCTGACGCAGCAGGCGCCCGCCGCCGAGCCGCCCGACGAGTTCGACTACGACCCTGCCGATCCCGCGGACTACTGGGTCGGCAAGGACGCGTGGGCCGCGGCCGGGACGCTCGCCGATCGCCGGCATATCGTGGCCCGTCCGGACGTGCTCGGCTACGTCACGGCGCCGCTCGCCGAGCCGCTCGAGATCGTAGGGCCGCTCGAGGCGACGCTCTTTGTGAGCACCTCGGCGCCCGACACAGACTTCACCGTCACGCTTGTCGACATCTGGCCGGACGGCTACGCGCAGCTCGTGCAGGAGGGCATCCGCCGGTTGCGCTTCCGCGAGGGCGCCGGCGAACACGCCGGGCCGCCTGCGGCGCCCGGCGAGGTCTACGAGCTGCGCCTCGACCTGGCGGCGACGGGCTACGAGTTCGCCGCCGGTCACCGCGTCGGCGTGGAGGTCTCGAGCAGCGCCTTCGACCGCTGGGACCGCAACCCCAACACCGGCCACGCCTTCGGCGTCGACGCGGCCGCCGATCTGCGCGTGGCCCACCAGACGGTTTACCACGACGGCGCGCGGCCGAGTCGCGTCGTCCTGCCGCTCCCCCGGTCGCGAAGAGGGACTACGCGTGAGTGACGGAATGAATGGCGCGCAAACGTGGCCCGATGCTGGCTTCGGCGGTCTTTAGGTCGTAATCGTCCTGGAGGTTGAGCCAGTACTGCGGCGACTGGTCAAAGGCCCGTCCAAACAACAGGGCCAGTTCCGCCGTCACTGGACGCGCGCCCTTGATCACATGCGATATCCGCATCGGCGACACCCCGATGACGCGCGCGAACGCCGCCTGGGAGAAGCCCAGCTCCACAAGCGTTTCCGTCAGGAATTCGCCCGGATGAATGGCGGGCAAGCCCTTCGTGGCCATGATGCCGTCTCCCCTCAATGGTAGTCCACACGCTGTCCCCGTGCACTTCGTGCGGCATGGTCTCCGGGGCCGCCTCGCGGGGTAGTGCACATCGGTAAGATAAGGATTCGCTATCCTTATCTTACCGATTCGCTACATGCCGCCCTGGCGTGCGGCCGCCCCGGCATACGGCGGGATCTGCCCGCAGTGTAGAAGCGCTCCGTTTCGCGGTCGGCGAAGGTCTGGATCACGGGCAAATCATAAACATATTGTTTATGGCCGTCAAGCTCCTCCCGTTTCAGGATGGCAAGGGGTGGCTCACCCTGGTGCTGACCACGCTGTTGCTCCTGCAGGCGGGCCGCGCGTTCGGCGTCGACGCGGCCGCCGATCTGCGCGTGGCCCACCAGACGGTGTTCCACGACGGCGCGCGGCCGAGTCGCATCGTCCTGCCGCTCGCGCCAGCCGCTGCCGACGCCTAGTCTTCCTCGCTCAGGCGCTTACGCCGGATCGCCTCGCCGGCACGCCTCTGCAGTTCCGCGAGATCGACGTCATAGACCCTCGTACGGTGAGCGACGCGCAGAACGACGACAACGGCGTCGTCGTCGATGGAGTAGATGACTCGACGGTCGCCGACGCGCATGCGCCGCAGCCGGCTGTTCGTCAGTTTGCGAGAGCCCGGAGGGCGCGGATCGCGTGCGAGCTTGTCGATCGCGTCCAGAATGCGCCGCCGCTCGCGTCTCTGTGAGAGCTCGATGATCTCGCGTTGCGCCGCGGGGCTGTAGAAGACTCCGTAGCGCACCGCCGCCTCAGAGCCCCAGCTCCTTGCGGAACTCGGCGGCGCTCTTGAGGTCGCCGCCGTTGGCGATCTCCTCCAGCGCCTCAGCAGCCGCCTCGAGGTCGAGCATGTCGTCGAGCATCTCGAGCAGGCGCACGTCGTCCATGGACACGACCGCGGCGACCGGGCGGTTGTGGCGCTTGATGAGCAGGCGCTCTTTGCCGTGAGCGACCCGCCCGATGGTGTCGGGGAGCGATTCGCGCAACTCGGTGAGTGAGACGCTGGGCAAGTCGTCGAGCCTTTCGCCGGGAACGGGGTCTCTGTCCATACTGATGACTTTTACAGATTCTGCAAGTTTTGTACAGCACGGTGTTGACGATGCCGGCAAACGATCTTTCGTCCGCGGGTTCGTGCGACGCGCATACGCCGACGGTTCGCGCCGCCGCACGCCGGGCACCACCCGGATATGCAACGCGACCGGGGGTGACCCATGGACCTGACGAAGAGCTACTTCATCGGCGCGCCGCCCGAGGCGGTGTGGCGCGCCTTGACCGACCCTGCTCCGATCGCGGCATGGGGCGGCGGGCCCGCCGAGATTCGTGCCGAGCCCGGCGCCGCCTTCAGCCTCTGGGGCGGCGACATCTACGGCACGGTCACGGCGGCGGAGCCGCCCCACCGGCTGGTGCAGGAGTGGTGGGGCGACGACGAGTGGGACGAGGCCTCAGTCGCCACATTCGAACTGAGGCCCGAGGGCGACGGCACAAGGCTCACGCTGGCGCACACGAACGTGCCCGACGACGAGGCGGACGACTTCGACGTGGGCTGGGACGACCACTACCTGGGCCCGCTGAAGGAACTGCTAGAGCGCTGAGCCGCCGAGCCAGTCGCGCAGGCTGGTCTCCACGGCCTCGCGGCCGCGTTTGACGCGCACGTCGAAGCGCACCGGGCGCTCGCGCACGGCCTGCAGCTGCGGCGGCACCGTGGCGCCAGGCGCCAGTTCGGTGACGACGTCGAGCAGGCCGATGTCGGGGCCGGCGCCGGGGATCGGCGCGCCGGCCGGCACGCCGCGCAGGCCGCGCACGACGTCGGCGGCGAACTTGCTCCAGTGCGCGGTGCTCACGATGAGCACGGGAGCCTCACGGCCGCCGAGCTCCTCGGCCACCTTCCACGCCACGGCCGTGTGGGGGTCGAGCAGGTACCCGTGCTCGCGCTGCACGCGGCCGATGGTCTGCAGGCAGGTGTCGTTGTCGACCCAGGCGCCGGTGAACTCGGCCTTGAGTCGTTCTCTGGTGGCCACGTCCACTGAGAAGAGGCCGGCCTTCTTGAGATCCTTCATCCACTGGCGGATGAGGGCGGCGTTGCCGCAGAGGTCGTAGAGCAGGCGCTCGAGGTTCGATGAGATGAGGATGTCCATGGACGGCGAGGGCGTCTTGACCAGAGCGCGTTTCGAGATGTCGTAGACGCCGGTGGCGATGAAGTCGGCGAGCACCTTGTTGGCGTTGCTGGCGCACAGCAGGCGGCCCAGCGGCACGCCCATGCGCCTGGCGTAGTACGCGGCGAGGATGTTGCCGAAGTTGCCCGTGGGCACGCAAACGTCGAGCGTTTGGCCGGCGCCCACGGCGCCGCGCGCGACCATGTCGGCGTAGGCGCTCACGTGGTAGGCGATCTGCGGCATCAGCCGGCCCCAGTTGATGGAGTTCGCCGAGGAGAGCGCCAGGCCGTACCGGCTGGCCAGCTCCGCGGCGAAGGCGCCGTCGTCGAAGACGGCCTTCACGGCGTTCTGGCAGGCGTCGAAGTCGCCGTCCAGGCGGAACACGGTGAGGTTGTCGCCGGGCTGCGTGACCATCTGCAGCTCCTGCAGGGCGCTGACGCCGGCGTCCGGGTAGTACACGCAGATCTTCGTGTGGGCGCGATCGGCGAAGCCGTTGAGCGCCGCCACGCCGGTGTCGCCGCTGGTCGCGACCAGGATGAGGAAGTCGAGGCTGGTCGCGCCGCTCTCGTGGGCCTGCTCTAGCGCTTCGCTGAAGAACAGCGGCATGCACTGCAGCGCCATGTCCTTGAAGGCCAGCGTCGGGCCGTGCCACAGCTCGAGCACGAAACGCCCCGGAGCGGCTTCGCGCACCGGCGCGACGGCCGGGTCGTTGAAGTTGTCGCCGTAGGCCGCGGCGGCGATCTCGCGCGTGCGCGCGGCGGAGACGTCGAGGCCGAAGGCCTCGTACACGCGCGCCGCGCGCTCGTGGTACGGCAGCGCCGCGAGCGCGACGATCTCCTCGACCTGGAACCGCGGCAGCCGCTCGGGCACGAACAGGCCGCCGCCCGGGGCGATGCCCTCGAGGATGGCCTCCGTGAACGTGCGCGGCCGGTCGCTGAGACCGCGGGTATCCAGGTAGCGGATCATGCGCCGGGGATTGTACCGCATGCGGTCGGAGCCGGCCCCGCCGGCCCCGCCCGGGCGACTCAGCTCCGTCGCCGCCCACCCAGCCTCGCCAGGCGTCGCGTTTGCCGCGCTTGACATCTGGGAACGATGCGTTACGATATATCGCGTTACAACGTTATCAGAAAGGAACGACATGACAGGATCCACAGAACATCAGGGCCGCTGCGGCGGCCCGGCACGCTTCAAGTTCGGCCCGCACGGCCCGCACGGCCCCCATGGTCACGGCCGGGGCCCCTGGTCCCGGGCGCGCCGCGGCAACGTCCGCGCCGCGATCCTCTCGGTGCTCGCCGAAGAGCCGATGCACGGGTACCAGATCATGCAGCGGCTCGAAGAGCGCAGCGGCGGCATGTGGCGCCCGAGCCCCGGCTCGGTGTATCCGACCCTGCAGCTCCTCGAGGACCAGGGCTTCATCGAAGGCGAGGAGCTCGAAGGCCGCCGCGTGTTCTCGCTCACCGAGGCCGGCAAGGCCGAGGCCGAGGCGAGCAAGGAAGCCCACGGCGCGCCCTGGGAGAGCCCCGAGCACGGCGACGAAGGCCCGCGCTTCAAGCTGCGCAAGGGAGTCTTCCAGATCGGCGCCGCCGCGAAGCAGGTCGGCACCACGGGCTCGGCCGAGCAGGTCGAGAAGGCGCTCGAGATCCTCGCCGACGCGCGCAAGCGCATCTACGAGCTGCTCGCGGCAGGCGATTGACCACGGGCGGGGCGGCCGGAAGGGCCGCCCCGCCCTCGCTCTTCCGCGGGCCGTACGCCAGGCCTCAGACTCGACGCGCCGGTATGCCCGACTGGGGCCGCCGGGACGCGGCGTTCCTGACTGCCTGTGAAAGCCGCCAGCCGGGGGCCGGCGCCGGTCCGCCGAGGCTGTCGAGGATGGTGTCGCCCTCCACCCATGCAGGCAGCACGCGCACGCGCCGGGGGTCGAGGCCGCGGGCCACGAGGTCGCGGCCGGCCGCGCGGGACGGCGCGAAGACCACGTCGAGCATGCTGTAGAGCCAGGTGACGTAGCGCCAGGGGGGCAGGTCGGTGTGGAAGGCTCCCGTGATGGGCAGGTGCAGCAGCTTGGCGGCCAGCAGGGCCACGAAGCCGGTGCCGCTGGCGGCGCTCACGTGGATGGCCGTGAACTCGTTCTCCTCGAGGTAGTCGAGCACGTCGACGATTGGGGGCACCACGAGGGGACGGTACGAATCGATCGCGAGGGGGCGCCACGCGTTGGCCTGGAAGTTCAGGGCGCCGTCGCGCCGGCCGGTCGGGGCGCTCGTGCACGTGATGACCTCGAGGGCGACGCCGCGCTCTGCCGCCGTTCCCACCAGCCGGCGGATGCTCACCGAGACCCCATCGACAGCGTTGAAGGTGTCGGTGAAGACGGCGATCTTCGGGTCCGAGGGGCCCATCGAGAGGAAATGCCGGCGCAGCCGCTCCTGCGAAGCCCGGTCGCGGCTCTGCAGGCTCCAGGCGATGAAGTACGGCAGCTGCAGGAAATGCACCATGCCGACCGCGAAGACGGACTGCAGCCAGCGCTTGCGACCCAGATGCACGGCGGGGTCGACGAGCGGCTGCAGGTGGAGGTTGATGACATCGTCGGCGAGTCGTTGGGCGACCGTGAAGAGGCGGCGGTTGAGCTCCCGTCCGTCGACGGCGTTGAGACCCTCGGGGGACGCGACGAGCGCACCGATCTCGAGCTCGAGCAGCGCCTCCCAGGCCGGACCGCGGCCGTCGCCGTCGCGGTAGAGGCCGGGGGCCATGCTGCGCACGCCGCGCACCGTCTTCTCGAGGGTCGGCACGTCGCGGCCGATGCGCCCGAATCCCTTGCGGATGAGCTTCAGAGGGCCTTGACGCGGCACCGCCTCATCGAGGCGCAGCATCTCGCGGAGCCTCCAGAAGGAGGGTGTGTAGATGCTGTGTGCGAGCACGCGTGCGTCGCCGTCGGCGCCCTCCGGCTGGCAGTCGCCGGCCGCGACGGCGGCGAGAAAGCCCTTCACGGTGCCGTCCCCGGGGGCGCTGGTGTACGCGTCGGCCACGAAGAGGCCGCTGTGGTCGTCGGACCCGCCGGTGAGGGCCTTGCGCCAGGGGGTCTCGCCGTACGGCTCGATGCCCTGGCGTGCGGCCATGTCGGCGAGCGATTCCGGCGTCAGGGACGCGGCGATCTCGCGCAGCAGGCCGTTGCAGCGGCTGACGCGGGCGCCGTTACGGCCTTCCAGAACGTTGAAGAGGAGCAGCATGCGCTCCGCGGTGTCGGTCGTGAGAGTGTCGCTCATGTCGAACAGCGGGTGCGCGAGGTAGTGCACCACGCCGGCCCCGCGCAGGCAGGCGACCAGGTCGTGGACCGAGGCGCGGGCCCGCTCGGCCTCGGCGAACGTGCGCTCGTCGAGGCCGAGCGCCACCACGTGGATCCGGGTCCCGTCCTCCGGGAACCAGGTGTCGAGCTCGGTGCTCAGAAACGTGCCCGGCAGGTGGGCGATGGCCAGTGAGCCGTTCAGCGTGTTGTGGTCGCTGATCGTGACGAAGTCCATGCCCCGGCTGCGGGCGGCCGCGTACACCTCGAGCGGCTCGGCGTACGACTCCCGCCCACGCAGCGCACGGATGGCGGCGTGGTGGGGGTTGTCCGAGCACCGCGAGTGCACGTGAAGGTCGGCCCGGTAGATCACGCTTGCCTGAGTCACGCGCTCACTTTACCCGACGGCGGGAGTCGCCGCATGGCGCCCGCCGGGTCAGTCGGCGCCCGGCCCGGCCAGAAGGCGCGCGGCCTCGTCGGTAGCGAACTCGGGCCAGGGCGCCGGAAGGCCGCGCTCCAGCGCGCTGACGCCGGCGCCCCTCTCGCCCACCTCACCGATGACCGTCGCGGCGATGTGCTCGTCGGCGAGCGCCCGGAGCAGCTGCTCGGTCTCGTCCGGGCGGCAGCACACGAGCAGGCTGCCGGAGGCGATGAGGCCGAGAGGGTCGGCGCCCAGCAGCTCGCAGAGGCGGCGGGTCTCGGGGAGCAGCGGCACGCGTTCGTGGTGCACGACGATGCCGTGCCCGCAGGCCACGGCCAGCTCGCGCAGCGCCGTGGCCAGCCCGCCTTCTGTGATGTCGTGCATGGCGCGCACGCCGGCGAAGCCGGCGGCGATGCGCGCCTCCGGCACGATGCTCAGGCGGCCCAGCAGCTCGCGGCAGGCGTCGCGCTCGCGCTCGCCCATACCGAGGGCGCGGAGACGCTCGCCCAGCTCCTGGGCGAGCAGCGCCGTGCCCTCCACGGCGAGCGCCTTGGTGAGGATCACCTGGTCGCCGGGCAGCGCCTCGCGCTTGTCGCGCAGGTCCGCCCGGCGCATCGTGCCCAGCATCGTCGCGGAGACCACGGGCCGTGTGACCGCGTCGCTCACCTCGGTGTGCCCGCCGACGAGGGCGACGCCGACGCTCGCGGCCGCCGCCCCGAGGTCGGCCAGCAGCGCCAGTGCCTGTGAAGCCGTGGTCCCCGCGGGCAGCAGGACCGTGGTGAGCAGCCAGCGGGGAGCGCCTCCCGAGGCGGCGATATCGTTGGCGTTGACCAGCAGCGCATACGTCGCGAGGTCCCGGCTCGACAGCGTGATGGGGTCGCCGTGCGCCACGAGCGTGTCCGCGCCGCCGATGTCCAGGGCGGTCACGTCCTCGCCGATGCCGGCCGGGACGAGCACCGACACATCGGCCGGCGCGAGGCCGGAGAGGTACCGGCCGAGCAGCTCGTTGGGCAACTTGCCGTGGGGCAGAGGCAGGCCGAGCCTGACGATGTCGTCCAGATCGGCGAGGCTGTGCACCACGAAGTCGCAGGCGGCGTGCTCCGGGCGGCCGAGCTCGTGCGCAGCGTTGCCGGGGAGCTCCCCGGCGCCGCCGTTCGTCAGGTAGGCCGTCAGCGCACCGGCGGCTCGCCCGGCCTCCATGTCGAGCACGTAGTCCCCGACCACGAGCGTCTCCTCGGGGGGCACGCCCATCGCTGCCGCGGCGTGCAGGACGCCGTCGGGCGTGGGCTTGGGCGGGATACCGTCGTCGCGCGTGACGATCACGTCGAGATCGCCGGCGTCCAGGTCGCGAAAACGCGCGAGGGCTCGCCGGACGGCCGGCAGGCCGTTGCGCGTGAGGACGCCGATCTTGAGTCCCTGCGCGCGCAGACCCCGAATGACACGCTCGGCGCCCGCGTTGGGCTCGGACCCGGCGGCGGCGGCCAGCTCGAAGCGCTCCAGCGCGGCCAGCGCAGTGTCGCGTTGCGCGCCGGCGGGGAGCGCCTCGATCCATTCCAGGACGAGGCCGTCGGGCGGGCAGCCGACCTCACGTTTGACGGCCGGGAAGTCGAGGGCGCCCGGACGCGTGAGCGTGCCGTCGAAATCGAAGAGCACGGCCCGCAGACGAAACGGCCGCGGGCCGCGCGGGGACCTGGGCTCGTGCATGCTGCGGCTCCTCTTCGAGTCCGCCTCGGTCAGCTCGCCCGCCGCCCGGCGCCCCGCGCCCTCACTGGCGAGCGTAGGCCTTGAGGCACACGTTGGCGTCGGCGTTCTCGGCGTTCTCGGCGTCGTCCGCGAGGTCGAACCACGCGTCGCCGTCGCCATAGCGCATGTAGCTCTGGCCCGCCGCGGCCGCGGCCCTCGACTCCCACCGCTCCGCAGGGCGCTCAATGGCGATCGGGTCCGTCTCGCCCGGCGCGACGATGCGCACGGCGACGACGAACCTCCTGCCGGCGCGGACGGCGAGCGGCGTGTCGAGACCGACGGTGGCGAACCCCGGGAGGGCCACCGTGCCGGACCCGCGCTTGCTGAGCGACCCCAAGGAGGCGCCGGCCCACACCTCGTATGATGTGCCGGAGACCGGCGCGTACAAGCCGGCGGCGACGATGCGCTCGGACGCCTTCGCGGTGAAGCGGTTGGCGGCCCAGGCTACCGAGGGGTCGGGCGCGTCCGGGTAGCCCCACGACGTGGTCCATCCGAGGGTGTCGTACTGATAGTTGCGCGTGTAGTTGCCTGTGCCGTCGACGCGCGCATAGCTCGTACAGTCGCCGAAGGCGAACGAACGGTCGTAGTAGGAGACCCAGAAGTACCCGTGGTCGCCGTAGCCGGCGCCCCAGCTGTTGCGCACGAGAAAGGCGCCGTCGCCCGGCGGCGCTCCGGCGCCGGCGGCCGTAAAGCTGTCGCTCGGGTAGGCATCGTCCCAGCCGACGATGCAGACGCCGTGGTTCTCGCCGACCTCGCTGCCGTTGTACACCTCATGCGCCGCGACGTCGCAGTAGTAGGCCGCGGTGGCGGCGGGGTCGGGGGCGGACCGGTCGAACGAGTCGAAGGCAGGGTAGTAGAACATCCCCACGCTGAGCGCGCCGTTCTGGACGACCATCTCCTTGATGAGGTCGTTGTCCAGGAACCCGGGGCGGCCGGGCAGCATGACCACGCCCTGCACGTGCTTGCGGGCGGTGCTGGTCTGCGGCGGCGTCGGCGTGTGGTACGGGTCGTCGCCTTCGTTGACGGGGCCCGCCCAGCGCGTGAGGTACGCGACGGCCATGAAGTCCCAGCCGCCCCAGACGTAGGGACCGCCGGAGAAAGGCCCGTAGCCGCTGCGCGTCACGAGGTTGTCTTCGCTGAAGTCTCTGCGCCGGCCCGGCAGCAGCCGCGACTCGATCGCCGCGAGATTGGCGAACGCCCAGCAGGTGCCGTAGAAGCCCTGATCTTTGATGACGGTGAGACGGCCCTGGGCGCGGAGGTCGTAAGCGGGCGGCAGAGCGAGGCGGGCGGCGCGGGCTTCGGCGGCCGCGCCGAGATGCACCTCGACCGGGTTCGGCAGCTTGCCGAAGGCTCCGGCCAGCGGATCGTGGAGAGCCTCGACGAAGGCCTGGCTGAGCGGGCCCTCCTGAGGGCGCAGAGCCTGGCCGACGGCGCTGGCGCCGGCCGGCCAGACAAGCAGGACCATGCCGAGGAGCGCTACGACGAGCGCGAGCGATCTCCACGGCGATGTGGTGCGCTCGTCCGATGTGGCCGTCGTGGTCATGGACGGAGTCTACCTCCATTGCCGGCAACGCGCGCTACCCGGCCCCGCCTCTTCGGCGACCGATGCACCGGTTAGTGGCGCATCCCCCCAGGGTAGTACGCAGTCGTCACGTGCCAACGACCGGGGACACCGGGTGCATCCTGGAGGGGACCATGGCCACCATCTCATTGACTGCTGAAGAACTGACAGGCCGCGAGCTGCTCGACGAGACCGGCCGCGACATCGGCGCGATCATCGACCTGTACGTCGACGGCGATGGCCGCCCGCACTGGCTCCTGGTCGATACGGGGTTCTTCCCCAACTTCTTCAGCGTGATCCCGGTCACGGACGTGCTCGTCAGCGACCGCGGCGTCGAGGTCCACTACACCATGGAGAAGCTCACCGGCGCGCCCAACAACATGAAGGATAAGGACTACGCCAAGCACCGCGAGGGGCTTCTGTACGACTACTACCGGCTCGAGGCGCCTGACTCAGTAGTCGAGGCGACCAAGCACGGTCCCGCCGACCAGGTGCTCCTGCCGCCCAGCCAGCTGTGCCGGTTCTCGACTCTGTCGTGCGAGAACAAGCCGACGGAGTTCGACGCGGAGTAGCGGGCGCCGCCTGCCGGCGTCAGCCGCTCCGCGGCCGGCATGCAGGCTTGAAGACGAGGTAGGCGATCGGACCGGTGAGCACGCCCGCCAGGCCCCCGATCAGCCAGTCGCTGCCGTTGGTGAACAGCGCGATCACGGCGATCGCGACCGCCGGCGAGCAGATCAGGGCAAGGACGAACGCGTTGCCGCGCACCTTGAACGGCCGCTCCAGGCCGGGCTCGCGGCGGCGCAGCACGACCGCGGCCACGAAGATCAGGATGTAGTAGAACATCATCAGGAAGACGTCGATGACGATCAGCGTCTGGAAGCCGTAGCGCACCAGCACGGCATTGACGGCGGCCAGGAACACGATAGAGACCCACGGCGTGCCGTACTTGGCGTGGGTCCTGGTGAGGACGTGCGGCAGCAGGTGGTCTTCGGCCATGACAAACGCGGGTCGCGAACCCTGGGCCAAGTACTCTTGGTAGAGGGCCAGGTTGCTCACCACGGCGGCGACGAGCATGGCGATGCCGAGGGCGCTGCCGCCGAGCGCCTGCGCGATCTCGACGAAGGAGATGCCGCCCTCGGTGGTCCACTCGTCCCAGCGGCCGACGCCGGCGAGGGCCGCGAGCGTAGGTACGAAGTACGAGACCACGACCAGCGGCATGGCGATCAGCAGGCCCCGGGGGATGACTCGCCGCGGCTCCTCGACCTCGCCGGCCAGCACCGACATGGAGTCGTAGCCCGAGTACATCCACATGCCCACGGCCAGGGCGTAGCCGATGCTTGTCCAGAGTCCCTGGCCGGGGTACGAGAAGGGCTCCCACGGCACGCCGTGCCACTTCGCGAAGCCGATCACCGTCATCGTCGCGAACGGCACCAGGATGATGATCGTCATGATGATCGAGCTGATCGCGATCACGTTGAGCCCGCGGATGTTGAGGTAGGCGAACACGGCGATGATGGCGACCCCGATGAGCCAGGCCATGTTGGGGCTGAGATTCAGCCAGCTTGCCAGGTAGTCCATGATGAGGGCGATGTACACGGCCGAGTCGACGAACGTCGTGAGCCAGCTCCACCACCCGGCCTGGAAGCCCCAGTACTCCCCCAGGCCGCGCTTGACCCAGACGTAGTAGCCGCCCTCCTCGGGGATCGCCGACCCGAGCTCGGCGCAGACCAGCCCCATGGGGAGAGCCCAGACGATGGGAAGCACGAGGAGGAGGAGGAGGGCGACGCCCGGGCCACCCGAACCCACCATGTCCTCGAGGCCGAAGGCGCCGGAGGACACGAACACGAAGATGATGACCACGACGGTGGCCAGCCGCATCCTGACCCGGCGGAGCTGCCCCTCCATGCGGTCTCCCCCCTGGCGTTCAGTGGCCGAGCGGCGCGTTGCAGCGCCCATGCTGTCATTCGAGGGTAGCTCGCGCCAGCCGCCATACCTGCTTAATCCTAGGCGTCCGCAAAGGGATTCTTGCGCGCTGTTGCGCAGCGGGCCGCGAACGAGTAGATCACGCGGCGGTCCACCGAACACGCGGAGCTGCACGGCGTCCGTCGCAACGCCTGGCTGCGTGCGCGCGACCGCCTCGGGCTGGGGTTCGGCCCTTAGGCGAGGAGCTTCCGCACGGCGGCGCGGAACACCTCGGTGTGCCGGTCGACGTCGGCTCGTGAAGTGTCCGGGCACATCAGCGCCATGTTGTGGAACGGCGTGATGAAGAGCCCGCGGTTCAGGGTGTACAGGTGCATGAACTCCTCGATCTCCCCGTCGTGGGCCGCTCGCGACTGGTTGCCGGTGCGGGGCACATGCGGGCAGAAGCGGTATTCGGCGCGGGCCCCGAGCTGGACGATCACCCACGGCACGGCGTACTCGTCGAGCACTGCCTGGACGCCCTCGGTGTAGGCCGTCCCCAAGCCGATCATGTGCGCGAACGCCTCGTCGGTCAGCACGTGCTCCAGCGTCGCGCGGGCGGCCGCGGACGCCATGGCGTTGCCGGCGAGGGTCCCGCCGACGCCGCCCTGGTCCACGAGGTCGGCGTCGGGGTCGCCGAGGATGCGCGCCGCGAGCTCTTCGGTGACGCCATAGGCGCCCATCGGCACGCCACCGGCGATGGCCTTGCCGATGGTCACGACGTCGGGGCGCAGGCCGTAGGCCCTCGTGCAGCCGCCGACGCCGGCGCTGAACGTATGGGTCTCGTCGTTGATCAGTAGGGTGCCCGTCTCGTCGCACAGCGCGCGCGCGGCCTCGAGGAAACCGGGTTGCGGCGGCACGATGCCGATATTGGTCATCCACGGTTCCATGAGCACGCACGCCACGTCGCGCGGGCGGAGCGCGGTAGCCAGCGCCTCGACGTCGTTGAACTCGACGACTCTGGTGGTCTGCGTCGGGTCCACCTGCGGGTCAACGTTGCCGGGTTTCGCCATGGGCCGCCCGTCGCGGCCGACGATGACGATCGTCTCGTCCACCGTTCCGTGATAGCACTCGCTGAAGACGAGCACGCGGGGTCGCTTCTGCGCCATCCGGCACATGCGCAGCACCCAGCGGTTGGCGTCCGTCGCGGTGAGCGCGAACTGCCAGTAGGGTAGACCGAAACGGCGCTGCAGCTCGGCGCCGACGTAGGTCGCGTCCTCGGTGGGAAGCATCGTCGTCATGCCCCCCTTGATCTGGAGCCTCTCCTTCACAGCCTCCAGGACCGGCGCCGGCGAGTGCCCGGTCATGGCGCCGGTGTCTCCCAGGCAGAAATCGATGTACGTGTGTCCGTCGACGTCGGTGATGCGGTTCCCCGTGGCGCCTTCGAAGTAGAGGGGAAAGGCGCCGGTCAGCATGCCCATGAAGCTCATGGGGACGCCGGAGAGCAGCGTTGCGGTCGCTCGTTCGAAGAGCTCCCGCGAGCGCGGGTGGTCGGAGACGTACTTCGCGCGCTCGCGCTCCAACAAGGCCCGCAGGCGAGCCCTGTCGATCTCACCGGGGACGGCAGTCACCATTCCTCCTGTGCCTCTCGTTGCGCCCAGCCGGCCGCACGTCGACCGCAGGCGAGTTCTGTGGCTGGACGGTAACAGCGAACGGCGCTCAGTCAATGACGGGACCTGCTGTCTTTTGCCGTGCGCTGCGCCTTCGCGCGCGTGTACGAGGAGTCGCTGCCCCTGGCGGAGAGCACCGTGGCCGACTGCTCGGCCTCCCCGATCTCGGCGCCTGACGCCGTGCCGACGCGCTCAGCCCGCCCGCCTGCGAAGGTCAGGCCGCGCCCGGCGCGGGGCCGGCGCGGGCCTCGCCCTGGGAGGTCCCGCGGCGAGCCGGCTTGTCGTGCGGCAGATGGCGCGTGAAGGCGAAGCTGACGGGGGTCAGCACGACTGCGCCCAGCAGGGCCGGGCGCTCAGTTGAGCCCAAAACGCTGCATATCGTCTTCGTCGGCGCCGAAGTAGTGCGCCGTCTCGTGCAGGACCGTGATGCGGATCTGTTCGGCGAGGTCGTCTTCGTCCTCGGCTTCACGCTCGAGATTGCGCTGGAAGAGGTGGATGAGGCCCGTCTCGGGGCCCGCGCCGAGCGCCGACTGGTCGGGCATGGCGATGCCGTGGAAGAGGCCCAGGGTGCGCGGATCGAGGCCCTCGAGGACGAGCGCCTCGGAGGGCCGGTCCTCGACGAAGATGGGCACGTTCTGCAGACGCGCGAGGATCTCCTCGGGCAGCTCGTCGAGGGCGGCCGCGGCCACCTTCTCGAAGCGCTTGGCGCTCATCAGCGGCTTGGGGTCTTCGTTGACGGCGTCCAGGCGCAGCACCGCGAGCCACTCTTTGACCGTGCCCTTGCGGTCGCCCTTCTCGTCGCAGGCGAGGCCGAGGAGATGGCGGGCGTCGGCCTCGTCGAGTGGGTCGAGCTTGAAGTCGGCGAGCAGCTCGCGAAGCAGGCGCGCGGCCTCGCCGGCCTCGCCGTAGTCGAGGTAGACCTCCGCCGAGCCCAGCCACGGCTCGGGGTCGTCCGGCGCCGCGTCGTGCCAGCGGCGGTAGGCGTCGAGCGCCGCCTCGGGCTTCTCCCGGGCCAGCCCGAGCCCGGCCTCCAGTTCGAACACCGCCGGGTCGTGCGGCGCGGCGGCGCGGGCCGCCGTGAGCCCTCGCGCCGCCGCCTTCAAGTCGCCGTCGTCGAGGGCGTCCCAGGCGTCGTCGAGGAGCCGCTGAGTCTCGGGGTCGAGTTGTGCGTCGTCGTCCACGCTGCACACTATACCCGCGACGCTCGCGTCACGTGCCGCCGCCTCGATGAGCCGGCCGCGTGGCCGCGGCCGCGGTGCTCTGGTATAAGCAGAGGCGTGAACGACCCCGCGCGTAGCCCCGATCCCGCGAAGGAGGCCGGCAGGGCGCGCCCGCGCGCGCCGGCCGCCGGCCCCGGCCCTCTGTTTCTCGGCGTCGATCTCGGCAAGGTGACGACGTGTCTCGCCGTCGGCGAGCTCTCGGCCGACGGCAAGCTGCGCGTCGCCCTGACGCACGCTGAGCGCCATCTCGGCGAGCCGCTCCGCCCCTTCCTTGAACTCTACGGCACGCTCGACGTCTCGCGGCTGGCGGGGGTCGCCGCGACCGGCGTGTACGGCGACCGGCTCGGCGAGCCGGCCCTCGGCGGCCTGCCCGAGGAGATCGCGCAGGAGGCCGCCGCCGCCTGGCTGTGCCCGGACGGGCCGCTCAACGTCGTCCGCGTCGGCGGCGGGGGCTACTCGGTGCTCACGCGCGAGGCGCGCGGCCGCGTGAGCTACGAAGCCAACGAGCGCTGCTCGGCCGGCACCGGTGAGACGGTCGAAGGGCTGTGCTCGCGGCTCGGGCGGTCGCTGGCCGAGGCCGTGGAGCTGGCGGAGGGTAGCCCCGACGGCGTCACCGTCACAAGTCGCTGCGCCGTGTTCGCCAAGAGCGAGCTGACGCACTTCGCCAACCAGGGCGAGTCGCACGGACGCATCTTTCGCGGCTTGTTCACGGGTGTGGCCCGCAACGTGCACAGCCTGTACGACAAGAGCAAGGTGGACGGTCCCGTCCTGCTCGTCGGCCACGGGGCGCTGATCGCGCCGGTCGCCGAGGGCATCGCGAGCCTGAGCGCGGCGCCCGTGACGGTGGCCGAGCAGGCCGGCGTGTTCGAAGCACTGGGCGCGCTGGCCTTCGCCGCCCGCGGCCGCTCGGCCGCGTCCAGCGCGGCCGAGGCCGGGCAGCGTGGCCGGGCCGACGCCCCGGCTTTTCCCGCCGACCCGCGGTCGCTGGTGCGTCCGGCGCGGAGCCGCGTGGGGCGTCTGCCGCCGGCGAAGGATGGGCCGGGGGCGGTCGTGCGGCTCGAAGAGCCGCAGGGTGCCCCGGCCGAACCCGGCGCGCCGGCCGTCCTTGGCCTCGACCTGGGCTCCAGCGGCTCGAAGGCCGCCCTCCTCGACCTGGCGGCGGGGAGGGTACTCGCCAGCGTCTACCGCCGCACCGACGGCAATCCGGTCGAGGCGGCGCAGGCGCTGGTCGCCGAGGTCGGCGAGATGCTGCCGAATCCGGTGGTCGCCGTGGGCATCACCGGTTCTGGACGTGACGCCGCGGCCGCCGTGTTCCGGGCCGCGTATCCGGATCTCGGCGCGCGGCTCACCGTCCAGAACGAGATCGTCGCGCATGCGACTGCCGCCGCGCGGCTCGACCCGGCCGGCGGTCGCAGCATCTCCATCGTTGAGATCGGCGGCCAGGACGCCAAGTTCATCAACGTCGAAGGCGGCCGCGTGGTCGACGCCGACATGAACCGCGTGTGCAGCGCCGGCACCGGCTCGTTTCTCGAGGAACAGGCGCTGGCCCACGGCGTCGACGACATCGTGGAGTTCGGGCGGCTGGCGGCGCGCAGCGAGGGCCCGCCCGACCTGGGCCAGACCTGCACCGTGTTCGTTGCCGACGTGGCCGCGGAGGCGCTGAGCGACGGCTTCACGCGCGAAGACATCTTCGCCGGCCTGCAGTACTCCGTGGTGCGCAACTTCCGCAGCCGCGTGATGGGCCAGCGGCGGCTGCTCGACCGGGTCTTCTTCCAGGGCAAGCCGGCCAGCGACCCGGCGCTGGCGCGCACGCTGGCCGCCGTCCTGGAGCGCGACGTCTACGTGCCGGCCGACCCCGGCGCCATGGGCGCCGTGGGGATCGCCATGCTGGCTGCCGGGGCGCCCGCCGGCAACCAAGAGGCCGCGCCCCAGGCCATCGACCTCGCGCGCCTGCTCGCTGCGAGAGTGGCCGGCCGCCGCGAGTTCCAGTGCAAGGACCGCGACTGCTCCAATGCCTGCCGCCTCGAGCTCGCCGAGGTCGACATCCTCGGCGAGCGCCGCAAGGTCGTCAGCGGTGGGCAGTGCCCCAAGTACGACGACGTCTCCACCAGCGGAGAGAAGCTTCCGAAGGATGCTCCCAACCCCTATCGCGAGCGCGAGGACCTGCTGCTCGGGTTGCTCGCCGAGGAGCCCGCCGCGACGCCGGCCGCCGCCCTCAGCGTGGGTCTGCCCTACGTGCACTACCTCATCGACACCCTGCCCTTCTTCCACACGTTCCTGCGCAGGCTGGGGTACGACGTCGACGTGCTGCGCCCGGGGCACGGCACGCTGGCCGAGGGTGACCGGCGCTGCGCCGCCCCCGGCGCCTGCGCCCCGGTCAAGCTTCTGCACGGTCTCGCGGGCGCCGGCGTGGACGTGCTCGTGGCGCCTCTGTTCGTGCATCTGTCGCTGCCCAACGCGGGCGACGTGACCTACACCTGCCCCATGGCCCAGGGCGCGCCGGACATGACGGCGCGCGCCCTGGCCGCCGAGGGTTCGCGGACCCGCGTGCTGCGTCCCGTCCTGTTCGAGAAGGAGGGCGATGGCTTCGATTCGCCGCGGACGCGGCGGGCGCTGCGGCGCGCGGCCGAGGCGCTCGCGGAGGCCGCCGGCTCCGCCGGCGGCCTCTCGCCCGAGCGCTTCCGCGCCGCCTACGCCGCCGCGCTGGCCAGCCAACGTCGCTTCGAGGCAGGGCTGCGGCGCATCGGCGAGCGCGCCTTGGCCTGGGCGCGCGAGCACGACTACCCGGTGGTGCTCATCGCCGGCGAGACCCACGTGATCCACGACGCCGTGCTGGACGCGGGCATCCACGAGCTTCTGGCCGCGAACGGCGCCCTTGGCCTGCCCGCTGACTGCTACCCGGTGCCCGAAGGTCTTCCGGGTTTCCGGCGGGTGCACTGGGCGAGCGCCGGCCAGACGCTGCGCGCGTCGGCGGCCGGCGCCATGGCCGGTGACGTCTTCCCCCTGCTTCTCGGAGCCTACGGGTGCGGTCCCAACTCGATGATCGAGCACCTCTTCGCCGACCTCGTCCAGGAGTGGCCGCACGCGGTCCTCGAGAGCGACGGTCACGGCGGCAAGGCCGGCTACGTGACTCGCGTGCAGGCCTTGCTGCACAGCGTGCGGGCGTGGCGCGCGGACGGTCACGGGACGCTTCCGGCCTCCCGGCTGGCGCGTTTCGACCGCCCGCTGCCGCACAGCCTGGACGCGGGCTACGACCGCTTCTTCTTCGGCCATCTGGGCGGCGGCCTCAGCAAGCATCTAGCCGCCGCCATGCGCGGCGCCGGCTATGACGCCACCTTCGTCGGCGAGCCCGACGCCGCCGCGCTACGTGCCGCGGGCGCGGCCTGCTCGGGCAAGGAATGCCTGCCCTATCAGCTCATCTGGGGCAGCTTCGCCAGATTCCTCGAAGACGAGGCGCCACGGCTCGACGGGCGCCGGGCCCTGTTCCTCAGCGCCGGCAACGGGTTCCAGGCGTGCCGCGCCAATCTGTTCCCCTTCACCGAACAGGTCGCCCTGGAGAGGCTCGGGCTCGGCGACAGCGTGGAGGTGGGCGACTGCAGTCTGGTGACCGCCGACGTGCGCATGATGCCGGTGGCGTGGACTGCGCTGGTGGCCGTCGATCTGCTGAACATGCTGCGCTTCTACCACCTCGCCACCGAACGCGAGCGCGGCGCCTCGGACGCGCTGTTCGCCGAGTTCTCGGATCGTCTTGAGGTGATGCTCGAGCAGCCTCGGCCCGACGCCGGACTGGCCGGCAACGCGGTCGCGGCCTTCCGCTTCTGCGGCGATGTGGAGGCGCTGCTCGCGGAGGCCGCGAGGCGCTTCCGAGGGCAGCCGGTCGACGCCGCACGCGCCGCCGGCCTGCGCGACGTGTACCTGTGCGGCGACCTCTACCTGCGCGTCGACGAGTGGGGCAACGACGACCTGCAGCGCAAGCTCGCCGATCACGGTCTGCGCCCCATCTTCGAGCCCTACGGCGCGTTCTTCGAGCTGCTGCAACTACGGCAGATCAAGGACGGCGTGCCGCTGCGCAAGCTGCCGGGGAAGGAGGCGACGCTGCTCACCATGCGGTACGTCGTCCGCCGCCTGCTGCGGGCCGTGCGCGCGGAGCACCCGTGGGTCTTCTGGCACGATCTGCGCGACGTCGAGCGCGAGAGCCGGCGCCTCGTCGCGCCGTATCCGTTCGGCGAGACGATCCCCGCGGTCGGCGGCGCCCTGCTGACCTGGCGCACCCAGCCGGTCGACGGCGTGGTCTCGGTGGCGCCGCGCGGCTGCGGGCCGGCTCTGATCGCCGAAGCACAGCTTCGCCGCGAGGTCGGCCTCCCGGCTTTGTTCGTCTACAACGACGGCGACCCCATCGACGAAGCGCGCGTCGCCGGCTTCGCCTGGCGCCTGCGCTCCCGCCCGGCCCGCCGCCGCATCAGTCGTTGAAGATCACGCCCTCCGGCGTGGGCGACATGCTCTCCGCCGTCTCTGGTTTGCGGTGGAAGAAGCCCGGCTGGAGGGCCCACGAGGCGACCATCGCCGCCACGCCCGTGAGCAGGAAGGCGACGGCGATGACGAACGGCGGGCCGATGCCGAACCACGAGGTCCCCGATTCCGAGTTCGCGGGGTCCCACAGGTCGATCAGGGACTTCACGAAGACGTAGGTGAGGATGATGCCGCCGAGCGTCGGCGCCAGGAACAGCATCAGGACGTTCTTGCCGCTCTTGAAAGCGGTGCGCCGGTAGAACACCGGCACCGCATACCCGGTGATGCCCAGGTAGAAGGCGATCATCAGGCCCAGGGAGGCGATGGAGTCGTAGAGGATGTTCTGGCTCACGATCGTCAGCCCGACGTACCACGCGATCGAGAGCGCGCCGAAGATGACGGTATTGAGCAGCGGCGTCTTGAAGCGCGGATTCACCTTGGCGAACACGCGCGGCAGCGCGCCGTGGACCGACATGCTGAGGGCCGTCCGTGTCAGCGGCAGGATCGTGGTGAGCGTCGACGCTACGGCCGAGGTGAGCACGGCGATGATGAGGAACTTGTCGAGGGCGCTGCCCAGCACGAGCGTGCCCAGTGAATGCCATGAAGAGGGGCCTCCGTGGTGGCATGCTCCGTGTGCCACCGCGAAGGCAAGCCAAAGGAGGCCCCACACCATGTTGTACGCCGGATTGGATCTGTCAAGGAAGCGCGTGGACGTATG
>Ga0315281_10002033_pt1 | contig 30076 bp, 26 predicted proteins | sample YL17G07_0_MG_FD_204540 | JGI IMG/M metagenome (GOLD analysis project Ga0315281, IMG submission 204540) | Sediment microbial communities from Yellowstone Lake, YNP, Wyoming, USA - YL17G07_0 | ecosystem: Environmental > Aquatic > Freshwater > Lake > Sediment | place: USA: Wyoming | collected...
GAGGAGAAGATCGCCTACGCGCGCCAGTTCTACAACACCAACGTCAGCAACTTCAACGCGCGCATCCAGGTGATACCGAACGTCTTCATCGCCAACATGATGGGCCTGAAGCCGTTCGAGTTCTTCGAGGCGGAAGAGGAGGCGCGGGAAGCGCCGCACGTCAGCTTCCAGGCGCCGCAGCCGCCCGAGCCGCCCGAGCCGCCGCAGGCTCCACAGGCGCCGACGGCGTAGGGGCCCATGGCGCAGGGCAAGGTCCTCGTCTACGACCGCATAGGCGAAAACCGGCGCAACACGGTCCTGTTGCTCGCCGTGTTCATCGTTATCGTCGGCGGGTTCCTGGTCGCCCTTGGCATCCTGCTTGGCCTGCCGTTTGCCTTCGCGCCGTTCCTCATCGTGCCCGCGATTCTCTATGCGCTCTTCAGCTACTACGGATCGACGAGCGTCACCCTTGCGATCTCGCAGGCGCACCCGGTGACGAAGGAGGAGGAGCCGGAGTACTACCGCACCGTCGAGAACCTGTGCATCGGCGCCGGCCTGCCGATGCCGAAGCTGTACGTCATCGAAGACAGCGCGCCCAATGCCTTCGCGACCGGTCGCAACCCGAAGAACGCCGTCATCTGCGTGACGCGCGGCCTCCTCCAGAAGATGGACCACCTGGAGCTCGAGGGCGTCGTCGCGCACGAGCTGTCGCACATCGGCAACTACGATATCCGGCTGGAGACGATGGTCGTGGTGCTGGTCGGCCTCGTCGCCCTCCTTGCCGACTTCATGTTGCGCTTCACGATCTGGGGCGCCGGCGGTCGGATGGGCAACCGCGGCCGCAACGGCGGCGCCGCGGTGCTTATCATTTATGCTATCGCCCTCATCGCCGCGATCCTGGCGCCGATAGCGGCGCAGCTCATCCAACTCGCGTTATCGCGACAGCGCGAGTACCTGGCCGACGCGTCGGGGGCGCTGCTGACGCGCTATCCGGAGGGCCTGGCGAGAGCCCTCGAAAAGATCGCGGCAGACAAAGACCCGCTGGAGGTAGCGAACAAGGCGACGGCGCACCTGTACATCGCCAGCCCGCTGATGGAGCACCAGAGCTGGCTGAACAACCTGTTCTCGACGCACCCGCCGATAGAGGACCGCATCGCGCGGCTGCGGGCCATGTAGGTGGGGGTCGGCCGGCGGCGTTCTTTCTTCCCTCCACCCGCCGAGATACGTTTGATGTCTTGGGGCACATCCCCAAACCCCTGGTAGAGGGGGATTTCCCCCTCTACACTCCCCCTCTTTTGTGGTCATCCTCTCATTCCGAGGGCCCAGAGCCTCCGGCAGAAGCGAGGAGTGCGGAAGTGCAGAGGGCGGAGCCCTTTGCCGGGGGTCAGAGAGCCTGTCCGCCTTCGGCGGAGGGTGTCCCCCTCTTCCAGCATACCCATCTGGGTGGGCGGGTGAGCAAGGAGAAACCTAGTGCGGGGCGCGCCAGATCTCCGTCCACATAAAGCGACGCGTCGCGACTCGTAGGGGCAGGCCCCCGCGCCTGCCCTGGGCTCCTCCCCAATTGCCACGAACCCTTAACGTGACACCAACCGCTGGAAAATCCTCACTCGAACACTTATTCTATCACTGGCCCCAACTCCCAACTGGCCCTACCGGGGGGAGTCCAGAGGGGAACGCCCCCTCTGGCGGGGTTTCAAAGGGGTGTCCCCTTTGAGATTCTTGTTCAAACACACCTGGGCGGGTGGGTGGGAAAGACAGCGTGTTCTCGCGAACGCGGCAAGCACCCATCCTCAATCCACGTTCATGCCGCGGGCTTCAGCCGCCGGTGGAGAAACAAAATCGGATATTCGCCTCGCGCTGTGGAGCACTCCGGCCCTGATCGAGCCACGTGCCTCGGGCCTCAGCTTCCAGCAGAGAATCACACAGGTAGGACTTCCATGTCCAGAGGAGGACCACGACCCGGCGCCGGCCGAAGGCTCGCCTCTGGAGAGAGCGCCCAGAGGCAACCTTAACGCCCTCAAGAGCGGCAAACACTCCGCCCAGCTCAAGGCTGCCCTCCACGCCATGCTCATTCGCGACGAGATTCGCCCCATCCTTCTCGCCATCGTCGAGAAGCGGCGACGCGAAAGGATGCGCTACCAGGCTCTCATCCTCGCCACCGCCAAACCTATCCACAACGCCGAGCTCTCCCCCATCATCGTCCGCAAACTGATTGACTTTCTTGAATCTGACGGCGCACCTCGCGAATCTGGAAACGCGTGAAAAAAAACATTGATATCAATTGGTCAATCAAGACCGGGGGCTATTGGGGGGCGTGTAGGGGCGCACGGCCGTGCGCCCGTCTGCCCTCGCCGGCCCTAGTGCGGCGCCCGCCAGATCTCCGTCCACTTGAAGCGACGCGCTACCCCTCGGCCGATGAGCATCGCCGGCACAACGGCGGCGATGCAGACGATAGCGGCAGCGAGGAAGATGTCCTGGAAGCTGCCGACCTCCAGGCCCTGTACCGTCTGAGTGTAGTTCGGCGAGTTCAGGGGCACGGTGCCGGCTAGCTGGTAGAAGTGCCCCAGCCCTCGCGACGTCAGCAGCGCTACCCCTATCAACATCCCGACGAGTCGCATCACCGTCAGCAGGGCCGAGGCGGTCGCGCGCTCGCCCTCGGCGACGGAGTTGACCACGGCGGCGCTGATGGGCGCAATCACCAGCCCGAAGCCGAGGCCCGTCAGCATCAGGTTCAGCGTGAACCATGGGTCGCCGATGCTCGCGCTCCAGAAGTGCATGAAGAAAAAGCCGACGCCGCTTATCGCCATGCCCATCGCGGTCGTGCGATGGTAGCCGATCCAGCCCGCGAGGTAGCCGCCGGCCACGGCGCCGACGGGCAGCATCACCGTCAGGCGCATGAGGTTGAGGCCGCCCAGGAAGTAGCTGCCCTTGAGGATGGCGATGGTAAACACGGGCACCGAGACCATCGCGACGATCAGGCCGCCGCCCAGCAGCATGTGTGTGAAGTTGCCCGCGGCGAAAACGACCGAACGGAACAGCGAAAGCGCCAGCATCGGCGTTTTGGCGACGCGCTCGCGCCAGATGAAGGCGGCTGCGAAGACAACGGCCGAAATGTAGAGGGCGACGTTCACCCACACAGGCCGCGCCGCAACGGGGTCGTCGGTGAGAGCGATGGCGAGCGTGGTCAGCGCGCCGCCCAGCAGGATACCGCCAACGTAGTCGACCGGCACCCGCTCGTGCTTTCGGTCGCGCGAGAACTTGAGGACGATGAAGGCCACCGGCAGGGCGAGCGGGACGTTCACCCAGAAATGGCCTCGCCAGCCGATGAGCTCGACTAGACTGCCGCCCCAGAGCGGGCCGAGGAGCCCGCCGCCCTCAGCCGCGGCGCCGAGGAGGCCGAAGCTCAGCGCCCGTCGCTCCGGCGGCACGTGCTCGGCGACGATAGCCATCGACACCGGTACCAGCGCGCCGGCGCCGAGGGCCTGCACCGCTCGGGCGATGATCAGCAGCGTCAGGCCCTGGCAGGCGGATACCCAGAGCGAGCCGATGAGGAAGATCGCCAGCGCCGCCAGGAAGACGCGGCTGTGGCCGTATACGTCGGCGATGCGCCCCATGAGCGGCATGGCGACGACGTAGCCGAGGATGTAGCCGTTGACGATCCAGGCCGCGCGGTAGAACTGGTCGATGGGGACGTTGACGCCGTTGAGGATCGGCTCCAGTAGCGTGACGACGACCGTCTGGTCGAGGGCGCCGAGGAAGACAGCGAAGCCCACGGCGATGAGGAGCCAGTTCGGCGAGAAGGGCCGTGCTCTTTCGGCAACATTTCGGGTCCGGGCGGCGCTTTCGCTCTCAGCGGTCATTGCGGCGGCGGTGTGATGGTGATCTGCTCGCCGAAGTCGGAAAGCGTCAGCTTGCGGACGATGTTGTCTGCCTCGCCGGGCGCGATGGGGCCTTCCAGGTAGACCTGGCGGATCAGAGAATCGTCAACGTCGATCCAGGCTTCGATGTTTACTGTGAACCCCGGTTTGGCAACGGGCACCGCGGTCGTCAGGACGTCCGACGGGATCGTTCCCTTGACGTGCCAGGTCTGCGCGCCGCCCACCTTCTCCTGACCGACGACCTGCGCGTTCTGGAGCGAGCCGACGATCGCCTTGACGCCCTGCGTCGGGTCGAAGATGTCCTTGATCGTCGTGCCGGAGGGCAGCGGCTGCCACTGGCGGTTGAACGGGTTCGTCATCCAGCCCTCGTTGCCGATGCCGATGACCTCCACTCTCACCGTCTGGTTGCCGACCTTCGCCTCGATGGTCGCGTGCAGGCGGTCGGGGACGACGACGTCGCCGTCGGCGGAGACGAGTTGCAGGCCGTTGGGGATCGGTGTCGTGCCGTTCTCGTGCGTGAGGTTGAAGTGGAACGTCTTGAGGGAGTCGAAAGCCTGGATGGCCGCAGGGAGGACTGAGCTCGCGGGCGGCAGCGTGCCTGTGGTCGGCGACTTGCCGCCGCCTCCGCAGGCCACGAACAGGGCGGCAGCGAAGCCTGCAATCGCGATGTCGGTTCGTCTCATGGCGCCACCTTCACTCCTGAACCGGCGGTCACCTCGCCGATCAGCCAGCAGTCGAGGCCGTCGACGGCCATGCGTCGCTCCAGCTCCGGGCCGCGGTCGCGCGGGAGGGCGATGAGGAGGCCGCCGGAAGTTTGCGGGTCGAAGAGGACCTGCGTCATCGCCTCGTCGATGCTCTTAGCGATGCTGACGCTGTCCTGGAGAGCGTCGCGGTTGCGTGCGCCGCCGCCGGTGCCGAATCCTTTGCGTGCGTAGTCGAGGGCGCCGGGCAGGAGCGGCAGGCGACCCGCTTCGATCTTGAGGGCGACGCCGCTGGCCTTCGCCATCTCGGCGCCGTGGCCGAGGAGGGCGAAGCCGGTAACGTCGCACATGGCGTCGATGCCGACGGCGCAGGCGACGTGCGAGGGGTGACGGTTGAGCATCAGCATGCTATCGATGGCCGTCTTGACGTGCGCGGGGTCGGCCTGGTCGCGCTCGTCGGCGGTCAGGATGATGGCCGTGCCGAGCGGTTTCGTCAGGTAGAGGAGGTCGCCGGCCCTGGCGCCGCCGCGGGTAACGATGCGGTTGGGGTGGATAGCGCCCATGACGCAGAGGCCGTATTTCGGTTCGGCGTCGTACATCGTGTGGCCGCCGGCGATGACGCCGCCCCCTTCGGCGACCTTGGCGGCGCCGCCGCGGAGTATCTCCGCCAGAATCGAGGGCGACAGGCTCTCCGGGAAGCCCACCAGATTGAGCGCGAGGAGTACCTCCGCGCCCATGGCGTAGACGTCGCTCATGGCGTTGGCGGCGGCGATAGCGCCGTACGTGTAGGGGTCGTCGACGACGGGCGGGAAGAAGTCGACGGTCAACACGACAGCGAGGTCGTCGCTGACGCGGTAGACGGCGGCGTCGTCGAGACCGTCAAGGCCGAGGAGCAGGTTGGGGTGCTCTTCGGGTCGAAAGGTCTCGGACAGGGGGCGCAGGACCTGCGCCAGGAGGGCGATGCCCGCCTTGCCCGCTCAGCCGGCGCAGGAGGCGAGGGCGGTCAGGCGGACCTCTTCTCGCGACATCGTTGCTCCTTTCGCGCGACTGGAGATGGAAGCGGACGCATCCTGCATCGCTTCGAAGCGATTATACAACGGCGATTGCGCCAGTGACAGGAGATGGCGCGTGGTAGAATCGCGCGGGAGGCGAAGGTGGAACCGCTGACGCCGAAAGATGTCATCGAGCTGCTGGCGGCGCAGTACGGCGAGTTGCCGCGGCGGCCGCGGCGCGCCCCGCTCGACGAGTTGATGCTGGGCGTCCTCTCCCAGAACACGTCGGACGTGAACTCCGATCGCGCTTTCGCTCAACTGCGGCGCGGACTCCCGACATGGCAGGCGGTGTTGGAAGCTCCGCCGCAGCAGATAGAGGAGGCCATTCGCCCCGGCGGCCTGGCGCCGACGAAGTCGCTGCGCATCAGGGCGATGCTGGCAGAGGTCATGAGGCGTCGCGGCTCGTTCGAGCTGTCGTTCTTGCGGGAGATGCCGCTCGATCAGGCGGAGGCGTGGCTGCAATCGCTGCCGGGCGTGGGCCCGAAGACGGCGGCGGTAGTCCTGCTGTTCTCGCTGAGCCGGCCGGCGTTCCCGGTCGACACGCACGTGCACCGTGTGCTGCGACGGCTGGGGCTAGCGCCGTCGGGTGCGTCGGCGACGCAGGCGCAGGCGATGTGGGAGCGGCGACTCGCGCCTGCGGAGGTCTACTCGTTTCACATGTACCTCATCGTGCATGGGCGCCGCACCTGCGTGGCGCGGCGGCCGCGCTGTCCGGCGTGCAACCTGCGGTATCGCTGCCCTTCTGCGACGGTGTTCCATCCAGAGCTCCGCGCGGCCGCCGCGCCCTGAGGCGACGCCTCAGCGCCGACGCAGCCTCGAGCGTCGCGCGCCGATCGTCCCTTGTCCGTGCTTCGAGGGTCGCAGATCGATCATTCCTTGCCCGCGAGCACCGCCCGACGGTATACTTAGACTTCAAACTCGAATGGGGCCACATCAGGCTCGTAGGCTCGTCTTCGGGTTCGGGAGGACTAAAGTCCTTGCCCACCGGCAGGCAGGCCTCCCCTACATGTCGAATCGGAGTAGAGCGTTGATTTCCGTCGGAATACTCGGCGCGACGGGGTATGCGGGAGCGGAGCTGGCTCGCATCCTGTACCGTCATCCGCACGTGCAAGTGACGTCGGTTGCCGGCGCGGAAGGCATCGGGGAGCGTCTCGGCGACTTCTTCCCGCACCTGCACCCGTTCGACCTGACGATCAAGGAGCAACTCGACGACGTGGACGTCGTCCTCGCAGCGCTGCCGCACGCGGTCGCGGCGAGACTGCTGCTGCCGTGGATCGACCACGGCAAAGCCGTCATCGACCTCAGCGCCGACTTCCGCCTGAAGGACGCGGCTGAATACGAGCACTGGTACAAGGTGACGCACCCGCGACCGCAACTGCTGCAAGAGGCGGTCTACGGGCTGCCGGAGCTGCATCGGCAGGAGATCGTCGGCGCGCGGCTCGTCGCTTCGCCCGGCTGCTACCCGACGGGCGCGATCCTCGCGCTGGCGCCGGCCGTCAAAGAGGGCCTCATCGAGAGGAGCGTGATCGTCGATAGCAAGTCGGGCGCGTCGGGCGCCGGGCGCTCGCCGGCGCTAACGACGATGCTGGCCGAGGCGGGCGAAGGCATATCGGCGTATGCGCTGGCGGGCCATCGCCACATGCCGGAGATCGTGCAGGAGCTGTCGCTGCTGGCGGGCGAGGCGTGCCCCGTCACGTTCGTGCCGCACCTGCTGCCGATGGTGCGCGGCATCCTGACGACGGGCTACGCATCGCTGTCGAAGATGGGACTCGACGCGGGCGAGAAGGGCGTGCGCGATGCCTATCGCGAGTTCTACAAAGACGAGCCGTTCGTGCGTGTCGTCGACGCGCCACCGCAGACGAAGCACGTGCGCGGGAGCAACTTCTGCGCCGTCTATCCGACGGTCGACCTGCGGACCGGACGCCTGGTCGTCGTGAGTTGCCTGGACAACCTGGTGAAGGGCGCCGCCGGTCAGGCCGTTCAGAGCATGAACCTGATGTTGGGCCTGCCCGAGACGGCGGGCCTCGAGCAGCTGGGACTTTATCCCTAGCAGTATGACAGGGCGCCCGTACGGCGGGCCATCCGGCCTGACAACGAGTTGACGCCGAGGCTGGAAAGTCGCGGCTACGGCGTTTTTCGACGCCCTTCTATCGGCGAAAGGCGAACGCGCCGGTCCTCGAAGCAGGCCAATCCGAGGCGATGACTGAGTCATTCATTATGACCACCGACACGGGCGTGACCGCGCCGCTTGGTTTTTTAGCCGGCGCCGTCGCGGCCGGGCTGCGCACGCGCTCCGGCCGGGACGATCTGGCGCTGCTCTTTTCGGAATCGCCGTGCGTAGCGGCAGGCCTGTTCACGAGCAGCGCCATTGTGGCGGCGCCGGTCGTTTTGTCGCGCCGGAACCTCGCCGACGGGAAGGCGCAGGCGGTGATCGTCAATGCGGGCTGCGCGAATGCGTACACCGGCGCCGAAGGTTACCGCGATTCCGAGGAGATGATGCGCCTGGCCGCAAGCCAGTTACGCCTCGCTTATAGCGACGTTGGTCCCGCAAGCAAGCTTCGATTAGCCGATAGCGATGTTCTCGTCGCGAGCACCGGCGTCACCGGCCATCGACTGCCCATCGACAAGATCCGCGCCGCCATACCGACGATCGTCCTCGACCGCGACGGCGGCGACCGTTTCGCCCGCGCCATCATGACTACCGACACCGTCCCCAAGCAGGCGGCGGCGACGTTCACGGCCGGCGGGCGCGAATACCGGGTCGGCGGCTGCGCCAAGGGATCGGGCATGATCCATCCCAACCTGGCGACCATGCTCGCCTTCCTGACGGCCGACGCCCCCGTCGACCGCGCGTTCCTGGAGAAGACACTGCGGAGCGCCGCCGACGCGTCCTTCGAGATGATAACCGTCGACGGCGACACCAGCCCCAACGACACCCTCCTCATTCTTTCGAATGGCGCCGTCGGCGGACCGACGCTGCGCGAGGGCGCCGAGGGCGCAACGCAGTTCCGCGAGGCTGTCGCGCAGGTGTGCATCGAGCTGGCGAAGGCCATGGCCCGCGACGCCGAGGGCGCGACGAAGCTCATCGAGGTGAAGGTCGTCGGCGCGAAGAGCCTTGCCGATGCCCGCGCGGCCGCCCGCACCGTCGCCGGCTCGCCGCTCGTGAAGTCGGCCGTCTACGGCAACGACCCCAACTGGGGGCGTGTGCTGGCCGCCGTCGCCCGCAGCGGCGCCGCCGTCGAAGAGCAAACGATGAGCCTTTTCTGGCAGGGCGTCTGCGTCTTCCAGCGAGGCCGCGCCCTGGCGTACGATGAGAAGGCCCTCAGCGCGGCGACGAAGAGCGACGAGGTGCGCATCCGCGTCGACGTCGGTCTGGGCAGCGCCCGTGCCGTCGCCTGGGGCTGCGACCTCACGGAGGAGTACGTGCGCATCAACAGCGAGTACACTACGTAGAGGTTTGGCGAAAACACCGAATGTAGAGGGACTCGTAGGGGAGGACTTTAGTCCTCCCGTGGGTTCGCGGGGATCGATCTCTAAAGGGTGAACTCTTGTCAAAGACCATCGTCGTCAAGATCGGCGGCAGCACCTGGGACAGCCGCGACGCCGCGCTCGACGACATTGTCGCTTTGCAGCGCGAAGGGCACCGCATAGCCGTCGTTCACGGCGGCGGCGAGATGGTGAGCCGCTGGCTGGCCGCCCAGGGCGTCGAGTCGCGCTTCGTCGACGGCGTGCGCGAGACGGGCGAGGACGCGCTGCCGGTGGCGGTCGCCGTGCTGGCGGGGCTCGTGAACAAGCAGCTCGTCGCCGGCATCAACGCCCTCGGCGGGCGCGCGGCCGGCCTGAGCGGTGCGGACGGCGCCTGCATCGTCGCCCGTCGACGCCCCGAGCTCGGCTTCGTCGGCGAGATCGAGCGCGTCGACGCCGCGCTCCTCACGTCGCTGCTCGATGGCGGCTATATGCCGGTTATCGCGCCCATTGGCGTCGAAGGCGCGCAACTGCTTAACATAAATGCTGACACCGTCGCCGGCGAGGTCGCTGTCGCGCTGAAAGCGGACCTCCTGGCGTTCCTGACCGACGTCGCGGGCGTGCTCGATAGCGAAGGCAGGACGCTGGAGCGACTGTCCGCGCCGGACGTCAAGTCCCTGACGCGCAACGGGACGATATCGCGCGGCATGCTGCCGAAAGTGGAGGCCTGCCTGAAGGCGAGTGCCGCCGGCTGCGCGGCCCTGATCGTCGACGGTCGGCGGGAAGGAGCGCTGCGTGCCGCGCTGGAGGGACGTATCGCCGGGACAAGGATCGGCTAGAGCGAGGTTTGATGATGACTGATTGGCAGGAGCTGGCAGACAAGTACATGATGACCACCTACAAGCGGCTGCCCGTCACCCTCGTGCGCGGACAGGGCTGCCGTCTCTGGGATGACGACGGCAAGGAATACCTCGACTTCTTCGGCGGACACGTCGTCGTCAGCCTCGGCCATTGCCACCCCGTCGTCGTCCAGGCGGTGATCGACCAGGCGATGACCCTGATGCACTACTCCAACATCGTCTACACGACGCCGCAGTTGGAGCTGGCGCAGCTCCTCATCGACAACTCCTGCTTCGACCGCGCCTTCTTCTGCAACAGCGGCGCTGAAGCCAACGAGGCCGCCCTCAAGCTCGCGCGCAAGTGGGCGAAGGAGCAGCGCCCAGACGGGCGCCCGTCCGGGCGCGGCAGCGCCTACGAGGTCATCTGCGCCGAGAACTCCTTCCACGGCCGCACGCTGGCGACGGTCACCGCCGGGGGCACGGAACGCTACAAGGCGCCCTTCACGCCGCTTCCCGAGGGCTTCCGCCACGTTCCCTATAACGACGCCGCGGCCATCGAGCGGGCGACGTCGGAGAAGACGTGCGCCGTCCTCCTCGAGCCCATCCAGGGCGAAGGCGGCATCATTGTGCCCGACGACGACTACTTCCCGCGGGTGCGCGCCTGGTGCGACGAGCAGAACCTGCTGCTCATCCTGGACGAGGTGCAGACCGGCATCGGGCGCACGGGCGCGCTCTTCGGCTACCAGCACTTCGGCATCGAGCCGGACGTCATCACCCTGGCGAAGGGCCTCGGCGGCGGCTTCCCGATAGGCGCGGTCCTGGCTAAGGAGCACTGCGCCGTCTTCGTCCCCGGCGACCACGGCACGACCTTCGGCGGCAACCCCCTGGCGACTCGCGTCGGCCATGCCGTCGTCAAGTACGTGCTGGAGAAGAACGTGTGCGGGAAGGCCGCGCGCGCCGGCGAGCTGCTGGGGCGCAAGCTGTTCGAGCTGGAGGACCGCTTCGATTTCATCACGGCGGTTCGCGGCAAGGGCATGCTCTGGGGCGTCGAGTTCCGGCGCGACATAGCGGAAGAAGTGACGCTGGCCTGTCTCGAAGGCGGGCTCGTCGTGAACAACGTGCGACCGAACGTCCTGCGTCTGTCGCCGCCGCTAACGATAAGCGATGCCGAGTTGGAGCAGGGCCTGGCCGTCCTGGAGCGCGTCCTCGCGACGGGATACGAGCTCGCGAAGACGTCGGGGCCGGCCTTCGAGCGCGATTGGGTTAGCAAAGAGGACGGCGCCTCCGAAGACGTATGATGAATCCGCGTAGGGCGGGCATCCTGCCCGCCTTGCCGGGAAAACGGTTGGGCGAGAAGCCTGACCTGCGCGACAATCAAAACGACACATCGATGGAGGAGACAATGGCTAAGAAGATTGTGCTTGCATATTCCGGCGGACTCGACACCTGCGTCGCCATCCGCTGGCTGAAGGAGGAACGCGGCTACGACGTCATCGCCTTGCACATCGACATGGGCACCGAGAGGGAGTTCGACGTCCTCCACGAGCGCGCCCTCGCCGCCGGCGCCGCGAAGGCCGTCTGGCGCGACGGCAAGGCCGACTTCATCCGCTACTTCGCCTTCCCCGCGCTCGCGGCCGGCGCCGTCTACCAGGGGCACTACCCGCTGGCGACCGCGCTGGGACGCCCGCTCATCTCCAAGCTGATGGTGGACGTGGCGCGCGAGGAGGACGCCGCGGCAGTGGCGCACGGCTCGACGGGAAAGGGCAACGACCAGGTCCGCTTCGATGTCAGCGTCCAGGCCCTCGCTCCCGACCTGCAGATCGTCGCGCCCGTGCGCGAGTGGGACATGAAGACGCGCGAAGACGAGATCGCCTACGCCGCGGAGCACAACATTCCCATCCCGGTGACGAAAGAGAGCCCTTACTCGACCGACGAGAACCTGTGGGGTCGCAGCATCGAGTGCGGCGTCCTGGAGGACCCCTGGCAGGAGCCGCCGGAGGACATCTACGAGCTGACGCGCTCCGTGAAGGACGCGCCGGATGAGCCGTCCTACGTCGAGATCGGCTTCGCGCATGGCATTCCCGTCTCGCTGGACGGCGAAGAGCTGGACGGCGTGACGCTGGTGAAGCGGCTCAACTTCCTCGCCGGCGAGCACGGCGTCGGCAGGGTCGACCTCGTCGAAGACCGCCTCGTCGGCATCAAGTCGCGCGAGATCTACGAGGCGCCGGCTGCCTCGGTCCTCCTGGCCGCCCACGAGGCGCTGGAGCACCTGACGCTGTCGAAGCCGCAGATCCGCATGAAGGCGCGAGTCGCCCAGGAGTACGCCGACCTGATCTACAACGGCCTCTGGTTCACCGCCTACCACCAGGACCTCGCTGCCTTCGTCCAGAGCACGCAGCGTCACGTCACCGGCACGGTGCGCATGCGCCTGCACAAGGGCCGCGCGGTGCCCGTCGGGCGGCGCTCGCCGAAGAGCCTGTACGACGTCTCGCTCGCCACCTACGACAAGGGCGACGTGTACGACCAGAGCGCTGCCGTCGGCTTCATCAAGATATGGGGGCTGCCGGTGCGCGTCCAGGCGAAAGCGCAGCTACTCGCGGAGCCCGGCGAGCCGCTGCGAATTGCCAGCCCGGAGCAGTAGGGGCGCGCGCGGCTGACGGGGGGTGTGCACGCCCCCGCACGCCTCGCGGCGCAGCGATGTGATACCATAAAAGAAAGAAAGTGTCGCTGCGCTGGCGCGCGAGGTGACAGACATGACTTGGGAAATGTCCGGTTGGGCTGTGAGCTTCCATGGCTGCACCGAGAAAGCCCCCGACTGCCACGCCGGGAAATTCGAGATCGTCCGCCCCGGCGAGGGCGCTCGCCAGGTCGAGGTGCTGACAACAAGCCAGATTGAGCATATCCTGGCAGGCGAGATGGGCAAGAAGACCCTCTCCGATGAGGAGCGGGAGATCATCCTCTCCGTGGCCGGGAAGCATCTCATCGAGCAATGTATTGAGCAGGAAGGGCACGTACCGGCGGTCCTCTACCTGACAGGCCAGATATTCCTCTCCGAAGGCGCCGAACGGCGGCTCCTTCAGGAGTGTGGGCTCATCCCGAACTAGATGGCCGGCCTGCCGCCATATTGCGATAGCGGGACCGCGAAACGTATGATCCAGGCAGTCCTGTTCGACCTCGGCAATACCCTGTGGCATTTCCCCCAGATGCCACCAATCGAGGTCATCCGCGGCGAGACGGTCCACCGCATCTCCGACTTGCTGCGCACCTGGGGCGTTGAGCCCGAAGGCGAGCTCTTCTTCCTCGGACGCGACATCCGCGCCGCCATCGAAAAGGCCACGGACGACGCCTACTGGGGCGATCTGACCAGCCCCGATTACTCCGCGCTCGCCAAACGCGTCGCCGCCGACAAGGGCCTGTCGATCACGGACGCCCAGGCGGAAGACCTGTGGCGCACCTGGAACCTCGGCGGCGTCTTTCTCGGACGCGAGCTCTACCCGGGCGTCGCCGATACGCTGCGCTGGCTGAAAGAGCGAGACTATCGCATCGGCTCGGTGACGAATCGCGGGCTCGGCGGCGAGCCTTTCCGCGAGGAGCTCCGCCATCACGGCGTCTTCGACCTGTTCGAAGTCCTGTCGATTTCCTGCGAGGTCGGCTACCTGAAGCCCCACCGGCGCATCTTCGAGCACGCGCTAGATGCCTTAGGCGTCGCGCCGGCGGACACGGTGATGGTCGGCGATTCCCTTCGCGCCGACGTTGCCGGCGCCAGGGCGCTCGGCATGACCGCTGTCTGGAAGCGTAACCATACAACGGCGCGTGGCGATCCTGAGCGCGATATGGCGACTTCGGAGGACGCCGGCGCATCGCAGCCGTTGATGGCGCCGGACTTCGTCGTCGACAATCTCTGGGAGTTGACGTCGCTGCCGCTTTTCGCCGGCGCATAGGCGGCTTGGCAGAAGCGCCGCCATCGGCGACAATGGCGATGTCCTGACGGGACTGCGACTTCATCTGCCGAAGGAGCGGTGGAATGCCTGACCCGAAACGCCCGGCGAGCCGCCCGGAACGCGGAAAGCCCTGGAGCGGGCGCTTCGCGAAGAAGACGAACCCCCTCGTCGATGCCTATACCGGCTCTCTCGACGTCGACGCCATACTCTATAGCCACGACATCCGCGCCTCGATAGCGCACGCCCGCATGCTGGCGCGAAAGCGCATCATCCCTCGCCCCGACGCCGGCGCCATCGTCCGCGGCCTCCGCGAAATCGAGCATGAGATCGAGCGCGGCGAGTTCCGCTTCGACGCCTCGCTGGAGGACATCCACACAAACATCGAGGCGCGCCTGGAGGAGAAGATCGGCGACGCGGCGGGACGCTTGCACACCGCCCGCTCCCGCAACGACCAGGTCGCGACGGACCTCCGTCTCTACACGATGGACGCCATCGAGCACCTGATGGGCGCTATCTACGATTTGCAGTCCGCCCTGCTCGACGTGGCGGAGGGGAACATCGGCGTCGTCATGCCCGGCTACACGCACCTCCAGAGGGCGCAACCCGTGCTCCTGGCGCACCACCTGCTCGCCTACTTCGAGATGCTCGAGCGCGATTTCGGCCGCTTCGCCGATTGCCACGTCCGCACCGACGTCCTGCCGCTGGGCAGCGGCGCCCTGGCCGGCGTCCCCTATCCCATCGACCGCGCATCGGTGGCGAAAGAGCTGGAGTTCGCCGCGACGAGCCGCAACAGCATTGACGCCGTCTCTGACCGCGACTTCGTCGCCGAGTTCCTCGCCTGCGCTGCCATCTGCGCCATGCACGTCTCGCGGCTGGCCGAGGAGATCATCCTCTGGTCGACGGCGGAGTTCGGCTTCATCGAGATCGACGACGCCTTCGCGACCGGCTCCAGCATCATGCCGCAGAAGAAGAACCCGGACGTGGCGGAGCTGGCGCGTGGTCGCACGGGGCGCATCTACGGCAACCTGGTCGGGTTTCTAACGGTGCTGAAGGCGCTGCCGCTGTCTTACAACCGCGACCTCCAGGAAGACAAAGCGCCTTTGTTCGAGACATACGAAAGCCTGTTGATGACGCTGCTCGTCCTTGCGGAGATGTTGCCCTCGATTCACGTCAACGAGGAACGTATGCGCGCGGCTGCCGCGGCCGGCTACACCCTGGCGACGGACCTGGCCGACTACCTGGTCCGAAAAGGGGTGCCCTTCCGCGAAGCACATCAGGCTGTCGGGAAGCTGGTGCGCTACGCCTCTGAGCGGGGCAAGGAGCTATCGGAGCTTACCCTGAAGGAATACCAGCGCTACTCGCCCCTATTCGAAGAGGACGTGCTCGGCCTCGACGTCGAAGCGTCGCTGCGGGCGCGCGACGTCCCCGGCGGCACGGCGCCGAAACGGGTGGCGGAAGAGCTGAAGAAGGCGCGGCAACGGCTGGCTTCCCAGGAGGCGCAGGGCGATGAGTAGCGCCATCAAGATCGCTCCCTCGATCCTCTCCGCCGATTACCTTCGACTCGGCGAGCAGGTGCGCGAAGCGGAAGCGGCCGGCGCCGACTACATCCACGTCGACGTTATGGACGGCCACTTCGTCCCCAACATCACCATCGGGCCGGTCGTCGTCGAGGCGGTCAGACGCGAGACGGGCCTGCCCCTGGACGTCCACCTGATGATCGAGGAGCCCGAGCGCCAGGTCGAGGCGTTCGCGAAGGCGGGCGCGTCAATCCTGACAGTGCACCCGGAGGCAACTCTCCAGCTCCATCGCACGATCGACATGATCCGGCGACTCGGCGTTCGGCCTGGCGTCGTTCTGAATCCGGGCACCTCGGTCTCGATGGTCGAGGACGTGCTGGCGGACGTCGACCTGGTGCTGGTCATGAGCGTCGACCCGGGTTTCGGCGGCCAGGAGTTCATCGGAGGTGTCCTGCCGAAGGTGCGACGCCTGCGCGGCCTGCTCGACGGGGCGGGCCTGCCGGCGGAACTGGAGATCGACGGCGGCATCACGCCGGAGACGGCGCCACGCAGCGTCGAAGCGGGAGTGCGCGTGCTCGTGGCGGGCACGGCGATATTCAACGAGAAGGCGAGCGTTACGGAGTGCATCGCGCGATTGCGGGAGAGCGCCGCCCGCGCCCTTGAAGTCAGTGGATGAGAATGCGAGGCTGGAAAGCCTCGGCTGCGAGGTCTTCGGACGGCTGCGCTAGGCTTTGGCTTTCGATTGCGTGCGCAGAGTGAATATGCGCCACCGCGGCCTGAAAGGCCGCGGCATGCAGATGCGTCACGTCTGAGCGGCCAGAAAGGGCGCATGTGGGGCGGATTGATGCCGCGTCCTCTAGGGCGCGGTGTAGAACACGCCGCAGGAGGTGAGGCGTTCCGCCCGGCGTCAGGCTTTGGCCTTCGACTGCGTGCGCAGACAGCGGGTGCAGACGTTGAGCTTGATCGCCCGGCCGCCGAGGTAGACGGTCTGCTTGTGGACGTTCGGTCGAAACATCCTGCTCGTCACGGGCGCCTTGCGCTCCCACCTGCCGGCGTGCCGGTGGCGGATGTTGCGCCCGAATACAGTCGTCTTGCCACAAATATCACACTTGCCAGCCATGGGGAATCCTTTACGCGGTGAGCCGGTTCTTGCTAGAATTCGAATGCAATCCTAACACGCCAGGATGGCCGGAGGCAAGTTCCCATTGACCAGCGCTGAGTCGGACAGGCATGCCGTAGCCACAGGAGGGCGAAGGCGCGGCCGCCACGTGACAACCTACTCCGGCAAAGACCTGCGCGAGATGTTCGCCGCCGCGACGACGTGGCTCGAACAAAACGCCCAGGCCATCAACTCCATCAACGTGTTCCCCGTCCCCGACGGCGACACCGGCACAAATATGTACCTCACCATGCGCGCGACTATGGACGAGGCGTATGAGAGCGGCAGCGAAGCCGCGAACGTCGTGGCCGGCGCGATGGCGAAGGGCGCCCTCATGGGGGCCCGCGGCAACTCCGGTGTCATCCTTTCGCAGATCCTGCGCGGTTTCGCCGACGGCCTCTCCGAAAAGGAGCAATTCGATAGTCGCGACTTCGTCGCCGCTCTCGACGAAGCCGCCGTCAGCGCCGACCGCGCCGTTAGCCATCCCGTCGAAGGGACGATCCTTACCGTCATGCGCGCCGTCGCGGCCGCCGCCCGCGAGCGGTCCAGGAAGCTGCGCGGCAATCTCAAGAACGTGCTCACCGCTGCCGTCGACGCCGCAAAAGACGCCGTCGCGAAGACACCCAGCCTGCTGCCCGCGCTGCGAGAGGCCGGCGTCGTCGATGCCGGCGGGCAGGGGCTGTACGTCATGCTGGAAGGGGCGCTGCGCTACCTCCGCGGCGACCTTGCCTCGCTGGCGCCGCTCGCCGTTCAGGACCCGGAACGCACCTGGGCGCGGTCGACGACCGCTCTCCACGATATCGGCGAAACCAAGTACGGCTACTGCACGGAGTTCCTCGTCAGCGGCGAGAAGCTCACCGCCGGCGCCACGCTGGAACGCATGCTGGAGCTCGGCGACTCCGTGCTCGTCGTCGGCGACGAGACACTGCTGCGTGTGCACCTGCATACCGCTGAGCCCGAGATCGCCATATCGTACGGCCGGTCGCTCGGCGAGCTCTCGCAGATCAAGGTAGATAACATCGAGGAGCAAGCGGGGCAGTTCGTCGCGCGCGTGCAGGCTTCCCGCTATGCGCCGGACATCGGCATCGTCGGAACCGTCGTCGTCGTGTCCGGCTCGGGCCTGGAGGAGGTCTTCCGCAGCCTCGGCGCCACAGCCGTTGTGCCCGGCGGCGCGACGATGAACCCCAGCACCAGGCAGATCCTGGAAGCTATCGAGTACTGCCCACAGGAGGAGGTTATAGTCCTGCCGAACAACAAGAACGTCATCCTTGGTGCGCAGCAGGCCGCGAAGAACAGCCGTAAGCGCGTCCGTATCGTCAGGACGCTGTCCGTGCCGCAGGGAATGGCGGCCCTCCTCGCCCTCAACCCTGAGGGGGGCCTCGACGATAACGCTGTTGTGATGGAAGATGCCCGTCGCGAGGTGCAGACGGTGGAGGTCACGAAAGCCATCCGCACAACGACCTTCGGCGGGCTTCGCGTGCGCGTCGGTCAGGACATCGCTCTCCTCAACGGCACGCTGGCGGTGGCGGAAGACTCGCCGCAGGCCGCCGTGCGCGAGTCCCTAAAGCGGCTGGTCAACGACCAGACCAGCCTCGTGACGGTCTATTACGGCGCCCTGTCCACCGCAGAGGATGCCGGGGCACTGGCGGATGAAATCCGCGCCGTGTATCCTTCCCTTCAGGTGGACATTGTCTATGGCGGCCAACCCCACTACAGCTACATCGTCTCTCTGGAGTGACTTCATCTCCGCAGGAGCATCGCGCCGATGACCGTTCGCGTGGTAACGGACAGCACCGCCGATCTGCCACCGGAGGTTGTGGAGGCTCTCTCCATCACCGTCGTGCCGGCGACCGTCATCTTCGGCGGCGAGGTCTTCCGCGACGGCATTGACCTGACGACGGAGCAGTTCTTCCAGAAGCTCGTGAAGAGCCCGGTCGCCCCATCGACGTCGCAGGCGTCGGCGGGCGCATTCCAGGAGGCCTATGAGAAGCTGGCTACCGAAACGGATACTATTGCGTCGATTCACCTCGGCGCCCGGTTCTCGGGTATGGTCGCGGCCGCATCCATCGCCAGGGACAGTCTAAAGGCGCCCTGCCGCATCGAGATCGTCGATTCGAAGACGGCGTCTCTCGGCCTGGGCTTCGCCGTCTTGGCTGCGGCGCGGGCGGCGAAAGAGGGCGCAGGACTGGACGCCGTGATCGCCGCGACCGAGTCGGTCATATGCCGTCAGCACATCTTCGCTTTGCTTGACACGCTGGAGTACGCGCGTCGCGGCGGGCGGATCAGCCACATCGAGGCGCTGCTGGGAACGCTGCTCCACCTGAAGCCGATTCTGACCATTCACGGCGACATTCGTGCCGTCGGCCGGACGCGCACGCGCGCGGCGGCCCTCAAGCGGATGTTCGAGCTGGCGATGGCTTATCCGGACATCGTCGAAGTGGGAGTGATGTACGCCACGACGCCGCGGGACGCCGATCTTCTCGCCGGCTGGACGCGGGAGCGCCTTCCTGGCGTCCCGATCCACATTGTCCGTCTCGGGCCTGCGCTCGGTGCTCACGGCGGGCCGGGCGTCATGGGCATGGCCGTTGTCGAGGGAGAGAAGACGGAAACTTGAACCCGCCAGAAGCCCAGCTGCGTAAGATCCTGGAGCTAGAGCGACGCAAGGGCTACGCTGACACCGCGGTTGTGGGAGGGCTCGACCGCTACCTCAAGAACCTCATCCAGCGCGACAACCTCGGCCCGTGGTCACCGATCACCGAATCGATAATGGTCCTGCCGACCCGCGGCTACGCCTCGCTGCCACGCGAGGAGCGACAGCGCTGGCTGGCGCGCACGCTCCAGCTCCTGAGCGGCGCCGTCGAACGCCCGACAGCCGCTCCGACGGTACAGAAGGCACGCGCCGTGGCCGCTCGACCGAAGCGACAGCCACCGAAGCCGCCCGTCGTCGTCGCGACGGAACCGACGTCCACCCTCGAAAGGCCCGTGACCGCGCTCAAGGGCGTGAGCACGGCGCTCGCCGCGAAGCTGGGGCGCATCGGCGTCGCGACGGTGCAGGACATGCTCTTCTTCTTCCCCCGTCGCTATAACGACTTCGCCAGCATCCGGCCCATCGCCGATCTCATCGTCGGTGAGGAGCAGACGGTCATCGCCGCTGTGTGGAGCGCCAAGGACACGCCGATCGGACGGCGGCTGCGCGGCACCGAGGCGCTCATCGGCGACGAGACGGGGATGATGCGCGTAGTCTGGTTCAACCAGCCGTACATTGCGCAACAGCTCCGCACGAACGAGCGCATCGTCCTCGCCGGCAAGGTAACGCTGTACAAGGGCCAGAAGACGCTGGAAAACCCCGAGTACGAGCCGCTGGAGTCGGAGGAGCTGCTGCACACGGGGCGGCTCGTGCCGGTCTATCACACCACCTCCGGTCTGGCCGGCCGCACCGTCCGCAGGCTGGCGAAGCAAACGCTCGACGCCTACGCCGGCGCGCTGCCGGAGCTCCTGCCGCCCGACCTGCTTTCGCGCAACCGGTTGCTGCCGCGCACGACGGCCCTGCGACAGATGCACTTCCCCGACGGCTGGGACGACCTCAAGGTCGCGCGCCGTCGCCTCGCCTTCGACGAGTTGCTGCTGATCCAGGTCGGCGTGCTGGAGCGAAAGCGCGAGTGGCAGGAGCGCGGCCTGGCGCAGCCGCTCCGCCTGCCGGAGGAGATCCGCCGCGGCTACGTGGAGTCGCTGCCCTTCGCGCTCACCGGCGCCCAGCAGCGGGCGATGGCGCAGACCCTCGCCGACATAGCGCGCGAGCGCCCCATGAGCCGCCTCCTCCAGGGCGACGTCGGCAGCGGCAAGACGGTCGTTGCGGCGGCGGCGTTGCTGGCGGCGACTGCGTCGGGCGCGCAAGGCGCGATGATGGCGCCGACGGAGATACTGGCGGAGCAGCACTTCCACACCCTCTGCCAGGTGTTCGGATGCAGCGAGCGGACAATCTCTGTGGCAACCGTCCGGCCGGACTATCTGTTGAAGCCGCTCACGATCGCACTCCTTACCGGAAGCACCCCCGTAGCCGTCAAACGGGAACTGCGAGAGCAGATAGCGGCCGGCGACATCGACATCGTCGTCGGGACGCACGCCGTCATCCAGGAGGGCGTGAGCTTCCACCGGCTTGGCCTCGCCGTCGTCGACGAGCAGCACCGCTTCGGCGTCATGCAGCGGGCGGCGCTGCGCGAGAAGGGTCGCAATCCACACGTGCTCGTCATGACCGCGACGCCAATCCCGCGCACACTCACCCTCACCGTCTACGGCGACCTCGACGTGTCGGCAATCGACGAGATGCCGCCGGGACGGAAGCCCGTCGAGACGCGCTGGGTGCCGCCGGACGAGCGCGACGGGGCGTACGAGTTCGTGCGACGGCAGGTGCAGCAGGGATACCAGGCGTTCATCATCTGCCCGCTCATCGAAGAGTCGGAGACGCTGGCGACGCGCGCCGTCACGCAGGAGTTCGAGCGGCTCAGCAGCGAAGTCTTCCCCGAGGCGCGGCTGGGCCTGCTCCACGGCCGCCTCGGCGCGCAGAAGAAAGAGAGCGTCATGCGTGACTTCCGCGACTGCCGCCTCGACATACTCGTGTCCACCGCCGTCGTCGAGGTCGGCGTCGACATCCCGAACGCGACGGTAATGATGATCGAGGGCGCGGAACGTTTCGGCCTGGCGCAGCTCCATCAGCTCCGCGGCCGCGTCGGTCGCAGCGACATCCAGAGCTACTGCCTCCTCCTTTCGGACAGCCCGGCGCCCGACGCCCGCGAGCGCCTCCAGATCGTCGAGAGGACGCAGGACGGCTTCGCCCTGGCGGAGGTGGACCTGCGACTGCGCGGTCCGGGCGAGTTCTTCGGCACGCGCCAGAGCGGTTTGCCGGACCTGAAGGTCGCGCAGCTATCGGACGTCCCGCTCATCGAGCTTGCGCGCACGGAGGCGTCGCGCCTGCTGGACAGCGACCCTGACCTGGCCCGCCCGGAGCACGCGGAACTCAGAGAAGAGGTCTCGCGGCTGTGGGAGCGCGTGACGGCGGAGGCCCACTAGCACGTTGCCGAAGAAGGAATTCTCAGCCGAGCATTGGGGATCGATAACTGCGCCTCAAGTTAGCGAGGCAGTTGCAGGACTGATGGCCATTGACAGAGTAGATGGAGGCCCGACGGGGGAGTCCAGAGGGGGTTCCCCCTCCGGCGGGGTCCAGGGGGTGTCCCCTTGATCCCCAATCAACTTCCCTGGGCGGGCGGGCGGGAAGAACCACCTCCCGAGAGAATGCTTGGTGGGCGGTCCATAACCATAACTTCTGGCCTATGTGCGTTTACATGCCAGGCGCTCCGCCAAGAATGCTACAATGTCAGCAACATCTGCTAGATTCGGGGTTTGAGGTTGTGGGTAAGGCGGACCTTCATGTGCACAGCGCTTGCGGCGACGGAATGGCCAGCGTATCCCAGATACTGGAGTACGCCGACCAGAGAACGGACCTGTCGGTGGTCGCCATTACCGATCACGACGAGCTGAAGGGCGGATTCGAGGCCCGCGAGGTCTGGGCGCGCGGGAAGTACCGCGTGGAGGTCATTCCCGGCGAAGAAGTGACGACGCTACAGGGTCATCTCATCGCCCTGTTCCTCGAAGAGCCGGTGGCGAGCCTGCGGCCGCTGCTGGAGACGCTTGAGGCGGTGCACCGCCAGGGAGGGCTCTGCATCATCCCGCACCCGTTGAACTGGCTGACCCGCAGCATCGGCCACCGGACGATCATCGACGTGCAGCGGCGACGCGGCAGCGGCATCTACTTCGATGGCATCCAGACCGCGAACGTTGCGCCCGGGTCCAGCGTCAAGCTGAAGACGGCCCAACGGCTGAACAGGGAGCGCTATCATCTGCCGGAGGTCGGCGGCAGCGACGCCCATTTCCTGCCGGCGGTCGGGAGCGCATTCACGCTCTTCGACGGCGAAGGCGCTGAGGACCTGCGCCGGGCTATACTCTCGGGGACAACCAGCGCCGTCAGCGGGCGCTACCCGTCGATCGCGACGATAGGCTACCGAAACCTCCTTCGCCAGCAGTGGCGCGGAATAGCGGTAACCCCAAAAGCAGAAGGCTGGTGGCCGACGATCAAGAGCTTTCTCTGGCGGCCAAAGCGATGAAAATAGCCCTTGTCTCGCCGTACGACTTCGCCGTGCCCGGCGGCGTCAACAACCACATCGAGCACCTGCGCGACAACTTCGTGCGCCTGGGACACGAAGTGCGGATTATCGCGCCGTCGTCGCGGCCCTCTTCGCACAGGCCGGAGCAGATGGTGATCCCCATCGGCAGGGCCGTCGGCTTGCCCGCCAGCGGCTCCGTCGCCCGCGTCACTCTGTCGTTGCGCCTGGCGCCGAAAGTCAAGAAGGTCTTCCAGGAGGAGCACTTCGACATCGTCCATGTCCACGAGCCCTTCGCGCCCTTCCTGCCGCTGCACGCCCTGCGCCTGTCCGACGCCATCAACGTGGCGACGTTCCACGCCGCCAAAGAGGGCGGAAACCGCTGGTACCTCTACGGGCGGCACGTCCTCAAGCGCTGGTTCCGCCGCCTTCACGGCAAGATCGCCGTCTCGGTGCCGGCGATGCGACTGGTCAGTCGCTATTTCCCCGGCTATTACAACATCATCCCCAACGGCGTCGACGTGGAGCACTTCGAGGCGGAGCGCGAGCCGGTCCCGCAGTATGCCGACGGCCGCCCGAACGTCCTCTTCGTCGGACGGCTGGAGAAGCGGAAGGGCGTCAAGTACCTCCTGCAGGCCTTCGCCGAGGTGAAGAAGGAGATGCCGGAGGCGCGACTCCTCATCGTCGGACCGCCGACGCGCGCGGCGCGGGGCTACCGTCGCTGGGTCGTCGAGAAGGACCTCCCCGACGTCGAGTTCGTCGGCTACGTGACGTACGACGAGCTGGCGCGCTACCATCACACCGCGGACATCGTCGTCGCGCCGGCGACGGGAAACGAGAGCCAGGGCATCGTCCTCCTGGAGGCGATGGCCGCCGGCCGGCCGCTGGTCGCGACCAACATCGCGGGATATGCAAGCGTGGTGACGCACGGCGTCGAGGGGCTCCTCGTAACGCCGAAGGACGCGCACTCGCTGGCCGCCGCCCTCCTCGAGCTACTGGCAGCGCCCGACAAGCGACGAGAGATGGGCCAGAACGGCCGTCTGCGCGCCGAGCAGTTCCGCTGGGAGAGGGTGTCGCAGCGAGTGCTCACCTATTACGAGCAGCTTCAGTATGAGAGCAAGGCCGGCCTGGAGACGGAATAGCGTCGATTAGCAGGGAGGGCTTGGTGTTCACGCTCGTGCCTCACACGCTGCCGAAGCGGCTGACCGATCCCGTGGGCCAGACGCTCGCGCGCACCGGCATCACGCCCAACATGATAACGACGGCCGGGCTTGCGGGCGCTGTTGTCGCCGCCGTGCTAGTCGCCCGCGGCCAGTTCTTGGCAGGCGGCATCGTCATGATGGCGGCGGCGGCGCTCGACCTGCTGGACGGCGTCGTCGCCCGGGCCAGCGGGCGCGTCACGCTGTTCGGCGGCGTCTTCGACTCGCTCTGCGACCGCCTCTCGGAGGCCGCGGTGCTCGGCGGGCTGCTGTTCCGTCTCGCCAGCCAGGGCAAGCGCGAAGAGGTGGTGCTGGCCTTCGCCGCGGTCGTCGGCTCGCTCCTGGTGAGCTACCTGCGGGCGCGCGCGGAGGCGGCAGGCCTGCAGTTGCGCGAGGGGTTGTTCACTCGACCGGAACGGGTGATCGTGCTCGGCGTGGGACTGGTCTTCGACATCGTACGAATTGCATTGTGGGTCCTGGCGGTGCTGGCGAACCTGACGGTGCTCCAGCGCCTTTGGGTTGTTCGGGGAAGGGCCGTCGCGCTCGAGCGCGAGCGCGACGGCGGGCGAAACGCGTGATAGGCAGCGTCGAGGCCTTATCGTGATACCGCTCCGAGACCAGGAATACCTTCGGACGCGATTCGCCCGCGAACTGACGGGCGGCGTCCGCATCGACTACTTCACGCAACGTCGACTGCCCATCTTCATCCCGGGTCGCGAGGAGTGCGCCTACTGCGAGGAGACGCAGACGCTCCTCAAGGAGATAGCGGCGCTCTCGGAGAAGATAACGCTCAACGTGCACGAGTTCGCGGAGTCGACGAAGGAAGCAGCGCGCCTCGCCGTCGACAAGGTCCCCGGAACCGTGATCAGGGGTGCCGTCAACCGGCCACTGCGCTTCTTCGGCTTCCCGGTCGGCAACCAGCTTGTGCCGCTGATCGAGGGTATCATAGAAGCCTCGCGCGGAAAGGTGGAGCTGGGCACGGGGACCGTGCGCCACCTGCGCCGCCTGCACCAGACTGTACACGTGCAGCTCTTCGTGACGCCGGCCTGTCCGCACTGCCCGCCGATGACACGGCTCGCCACGAAACTGGCGCTGGAGAGCGTCCGCGTCAGCGTCGACATCGTCGAGATCAGCGAGTTCCCGCGCCTGGCAGAGCGTTACGCCGTGCGCGCCGTACCTACTACAATCATCGAAGGGCGCGCCGTGCTCGTGGGCGCGGTCGACGAAGCGACGCTTGTGTCGCAGATCGCGCAGGTGGCGCAGGGGAAGGCGCTGCGGCCGCACGCGGGCCCGCCGGGACCGTCGACGCCGCTGGAGCAGCCGCGGCAGGAACGCGGGACGCGTACCGAAAGCGGGCTGATACTGCCATGATAATGTCGGAGGCGGGTGTTGGAAGCTGAGGCAATCGAGGTCGGAAGAGCCTGGCCGGCGCAGGCGCTGGAGCGCGCCGTCGAATTCGACTTCACGCGACCGCTCGCCTTCGTCGCGTTCGCCGCCGTCTACGTGGCGACGCGAATCCCCTGGCTGAACCTCGGCTACGGCACTGACCCCGATGCCTGGCGCGTCGCCCTCTCCGCCGACCACCTGCTATCCCATGCCGAATACCTGCCGTCGCGGCTTCCCGGCTTCCCCCTCGAGGAGTTCGTGACTGTGCCCCTGGTGCGCGCCGGCTGGGTTTGGACGAACCTCTCGACCGTCCTTGTCTCGCTGGCCGGCATCTATCTCTTCGCGCGGCTGCTCATCGAGCTGAAGCTGCCGGCGAAGGGCGTGCTGACGGCGGCCTTCGCGTTCACGCCGCTTCTCTGGATCAACAGCGTGACCACGATGGACTACATGTGGTCGCTGACGTTCGTCCTCGCCTGCTACCTGGCGTTGATTCGCGATCGCTCCCTGATTGCCGGGCTCTGCATGGGGCTCGCCGTCGGCTTCCGGCTGACGGCCTTCTGGGTCGCGTTCGCCTTCATCTTCTGGCTGTGGCGCGAAAACCGGCTGCGGTCGTCGCTGCCGTTCGCCGGCGCGATGGCCGTCACCGCGCTCGTCGCCTACTCGCCTGTGCTCGCGACGTACGGCCTGGGCACGTTCAACTTCTACGATGCGAAGGTGTCTTTCAGCGGTTTCCTCAAGCTCCTGGGCAAGGACACGCTGGGCGTCGTCGGTGCGCTGGCGGTGCTGGCGGGGCTGGCGCTGTCGCTGCCGCGGCTGAAGCGCCTGCCGCGCGATTTTCTTGCCGACAGCCACGTGGCGCTTTGGGTCGCCGTGCCCGTGCTCGTCTTCGGCTCCTTCACGCGCCTGCCGCATGAGGTCGCCTACCTGATACCGCTGTTCCCCTTCGGATTCTTCCTGATGGCCCGCTACTTCCGGCGCCCGGTGCTCGTGGCGGTAGCGGTGCTGATCGTACTCGCCGGTTTTGTCGACATAACGTCGCCGGGCGACGAAGAGGTCAGCAAGGAGACGTTCACCAGCGCCCAGGTCGGCGCCGGCATGATGCTGTCCGACCTCGACACCCTCAAGTCCCAGCGCGCCTACGCCAACGACCTCGCGGCCGTCGACATCCCGCCGCACTCCGTCGTCTTCACCGGCTCCATCTACCCGCAGTTTGCGATGCGAAACAAGGACAGGCTGGACCTGGGCATCCTGGAGCGCGACCACGGGGCGATAAGCATGCTCACGGACAGGGGCGAGGCCGTCGACAGGGAGAACGACGTCTACTACGTCTGGTTGCTGAAGTACGACGCCTTCGAGGCGTTCCGCGAGCAGGGTTACAACTTCTACTACGTCTACGACGCCGAAGGGGGCAACGCCCAGGTCTTCCACTTCCGGCCCGCTTACTACGACGCGACCCAGATCCTCGCGGGTCGGAGCCCCACGTCCGGCAAGGGGACGGCATCGACGCACCGCTGAGTGGTTAGCGGCGCCGCCTGACCACGACGAACGAGCCGGCCGCGACAACTAGGACAGCGGCTGCGGCAACTCCGGCGACCGCGGCGACGGGGAACTCGCTCCCGCCGCCCGCCTGCTCTTCTTCTGTGCCACCGCCGTTCCCTTCAAACGGCGTCAACTGCGGCACCGGCGTCGTCTGGCCCTGCTGGCCCGCCGTCTCTTTCGCCGGCAGGCCGACGCTCTCCCGCCAGGCGTTCTCCAGCCCGTCCAGCTCGAAGCCGTACACCTGCTGGAACGCCTTGTCGACTGTGCTGCCCTCCTTGAAGGTCGCGAAGAGGTCCGCGAACTTCGTCTCGCCGTACTGGTCGATGAGGAACGAGACGACGCTCCACGACTGGCCGTAGAACAGGCTGACGTTGACGCTGGTGCGGCCGAGGCTGGCGGAGCTCATGGCGCGCAGCGACAGAACGTCGTCGTCTTCGACTGCCGACTCGAGCGCTCGTTTCTCATTCGATAGAAGGCCGGACTGAGCATACATCGCCGTGCCCTCGTCGAGCCACGCCGGCAGGTTGCCGAAGGGGCCTTTGACCGCCTGACGCACCACGATGTGGGCGAGCTCGTGGCGCATGATGTCCTGCGGCCTGACGTCGTGCGCCACGACGGCCGTGTCGGAGAAGAAGACCTCGCCCAGCGTAACCAGCCCCTCCTCCGGCGACGTGGAGCTGGACAGCGCCGCCGGCTGCATGTCTTCGGCGGAGTCATAGAGGAAGACCTTCACCGGAAAGCCGACCTGCGTGCCGAGCAACTTTTCCATGCGTCGCAGGCCCTCGACGCCCGTCTGCAGGAGCGAGCGAACGTCGGACTCATCGCCGGCGTAGTACCAGACCGTCAGGTTGCCTTCAGCCATGCTCTTCCAGTCGAAGCGCGTGTCGTCGTAGACAAACGTCGCCGGCTGCGTCTTCACGCTGTCTCCGGCGTCGTCGATTTGCCAGTAGTAGTTGACGTTTGCGCCCGGCACGAGGAAGAGCTTCGGGCCGCTCTTCAGGTTGTACGTGCATTGGACCTTCGTACCGCCGTTGCACTCCGGCTCTTCGTAGACGCTGGCGCCCTCCGGCGGGATCGTGTAGCGCAGGGTGACCTTGAGCTCGCTGAGGTCGACCTCGCTGTGGAAGGAGAGGGAGAAGTTGACGCCGTTCGGGAAGTCGTTCTCCGCGTTCGTCGAATCGACGACGACGCCGCCTTGAGCGCGGACGCCCGGCAGCGGCGCGACTGTGACGGCGGCGAGGGCGACGGCTATCGATAGCAGGACTCGCTTCAATGTCCGTTCCCTCCCATCGTCATCTTCAGGTACGCCTCCATGAACGGATCGAGGTCGCCATCGAGAACGGAATCCGGATCGCTCGTCTCGTAGTCGGTGCGATGGTCTTTCACCATCTTGTAGGGATGCAACACGTAGCTGCGGATCTGGTTGCCCCAGCCGGCGCTCACGTGCTCGCCCTTGATGCGCGACTGCTCCTCCGCCTGCCGCTCCAACTCTCGCTCCAGGAGCCGCGCCTCCAGCACGCGCATCGCCGACTCACGGTTGCGGTACTGCGAGCGCTCGTTCTGGCAGGTGGCGACGATGCCGGTCGGCACGTGCGTGACGCGGACGGCGGTGGCGTTCTTCTGGACGTTCTGGCCGCCGTGCCCGCTGCTGCGAAAGACGTCGATGCGGAGGTCCTCCGGGTTGATCGTTACGTCGGCTGGGCCTTCCGCCTGAGGCATGACCTCGACGAGGGCGAAGGACGTATGGCGGGCGTGGTCGGCGTCGAACGGAGAGAGCCGCACCAGGCGGTGGACGCCGCGCTCACTGCGCAGCCGGCCGAAGGCGTAGCGCCCGTCGATCTCCAGCGTCGCGCTCTTGATGCCCGCTTCGTCGCCGGGCATGACGTCGATCAAGTCGGTCTGATAGCCGCGGCGCTCCGCCCAGCGCAGGTACATCCGGAGGAGCATCTCCGCCCAGTCCTGCGACTCCGTACCGCCGGCGCCGGCGTGAATGGCGACCATGGCGCTGCGACGATCATAGGGGCCGGAGAAGGAAAGCTCGAACTCCAGCTTATCGAGGCGGTCGCTGAGGGCGCGGGTTTCCGCCTCCACCTCGGCGGCCATCGCTTCGTCGGAGCCGGCCAGCTCCGCGAGCTCGCGCAGGTCGCGGGCGGCGCGCTCAATCTCCCGCCACGTCGACACCGTCTCGCGCGCCTGCGATGCCCGTCGCATCGACAACTGCGCCGCCGCCGGGTCGTCCCAGAACCCGGGCCGCGCCGACTCCTCTTCGATTTGCTGGATTTCCTTTTCGAGGGCGGCTATGTCAAAGACGCACCATGACGTGGTTGATGCGCCGTTCCAGGTCGCTCAGTTGCTCGTTTGTCTCCTGCATCGTTTACCTCAAAGCCAATCGTATCGCTTTTTCGTCTCAGTGTCGCGCCGCGACCGCTGTCATTCGCCAGGCATCCAGGTGCCCGCCGGCCGCCATGTGCGCCGCCCGCGACGGCTCCGGCAATCGATGGCCGCGACAGCATCGCAGCACCCACTCGACCGCTTCCTCCAGGCCGATCCGGTGGCCGACCGACACGAAGATGGGCGCCGTCCCATCGCGGGTCCGCAGCACACTGCCGATGACCTCGTCGCCGTCGAGTAGTGGCGCGCGGCTCCCGGCGGCCTCGCCCGGCCGGACGTGCTCGCCGCAGAGGCGCGACTTCGCGCAGCCGATGGCCGGCAGGTCGAGCAGCAGCCCCAGGTGGCAGGCGATGCCGAAGCGGCGCGGGTGGGCGTAACCCTGCCCGTCGACCAGCAGGAGGTCCGGCTGCCGCCGCAACTGCTCGAAGGCCCGCAGGAGTATCGGCGCCTCGCGGAAGCTGAGCAGGCCGGGCACGTACGGGAACCGCGGCTCCGCTTCGACGACCGACTGCTCGATGACCTCCATCTCCGGATAGCTGAGGACGACTACCGCGCCGCGCGCCAGGGGCGCGTCCTTGCGCACGGAAATGTCGGCGGCCGCGACGAGGCGAACGTTCTGCGGCGCGCCGTCCTTCACTACCAGCGGCGCCAGGCGGTTCTGGATGTCGCGCGCCTCGGCCGTCGTCACGTCCCAGCGATGAAGCACTCGCGTCTGCACGTACCAATTATAGTGGGCGCTTTTCGAGGGTGGCAAACCGGCGGTTGCTACCGCATCTCCAAGAAAGATCACCTGCTTCCCACGTCCCACCCTAGCTGCGTAATCGCGGAAAAGGAAGTCGTGTGTTCCTTGCACCGAAGCGCAAGACCGCACATTC
>Ga0315281_10002034_pt1 | contig 30065 bp, 27 predicted proteins | sample YL17G07_0_MG_FD_204540 | JGI IMG/M metagenome (GOLD analysis project Ga0315281, IMG submission 204540) | Sediment microbial communities from Yellowstone Lake, YNP, Wyoming, USA - YL17G07_0 | ecosystem: Environmental > Aquatic > Freshwater > Lake > Sediment | place: USA: Wyoming | collected...
TTGCTGATCCGCAGAAAGCTGACGCCGTGAGCAAGGATTGAGTCATGGATGCCCTGGATCGCGCCATTATCAATAACCTGCAAGGCGGATTCCCGGTTTGTGACGAGCCGTACCGCGAAGTCGCCAGTCAGCTCGGCACGAACACGAATGAATTACTGCGTCGGCTCGATACCTTGCTGGAGAACGGCACGCTGTCGCGCTTCGGACCGATGTACCATGCGGAACGACTCGGTGGCGGATTGACCCTCGCGGCCATGCAGATACCCCCAGACGACTTCGAGCGCGTGGCGGCCATCGTCAATGCTTTTCCGGAAGTCGCGCACAATTACGCGCGCGAGCATGCCCTCAACATGTGGTTTGTATTGGCCACCGAGACCCCGGAGCGCATCGGTGTGGTGATTGCCGCGATCGAACGTGATACCGGTTACACGGTGCACAACATGCCGAAGCGCGAGGAATTCTTTGTCGGACTGAGGTTCGAGGCGTGACGCCGCGTCCTGCCATCGCCATGCGCGCGGATAGCACTGAACCGTTGCTGGATGCGCTCGACCGCCAGATCATCGTGGCCACCCAGTCCGGCCTGCCGCGTGTGGCGCGCCCCTATCATGCCATTGCCGCTCAGTTGGGCATGACGGCGGAAGACGTCATGTGCCGACTGCAGCGCATGCTGGAAACCGGCATCATTCGGCGCATTGGTGCGGTCCCCAATCATTACGCACTGGGCTATAAGGCGAATGGCATGTCGGTGTGGGATGTGCCGGACGAGCGTGTACATGAACTGGGAGAAAAGATTGGCGCGCTGGATGCTGTCAGCCACTGTTACCATCGCCCCCGTCATCTGCCCGTCTGGCCGTATAACCTTTTCGCCATGGTGCATGGCCACGACCGTGCCGAAGTCGAAGCCAAGGTTCATCGTATCGCTGAGCTGCTCGGGAATGCGGATCGCGGTCACACAGTGCTCTACAGTACGCGTATCCTGAAAAAAACCGGATTACGCCTCGGGGGCTGACACATGTTCCGCATCTCGCAATACCTGCAGGAAATCCAGAACCCGACCGCGCTCGGGCCAAAGCGTAATCCACCCGGCCCGGTGGTAATCTGGAACCTGATCCGGCGTTGCAATCTGGCTTGCAAACATTGCTATTCGATCTCGGCCGACACCGACTTTCCTGGTGAGCTGTCTACACAGGAAGTCTACAAGGTGATGGACGACCTCAAGGCATTCAAGGTGCCGGTCCTGATACTGTCCGGAGGCGAGCCGCTGCTGCGTCCCGACATCTTCGACATCTCGCGCCGCGCCAAGGCCATGGGTTTCTATGTTGGCTTGTCCACCAACGGCACACTGATCGATGAAGACATGATCGATCGTATTGCCGGCATCGGCTATGACTATGTTGGCATCAGCATTGATGGCATCCGTGAAACCCATGATCGCTTCCGCCGCCTGGACGGCGCCTACGAGGCATCGATGCAGGCCATCCGCTTGTGTCATGCGCGCGGGATCAAGGTCGGCATGCGCTTCACCATGACCCAGGACAACGCGCACGAGCTGCCCGAGCTGCTCGACCTCATGGAGTCCGAGGGCATCGACAAGTTCTACCTCTCGCATCTCAATTACGCCGGCCGCGGTAACATCAACCGCAAGGACGATGTCATTCTCAAGACCACGCGCTGGGCGATGGACCTGCTGTTCGATCGTTGCTGGGATTACACCCAGCGCGGACTGCACAAGGAGTTCGTCACCGGCAATAACGATGCCGACGGCGTGTATCTGCTGTTCTGGGTGCGCAAGAATTTTCCGCAACTCGAAGAACACATGCGTGCCAAACTCGCACAATGGGGCGGTAACTCCTCGGGCGTGAATATCGCCAACATCGACAACCTCGGCCAGGTGCACCCGGATACATTCTGGTGGCACTACAGCCTCGGCAATGTAAAAGATCGGCCGTTCTCGCAGATCTGGCCCGATACCAGCGATCCGCTTATGGCCGGACTCAAGGCGAGTCCCAGGCAGATCAAGGGTCGCTGCGGTACGTGCCACTACTTCGACATCTGCGGCGGCAACACGCGCGTGCGCGCGCATCAGCTGACCGATGATCCGTGGGCAGAGGACCCGGCCTGCTATTTGACCGATGCGGAGATCGGTGTGGAAGGGCAGGGCGAACGTCTGGCCAATCGCCCCTATAGCCGTATCCCCATCGCACTGACCAAGTAGTGGCCGCTTTCCGGATAGCCGGGTGGAACGCCACAAACCAGCGGGTATTGCTTCGTGGTAACTTATGCGCACCGGAAAAATCCTTGACGACGCCATGTTCCTGAAATTTTGCACAAGAATTATTTTCGCAACGCTCGTTTCGCTGCCTGTGCATGCCGTCGTGGCAGCGGAAGCGCCAACCGTCGCTAGTCTTTATGCCGGACATTGCGCGCAGTGCCACAGCGCCGACCGTCTCGGCGCCATGGGCCCGGCGCTGTTGCCGGAAAATCTTGGACGGTTGAAACGTGACGAGGCGTTGAGTGTGATCCGCGATGGTCGCCCGGCCACGCAAATGCCGGCATTCATGGACAAGCTGTCGGAAGAGCAGATCAAGCTGCTTGCCGAAATGATTTACACACCGCTGGCGCAGGTGCCGCGCTGGGATATCGAGCAGATGCGTGCCTCGCAGGTGCAGCACGTGCAACCGGGCGAGAAGCTCGCCGACAAGCCGGTATTCAAGGTCAAGGATCCGCTCAATCTGTTTATCGTGGTTGAACTCGGCGACCACCATACCACGCTGCTGGATGGTGATCTCTTTGTGCCCATCAAGCGCTTCCCGACACGCTTCGCGTTGCACGGTGGTCCTAAATTTTCACCGGACGGGCGTTATGTGTACTTCGCTTCGCGTGACGGCTGGATTTCGAAATTTGACATCTACAATCTGAAATACATCGCAGAAATTCGCGCTGGCATCAACACCCGCAATCTGGCGGTGTCGGGGGACGGACGCTTCGTGATGGTCGGTAACTACCTGCCGCACACGCTGGTGGTGCTCGATGCGAAAGATCTTGCGCCCCTCAAGGTCATTGCCGTGCAGGATGACACCGGCAAATCATCGCGCGTGTCAGCGGTGTACGATGCCGGTCCGCGCAAGAGTTTCATCGCGGCGCTCAAGGATATTCCCGAGGTGTGGGAGATTCCCTGGGACGAAAAGGCCGAACCGATTTATCCGGGACTGGTGCATGACTACCGCATGGGCGAGGCGCTCGCCGCCAAAGGGCCGTTTCCGGTGCGGCGCATCAAGCTGGACGACTACCTGGATGATTTCTTTTTTGATCCGCCTTACAACCATCTGATTGGCTCGGCACGGAATGGCAAGAATGGCCAGGTGGTGAACCTGCTGGTCGGGCGCAAAATTGCCGAGGTGGACCTGCCTGGCCTGCCGCATCTCGGCAGTGGCATCAGCTGGGATTATAAAGGTGTGCCGGTACTGGCGACGCCGAACCTGAAAGAAGGCGTGGTCAGCATCATCGACATGCAGTCCTGGAAGACCATCAAGCGCATCGATACTGTTGGTCCCGGTTTCTTCATGCGCTCGCATGAGAACACGAACTACGCCTGGGTGGATGCGATGATGAGCTCGCACAAGGACCAGATCCAGATCATTAACAAACAGAAACTCGAAGTGGTGAAGACCCTGATCCCTGCGCCTGGCAAGACGGCGGCGCATACCGAGTTTACGCGCGACGGCAAGTATGCGCTGGTGAGTATCTGGGAAATGGATGGCGCGCTGGTTGTGTACGACGCCACGACCTTCAAGGAGCTAAAGCGCCTGCCGATGAAAAAACCATCTGGCAAGTATAACGTTTACAACAAGATCACTCGCTCGTCAGGGACGAGCCACTGAGTCAAAGTGCGCCGGTCTCAGCCAGTGGCGCGCTTGCCTGACTCGCGCAGTCGGGGAGCCACGGTGCTCGCCTGAGTGTCTGCATTCTTCCGGCCACGCATGTAGCGCATAACCTTTTGTTTGGAGGCGGCTGCAGCGATATCCTCTTCTCCCGGAGTTTCGCTGGCTTTGCGCAGAAAGCCGCCGAGGGCCAACGAAATAACGAGTGCTGCGGAAAACCATCCAAGCGCTATCCAACCGACTGTTCCCATGCCCATAGGTGTTCCTTGTCAGGATTAGTACAGTTCTAGGATCCACCAATTCGATCAATTATTGCAACCATTTTTTGCCGCCGGGTAACAGAAGGAACTATTTTCAGGACAAACGGCCATTTGGAGGTCGACCGTGTGCCTATTTTATAGGCAAAACAAATTGCTGCGCCCCGGACAGGGAACCGATGTCCCAGGTTTCCCCGACCCGGTTAGACGCAATTCCGCATGACCGGCGTGATTGAAGTCGACCTGGGAGTCGTCGAGCATGGCCGCTGTTCAGTCCGGAAGCCGCACTCAAGCAGCGAAGCGTCTGAACCCCGCAATGAGCTGGCGAAAAGCCTGCTGGCCGCCCAGGACGAGGAAATCAGCAGCGACGATCTGCTGAACATACTTAATGAATTCACAGGTATTCATACCGGCGCAGGACGAAAAACCTTCCTTCTAAAACTCATCTTTTACGCGCACTTCCTTCATAATCGCCATTCCACCGGACTGGCGGCATGCTGCGACTCACCGAAATCAAACTCCCTCTCGATCACACCGCGGAAGCACTGCGCGCATTGATCCTGCGTACCCTGGGCATCCCGGATGCAGATTTGCTCGGTGTGCGTGTACGTCGGCGCGGCCATGACGCGCGCAAACCAGGTGTCATTGCGCTGGTCTATACACTCGATGTCGAGGTGCGCGATGAAGGCGCACTACTGAAAAAATTTCACGGTAGTCCGCACATTAATCCGACGCCGGATGAGATCTATCGCTATCCGCAGCATGCCAGCACGCCGCCTGCCAAGCGCCCGATAGTAATCGGCAGCGGGCCGTGTGGTGTGTTCGCCGGCTTGTCGCTGGCACGCATGGGCCTGAAGCCTTTGATTCTGGAACGCGGCTGCAGTGTGCGCGAGCGCACGCAAGACGTATGGAGCTTCTGGCGCGAACGCCACTTCAGCCCGGTGTCGAATGTGCAGTTCGGCGAAGGCGGGGCCGGCACTTTTTCGGACGGCAAACTGTATTCTGGCATCAAGGATCGCGGCCACCACATTCGCCAGATTCTGCAGGACTTCGTGGATTGCGGCGCGCCTGAAGAAATCCTGTACATCAGCAAGCCGCACATCGGCACACTGCGACTGGTTAAGGTAGTGGAAAAGTTGCGCCACCAGATCGTCGCAGCCGGCGGTGAGTTCCGCTTCGAGGCGCAGGTCGCGGATGTGGTGATCGAGAACAATACGATGCGCGGCGTCGTGCTGACCAGCGGCGAACAGATCGACAGCACGCAGGTCGTGCTCGCGGTCGGCCACAGTGCGCGCGACACCTTCGAGATGCTGTACGAAAAGGGCGTACGTATTGACGCCAAACCATTTTCGATTGGCTTTCGCATCGAGCACCCGCAGCACCTGATCGATGTTGCGCGTCTTGGCCGCTATGCCGGCAATCCGCAGCTCGGTGCCGCCGACTACAAGCTTGTGCAGCACTGCCAGAATGGCCGTTCCGTATACAGCTTCTGCATGTGCCCGGGCGGACAGGTTGTGGCCGCGACTTCGGAGGAGGGGGGCGTGGTCACGAACGGCATGAGTCACTACTCGCGCGCCGACCATAATGCCAATGCCGGTATCGTAGTCGGCATCACGCCGGTGGACTTTGGCAGCGACCATCCGCTCGCCGGCATTGCTCTGCAACGCGAGTTGGAGGCGCGTGCCTTCGTGCTTGGCGGTAGCAATTACAATGCTCCGGCACAGCGTGTGGGCGACTTCCTTGCCCTGCGTCCGTCCACTGGACCGGGCGCCGTGTTGCCGTCGTATACGCCTGGCGTGAGCTGGACAAGTTTGGACGCGAGTCTCCCGGACTATGCAATCGTTGCGATACGCGAGGCGTTGCCAAAATTCGATCGCAGCATTAAAGGGTTCGCCATGCCGGATGCGGTTTTGACCGGCATCGAGACGCGCACTTCCTCGCCGATCCGCATTCCACGCGATGAACACAGCTATGAAAGTCTGAATACCAAGGGACTGTACCCGGCCGGAGAAGGCGCCGGCTACGCCGGCGGCATACTGTCGGCAGCGGTGGACGGTATGAAAGTAGCGGAAGCCGTGGCACGCGCCCTTCTATAGACAATCACAAACGATAAAACCATCGCACCCATGAGAATCATTGCCAAGACAATGCCAGACTCCGGAAAGCACGCAGAGGACGCAAAGGCGAAGAGATCGCAGAGAATTCAATTAGCCTGCTCTTATGATTTAAATCCTCTGCGCCTTTGCGTCCTCTGTGTTGCTTCCAGAGAGCCGATATCTCTTTGTGCGCAACTTCAAACCGAAGTCAGTCATTGATGAAACTCTCGACTTTCCGGCAGTACCTTACCTGGAAACGCCTGCGTCTGGTCGGTTTGGCACTGCTTCTGCTGCTTGCCGGCTTCACCCTGTATCTCGATATCCGCGTGCGCGATGCCTTCGAGGGTCGTCGGTTCGCATTACCGGCGCGCCTGTATGCGCGTCCGCTGGAACTCTTTCCCGGCCTCAAGCTCACACCGGAGGCGCTTACCCAGGAGCTTGCGCGCCTCGGTTACAAGGAACCACTCGCCGGTGACGAGCCCGGGCAGTTTGCGCGGTTGGGCAACTCGTTCGAGTTGATGGTGCGACCCTTTGTGTTCTGGGATGGTGCACAGCCGGCACGCAGACTGCACCTTGATTTCCGTGGCGATGTGCTCACTACGGTACGCGATGCGCAAAGTGATCAGCCGCTGACGCTCGCGCGTCTCGACCCGCTTTACATCGGTGGGATCTATCCCGCGCACAATGAGGATCGGTTGCTGGTGCGGCTGGATGAAGTGCCGGAACAGCTTGTACAGGCGCTGATCGCCATCGAAGATCGCAAGTTCTACAAACACCACGGCATTCACCCGCGCGGTATGGCGCGCGCCGCCGTGGCGCTGGTGACCGGACGCGGCGTGCAAGGTGGCAGTACACTCACCCAGCAGCTGGTGAAGAATTTCTTTCTGTCGCCGGAACGCACGTTGCGGCGCAAGGCGACCGAGATTCTGATGGCGCTGTTGCTCGAGCTGCACTACGACAAGCGCGATATTCTCGAAACCTATCTGAACGAAATCTATCTCGGCCAGGACGGTAACCGTGCCATCCATGGCGTCGGCCTGGCCAGCCAATTCTATTTCGGAAAGTCGCTGAAGGCGTTGACGCTTCCGGAGTCGGCACTATTGATTGGTATGGTCAAGGGACCCGGCTATTACGATCCGCGCCGCCATCCGGAGCGGGCGCGCGAACGCTGCGACCTGGTGCTCGCTGAAATGGCGAAACTGGAGATGCTGACGCCCGCGCAGCTCGCGGATGCGCGCGGCGCTGTACTCGACGTGATCGAAAAGCCATCCATGGGCACCACACCGTATCCGGCGTTCCTCGACCTGGTGCGGCGCCAGCTGCGGCGCGATTACCGCGAGGACGACCTGCGCTCCGAGGGTCTGCACATCATCACCACGCTCGACCCGGTGGCGCAAACCAGCGCCGAGCAGGCGCTGGCGAAACGGCTGGCCCAGATCGAGCGCACGCGCAAGGACGCAAGCGGCATTGAAGGTGCGGTGGTGGTCACCAATGCGCAGAATGGCGAGGTGCAGGCGCTGGTGGGTGGACGCGACGCGCGCTTCGAGGGCCTCAACCGCGCGCTGGACGCGCACCGGCAGGTCGGTTCACTGCTGAAGCCGGTGATCTATCTCACGGCGCTCATGCAGCCGAAACGCTACACGTTGGCCACGCTGCTCGACGACAGTCCGCTGGTGTGGAAGGAGCGTGGCATTCCCGACTGGCAGCCGGAGAACTACGACAAGATCTTTCATGGGCCGGTGCCGCTGCGCCAGGCGCTGGCGCATTCTTATAATGTTGCCAGTGCACGCCTGGGTCTCGAGCTGGGCCTGGGCGAGGTGCTCGACAATGCCCGACGTCTCGGCGTGGAACGTGAGTTGCCACCGTATGCCGCGAGCCTGCTGGGCGCGGTGGAACTGTCACCGCTCGAGGTTACACAAATGTACCAGACACTCGCCAGCGGCGGTTTTCGCTCGCCGTTGCGCGCCATCCGCGAGGTGTTGACTGCCAGTGGCCAGCCAGTACAGCGTTATGCGCTGGCGGTGGAACAGGCATTCGGGGCAACACCGGTCTATCTGTTGACGTCCGCATTGCAGGATGTAGTGAGCGAGGGCACAGCGGGCGGACTCAAGGAGTTTCTGCCAGCCTCGCTGAGGCTCGCCGGCAAGACCGGCACCACCGGCGATTTGCGCGATGCCTGGTTCGCGGGTTTCAGTGGCGACCGCCTGGCCGTCGTGTGGGTCGGTTACGATGATAACCGTCCGGCCGGACTCACCGGTGCGACCGGCGCCCTGCCGGTATGGGGCGAACTGATGCGCAAACTCAGCCCCGAACCGCTCGCACCGCCGCAGCCGGAGGACATCGAGCGCGTGTGGATCGATCCGGCCAGCGGCCTGCGTGCCGACCGCGACTGCGCGGGCGCCATCGAGCTGCCGTTCGTGCGCGGCTCGGCGCCGGAAGACACCGCCGCGTGCGCGCATTCGCCGGGGAAGAAAATAAAAAACTGGTTCCGGCGACTGTTTGAGTGATCTGATAATATTAGTTTAGCCACAGATGAACGCAGACGAATGTAGATGAACGTGCATCGCCAAATCGGGTTTATTGATCCACGCCCATCTGCGTTCATCTGTGGCTAAAAAAATCATATGACTAAGCTATCCATCCATATCGCAGCGTCCGTGCTCCTGCTGTTGCTCCCGGCCTGCGCAACCCTGCGTCCGGGGCCGGCGGCAGTTTCCGAAAATCCGGCCGTGCTCACACTGGTTGAACAGGCACGCGCCGAAACGGTGGAGAATAAACTGCAAAGTGCCGTCGCCACCATCGAGCGCGCGCAGCGCATCGAGCCACGCAATCCATGGTTGTGGCAGGAACTGGCGCGCCTGCACCTGGCACTTGGCGAGCACGACCAGGCGGAGAGCCTGGCCGCGCGCTCCAATACCTGGGCCGGCAGTGACCGGGTGCTGCTGGTCGCCAATTGGCGACTGATTGCCGCCGCACGCACTGCGCGCGGCGATGCGGCCGGCGCACAGGCCGCCGAGGCGCGCGCCGTGGGGCTGGAACACCGCTAATTCCCCGTCACACCGCCAAGGATGGCGGAAATACCGGCAACGCAGGAGCAGTTTCCGATGCTTTCCGGCCTCTATCGCCCCTGCTTCCTCATTACCGGACCGTGTGCGGTTGCAACAGGCCCGGGATCGACTAACTTTCTAACAGGGAGCCCGAATTCACAGCTTCGCCGGAGCAGGCATCTCCCATTCCAATAACCACAACCACGCACACCATGTCCGTCGCACCATCCAGCAACACGCTCCCGTTAAATTCCCGGCTTGAGGAATACGTCATCCAGAGCGTGCTGGGCGTCGGTGGTTTCGGCATCACCTATCTAGCGCGTGATACCCGTCTTGGCTCGCTGGTCGCCCTCAAGGAATATTTTCCGCATGCCTACGCGCAGCGCGACAGCACCAACACCATCCGTCCGAACAGCGGCGGCGATAGCGGCGACGCCGAAAACTACCAGTGGGGTCTGCAGGAGTTTCTGAAGGAGGCGCGCGCACTTGCCAAGTTTAAGCACACCAATATTGTGCGGGTGTTGCGTTTCCTCGAGGCAAACGGCACGGCCTACATGGCCATGGAATACGAAGAAGGCGAGAGCCTTTCCGGTTTCCTCGCACGCCATGGCGGATTCCTGAGCGAAGCGCTGCTGCTCAATGTGTTTCTGCCGGTGCTCAACGGCCTGCAGGCCGTGCACGATGCCGGCCTGCTGCATCTCGACATCAAGCCTGACAATATCTATCTGCGTCGTAGCGGCGTGCCCATGCTCATCGATTTTGGTTCGACGCGTCAGCGCGCCAACGCCAACCGCAGTCAGAAAGTCGCGCTCACACCGGGCTATGCCGCGCTCGAACAGTATCCGGGGCATGGCGACCTTGGTCCCGGAGCAGATGTCTACTCGATGGGTGCGACACTTTACCGGTGTATTACCGGTCAGGAGCCAGTGGATGCGCGCGAACGCGAGAACGGTTTGAAGAAATTACACATGGACCCGCTCGTCCCTGCCACTCGTTTCGAGCGCCCACACTACAGCCGCTTCATTCGCGACTGCGTGGATGCCGCCTTGCAACTCAAGTCTGCAGACCGGCCGCTCTCGGCGCTGGCACTGCAAAACGGTCTGATGGGCAAGAGCGTGCATGCTGCCGACGCGCACCTGAAATCCAATGCCAGTATTTTCAGCAGTGGCAAGGGGTTCATCGGTTTGTTCACCGGAGAGGAGGCCAAGCGTCGGCGTATTATTCCGCGCGGACCGTTTGAGAGGCTGCTGGTGTTCTCGGTTTTTGTGGCTGTGATGTTGCTGGTGTCGGTGCGTGGCATGCAGGCAACCGGCCATCTTGCCGAGGGCGAAGAGTTGGACTATCTGGAACGCTTTCTGACCAGTGCTGTCGCATCCGGCAAGCAGGCCCAGCGTTATCTCGAAGAAAATGTTTTGGGCATCAAGCGTCCGCCGGACTACGTGGCATCACCGGCAGCACTACAGGCGCTGGCGCGCGCGGCCCCGGTATCGAAGCCCGTGGATGAGAAGCCTGTTCCGGTATTTGTATCCGGCAAGCAGCTTATCAATACCGTCACCCTGACTGCCCCGGCTGTGTCGCTGGCGTTTCTGCAAAACGGGACCATGCAGGCCGTGGCGCTGGACGACGGCAGTATCCAGTTGCGCAATGTTACTAGTGGCGCCCTGGTGCACGCCTATGTAGCCGCACTCGGTGTGCCTGGCACTGTTGCCGCCTCACCTGATGGCCTGCGCCTGGCATTCAGTGCCGAGAATTACACCATTCAGATATGGGATGTTGAGAAGAATACCTTTCTTGGTGAGCTGCCCGGGCATCTGGATGCAATTATCGCACTTGCCTTCTCGCCGGACGGCAAGCGTCTGGCTTCAGTGGGCCGCGACCAGACGGCGATTCTGTGGGACGTAGACAGTGGTGCGATGTTGTGCGATCTCAGCAAGCCGGCGAACGAGCCGTTGGCACTTGCCTTTGCGCCAGACGGCAACCGGTTGGCCGTCAGCGACGCCGCTGGTGGCATTCGCTATTGGGAGCTGACGACCCTGCGCGATATCGCCTATGTGCCGACGCGCGATCAGCCGCTAACGGCGCTCGCCTATTCGCCGGACGGCAGGTGGTTTGCACTCGGTGGCGAGCAGGGCTTCCTGAGTCTCTGGGATGTCAGCGGCAAACGCGCGGATCGTGTCCTGCCGCAGGTGCCGGACACGGTGCACGCCGTCGTTTTCAGTCCGGACAGCAAGTGGCTGATCGTGGCTGGATCGGATGCTTCGCTCCAGCTATGGGATGTGGAGACCGCGCAGCTGGCGCCGCCCTATGCAGGCGCCAATCACCAGACCTATGCCCTGGCGTTAACGCCGGACGGGCAACAAATTGCCGCCGTCGGTGCCGACGCCAAACTCACGCTTTGGAAGTAGGTCAGCGGCAAGGTCCACGAGACAAGGCACAAGGGTGGGAGCGGCCTTAAGGCCGCGAATATTTCATGTAGGGTGAGTTAGCGCGTAACGCGTAACCCAGCGATCGATCCGGCTAATTCTCGAATGGCGTGTATTGCACCGCTACAACGTAATATTCCATCTCACCCCCTTCGACTTCACTCAATGCAGGTTTGGGCAGGATTACGCGCACATCATCACCCGCTGTTTTTTTGAGCAGCGCGCGCGCCAGCGGTGAATCGATGCTGATCCAGCCCCTGGCTGGATCGAACTCGTCCGGGCCGACGACACGGTAGCAGACTTCCTTTCCCTGCTCGTCTTCCAGTTTTATCCACGCACCAAAAAAAATTCGCGTCGGCTCATCCGGTGGACGTTCCACAACCTTGAGGTCCGGTATGCGTTTCTGCAAATAGCGTACGCGCCGGTCGATTTCGCGCAGGCGCTTCTTGCCATAGATGTATTCGGCGTTTTCCGAACGGTCACCCTGAGCGGCGGCCTCGGACACGGCCTGTGTCACCTTGGGCCGCTCCACGCGCCACAGCTGGTTCAATTCATCGCGCAGCTGCTGCATGCCATCGGGCGTGATGATTTTCGAACTGACAGGTTGGGGGAGACGCTGACGGCCCATCGGGATGTGTGATTTGAGAGAAGCGTGTTTAAGCCGCTACAGCGGCAACCAACGGCGGCAGCGGACAATGCAGGCTGGCGCAAACCACGCGCAGTAGCTCGGCTTCGCCGAGCGTCACCTGCCGGTCGTGCGTAACCGTCAGTACCAGCGCCTCGATGAGCGCTTGCTTGATGGTCGGGGGCAGGAAATCGAGTCGGGTGAGCGCACGATCAAGCGTTGTGATCCAGTCGGATGGCAAAGTCCTGCTGCGCTCCGCTTCTTTCGTCTTGTCGTTATATTCAGGAGTGGCCATTGGCAGCAGCTGGCGCATGCCAGCGTCGAAAGCGGCGCGCGCACTGTGTGCGTCGTCGTGACCAGCCTGGGCCATGGCCGTGAACAGAGTCTGTGTTTCGGACTGCAGGGTATGCAGCTTGAGCGTTGGCTGGCGCGGCCGTCCGGCGCGTGGCATCAGGGTCTCGGTGAGCTGCACACGCAACAGCCGCGCGAGCGCGTAATCCAGGACGCTGACCTGCCCATCCATGTGCAGCAGTTCGTCAACGAGTATGACCAGCGCGCGCAATTGTTCCGGTGGACGCTGGCGTAATGCCGGAAAGGCGATTTCAAGTAGCGGCAGACGCAGCATCGGCTCGAGGCGTGCACTCTGACTGGCCAGGGCCTCGATGCGTGTGAAGACATTGGGCGCCAGTTTGATGCGTGTGTGCAGATGCGCAATCTGGCGTTCGCGTGTGAGTGTATCCTGGCTCAGTACCACCGCCAGCACCACGGCGAGTGCATCTTGTGGCGAGTGCGCTGCGTCGCGCAGGTTCGGAGGAATATCACTGCGTCGCTGTGCGGCTGTCGTGAGCTGTGCGGCGCCGGGATTGCCGACGGTGGCCACTATTGAGAGCGGCAGCAGGGCCAGCTGCTGCGCTTGCGATAACGCCGCCGGAGCAAGTGGCGGCGGTGCCCCCGAAACCATAGGTGCGAGACGTATACGTTCCAGCTCGGCGGGATCGAAGGATGGTTCGATAGTACGAATGCGCTCGAGGATAGGCGGGTGACTGGCAAACAGTGCGTCAAACAAACCGCTGCGTTCAGCAATCAGCATGTGGCCAATTTCCTCGCTCTCGGTGCCGGCGAGTGCGGCGCGTAATGGCGAAACGGCGATCTTCTTGAGCGCGCCGGCGATGCCGTGCGGGTTGCGCGTGAACTGCACCGCCGAGGCATCCGCCAGGAATTCGCGATTACGCGAAACCACGGCCTTGATCAGACGTGTAAACAGTACGCCGATATAACCGATGGCCACGAGCATCAGACCGAGCGCCATGCCCAGAAACAATGCCTGGCCACCACGATCCGAGGAGCCACGAGAATGCGCCAGGCCGCGCAAAATCATGCGGCCGGTGAGGGCGATGACCAGAATACCAAAGCTCACGCCGATCAGGCGCATGTTGAGGCGCATGTCGCCGTTCAGGATATGACTGAACTCATGCGCGATCACACCCTGTAACTCATCGCGTGTGAGAGCCTCCAGTGTGCCGCGCGTTACGGTGATGGCCGCGTCACTGGTGCTGTAACCGGCAGCGAAGGCATTGATGCCGCCCTCGCTTTCCAGTACGTACACCTGCGGAACCGGCACACCGGCGGCGATGGCGGTCTCTTCCACAACGTTGATCAACTGGCGGCGCAGCGGGTCGCGGGTTCCGGCGTCAAGCAGCGTGCCACCCAGGGATTGAGCCACCGCGCTGCCGCCGCTCGCGAGTGTGGCCATGCGGTAGAGACTGGCGCCGGCCACGAGTCCGGCCGTGCTCAGGCTCGCCCACAACAGCGCGCGCGGGTGTGCGCCGATCCAGGAGAAATAGGCCGAAGGCGGTGCATAGGGATCGGTGCTGATGAACGCCACGATGCCGAGCACCAGCAGGTCGGTGGCCGCTACGATGGCGAGCGTGGCGAGGATGAACAGCAGTACGGCCAGCGTGGTGCGCTGACGGGCGCGTTGCTGGTGTTCGAAGAAGTTCATGCTGGGCGGGAGGGCCCGCGTGCGTTCAGGAGAACGACACCCTGGGTACGGCACGCTTGGCTGTATCCTCGATCTCAAGCATCGTGGCCGGTGTGAAACGGAACAGGTTGGCGATCACGCCGCTCGGAAACGTTTCGCAGGCGTTGTTGTAGTCCATCACCGAGTCGTTGTAACCCTGGCGTGAAAACGCCACGCGGTTTTCGGTACTGGAGAGCTCCTCGGTCAGTTGCATCATGTTCTGGTTGGCCTTGAGATCGGGATAGGCTTCGGCCACGACCATCAACCGTGACAGGGCGCCGGTCAGCGCATTCTCGGCGCCGCCCAGTTGTTGCATGGCTTGTGCATTCGCCGGGTTGGCTGTGACTGCCTTGAGGCCAGCGACGGCCACGTTGCGCGCCTGAATCACGGCTTCGAGGGTTTCGCGCTCGTGCTTGATGTAACCTTTCACCGTTTCCACCAGGTTCGGAATCAGATCGTGGCGGCGGGTGAGCTGCACGTCGATCTGTGCGAACGCGTTCTTTACGCGGTTACGCAGCGTGACCAGCCGGTTGTACAGTCCGATGACAAATACAAACAGGAGAATGATACCGCCAAGAAGAATCCAGCCAGCCATGATTGCCTCCGTTTGGTTGCATGAACCCCTCTTCCTTGGGGGAGAGGGCAGGGGAGAGGGATTTACGGACAGTATAGCGAGAATATTTCCTGGAAGCCCACCGGCTCAGTCTGTATACAAAGCACGGATCTCGGGCAGGGCCTCGGCCAGGTGGTCGAAGCGGTGCCTGCCGCCCGGGTAGACAATGGTCTTGCCGCAGCTGCGCAATGTGGCCTCGGCAATGCGGTAGTCGAGAACCTCGTCCTGGGCATCGAGCAGCAACAGTGTCGGTACATTCGGATTGCATGGTTCTGTGCGGTGCGCCTTGAGCGCGTGCACATCGTCCAGGGTCAGCACGGTTTCCCTGCCCGTGGCCGCATTGTGGTGCTGCCCGGTGTGGCGGGCGAGGGTTTCATCCGGCCGCATGGAGGGATTGATCAGCACAATGCGCGCGCCGAACTCCGGTGCGAGGCGTTGTGCCCAGAAGCCACCGAGCGAGCTGCCGATAAGCATGAGCTTGCGCTGCTGCGGGTTCTCGCGCCGCAGACGGCGGATGAACTTGCGCAGCACGCGCAGCGCATCGTTGACGCGGTGCGCCGGATAGTCCGGCGCGAACACCGGCACCGGCGCGAGTTGCGTGCGCAGCCAGGCGGCCTTCTGCGACTGGCCACCACTGTTGAAACCGTGCAGGTAAATGATCATTGAAACTAATCTTAACTGAACGCGGTATTCGTGTTCATGTTGTCGACCAGGAAGTGGTGGTGGAACCCCTCTCCCGCTTGCGGGAGAGGGGGCGGGGGAGAGGGAGCGAGCAAGACGGATGTGTGCGTCAGGACGCCGACTTGTAATGCCCAGATGGTCCTTTCTGCAGTTCCTTCACATCCTGTTGCAGTTCGCGGCTGTGGGTGGCCGGTTTCACGTTGCGGTAGATTTTCGCAACGCGTCCTTCCGGGTCGATGACGAAGGTGTAGCGTTTGGCCAGCCGCAACGGACCGATGGACCAGAGCGATCCATAAGCGCGCGCCACATTGCCCTCGGTGTCGGCCAGTAGCGGAAACGGCAGGCTGAACTTCTCCGCGAATTGCGCGTGGCTCCTGGTGTCGTCCATGCTGATCCCCAGGATCTGCACATTGAGCGCACGCAGGGCCGGCAGATCATCGCGGAAATTGCAGGCCTCCGTGGTGCATCCGGGTGTGTCGTCTTTCGGGTAAAAGTACAGCACCACCCAGCGTCCGCGGTATTCGGTGAGCGCATGCGACTTGGATTCCTGGTCCAGGAGGGTGAACTTCGGTGCCGGGTCGCCAATCACCAGTTCGTCCGCCTGCACAGTTTGCAGGCCGAGCAAGGCCAGAATTCCGGCGCTGGCGCGTTTCAGGTGCACCATCGTTGTTACTCCTTGCCGCCCAGCACGGCGCGTTTGAGGTTGGCGTCGGCCGGCTTCTCGCCGAGCCAGGCCGTGAGCAGGGCCCTCTGGAAATCCGCGCCGTTGATACTGCCGCGCAGTTTGTCGTTAAGCCAGACTCCGGTTTCCCCACGTGCCTGCATTTCAATGCGTAGCACGTCGCCGTGCCGGACGTTGCCGACGAGTGTGTTCATCTGGTCAATGCGCGCGCGTAACGCCTGCATCTCGGACGCTGAGTGGTTGGGCGCAATGCCGTCGTTCCAGGCGGTGGCGAACTGATCCTGCCCAATGTCGCGCAGGAAGTGCATGCGCATGACCCGCGGCGTGCTGGCGTCCAGAATTGCCTTGGCCTGGCTAGCTGGCTGCACCAGGTAGAGCGCGCCGATGTATACCTTGATGAATAGCTTCTTGCGGTAACCCGCGCCATTCAGTACCAGCGGGTTCTTCTCGCCCATCAGGCTGACGCTGTCGGGAATGTTCACACCGTCCACGTCACGCGCCAAGACAGGCGTGGCAACGAGCAGAAACAGGGCAGCAAATGCAGTAATCGGCCTCATGCAGGATCCCTTGTATGATTGGCCAGCCTATCATAGCCCGAAACCACTGACGCTGTGAACGTGCAGTCATTGCCACTAGTCGAGTTATGCTGCAATGATAGGGGCGCAGGGCAGGTTCAGGACGTAGCTGTACAAGCAATCTCTTATTCACCGGAATTAACCGTGAGTTTGGGTGTGACGGGATCGTGTTTTATAGAGGCGCCCATAAAGAATCTTCATGATCCTGACCACCAACACAATGCCTGCGGCTGTATGATTCATCCCTCCCGACAGAAATTCCAGTTCCCCTGGCGAGGCGGCAACCGCTTCGAGCTGCTGGTGGACGGCCACCTGTACTTCCCGCGCATGCTCGAAGCCATTGATCTGGCGCGCCAGTACGTTCTGCTCGAGATCTACTTGTTCGAGTCCGGCACGGTCGCCAATCGTTTTATCGAGGCATTAACCCGTGCCGCCGCGCGCGGCGTCGTGGTGAAAGTGCTTACCGACGACTTCGGCGCCGCCAGGCTCGTACCGCGCGATCGCGCGCGCCTCACCAGTGCCGGTGTCGACCTGCTGTTCTACAACCCGGTGCGCCTGCGCCAGTGGTTCGGCAACATGCTGCGCGACCATCGCAAGTTACTGATCGTGGATGGCGATGTGGCGTTTGTGAGTGGCACTGGCATCACCGACGAGTTCGATGATCCGAAGAAACCGGCGCGCAGCTGGCGCGAGACTGCGGTGCGCGTGAGCGGCCCGGTGTTGAGCGACTGGCAGGAATTATTCCTGCGTGTCTGGAGCCGGTACGCCGCGCAGGGCCTGATTCTGCCCGCACCAGCCCTGCGCACCGAACTGGATGACATGCGTGGGCGCGTAGCGATCGCCAGCCCGCTGCGTGCCCAGGACATCCGCCGCTCGCTGTTACGGCGCGTGCGCGAGGCGCAACAACGCGTGTGGCTCGCTACCGCTTACTTCGTGCCGTCGCGCAAACTGTTGCGCACACTCAAGCACGCCGCGCAGCAAGGTGTGGATGTGCGCCTGCTCTTGCCTGGTCCGCACACCGATCATCCCGCTATCCGCCATGCCGGTCGGCGCTTCTACAGTTCGCTGTTGCGTCACGGCGTGCGCATCTTCGAATACCAGCCGCGCTTCCTGCACGCCAAGACCCTGCTCTGCGACCAGTGGGTATCAATCGGCTCCAGCAATTTTGACCGCTGGAACCTGCGCTGGAATCTGGAGGCGAATCAGGAAGTGGAACACCCGGCCTTCGCCGCGAGTGTGTGCGCCATGCTGGAGGCAGACTTTAAGGAAAGCTCTGAAATCGACAGGGAACAATGGAAGCGCCGCCGCTGGATCACGCGCCTGCGCGAGCACCTGTGGGGCAGGGTGGACATGTGGCTGGAGAATCTTGGACGGCGGCGAGTGAAGTGGAAGTAGTGCAGGCGCCATGTGTTCCACATCAATATTAGTATGCGTAGGGCGGGTTAGGCGCTCCGCGCCGTAACCCGCCGATCAAATATGGAATACATCCGGCGGAATACACTGTGCTATTCCGCCCTACGCGGACTTTAACAAGTCGCGCAAATACCTGAAAAGCAGGCGCGCGGCGCGCGGCGGTTGCTTTTGAACAAACTCCTTGCGCCCGCTCACGATCAGTTTTTGCAAAAGCGCCGCATCCGCCTCGGGGTGGATTTGCAGCAGTGCCTTGAGTGCCTCGTCGTCCGCGGCCAGCAGGCGTTCACGCCAGCGTTCGATGTCATGCAGTTGGGCGCTCGCCACATGCCCGCTCCGTTCAAACTCCGCCAGAATCTTTTGTATGGGCGCGGTATCGACGTCACGCATGAGCTTGCCAACGAATTGCAGCTGGCGCCGGCGGCCCTCGTGCGCCTTGATCGCGCGATATTCCACCAGGGCATCACACAGCTTTTCCGGAAGCACATCTCTGGCAACAAGCACGTTGAAGTGCGGGGCCGGTAATTCTCCCAGGGCTTTGCCCAGGGTCTGTGCCGCCTCGGCATCGCGCTTCAGCTGTTGCTTGCTTTTAGGTTCGAGCGCTTCGTGGTTATTCGACATGGCAAGATTGCGGTTGTTCATTGTCCATCATGGGTGCGCCGCCTTCGGCACGGCACACCGAGTATGACAGATACCGGAACGGTTCAGACGCGGACGCCGCGCCAATCCGCAAGCTGTGCGCCAGTACTGCGAGTCAGGTCGAGCGATGTGTCAGGCAGCAGCGCCGCGTAGAATAAGACAGGTACAGGTCGCCTGCGCATACAGTTTACCACCTGTATCCCGGATAAAACCTTCCGACACACCCAGGTTTTTGGAGAGGTTCAGTACCCGGCCTTCGGCCTGAAGTTCCTCGTTTAATGGTATGGGCCGCATCATTTTTATATTGATATCCACCGTGCTGTAACCAACGCCGGCCTCCAGCAGCGTGTGGATAGCGCATCCCGTGACAGAATCGAGCACGGTCGCGGCAAAACCGCCGTGTACACCGCCCAGCGGATTGATATGCCGGCTGTCGGCCTGGATAAGGCACTTGATTGAGCCGTTGCCAAGTTCGGTGAATCGCATGGGAACAGTATCGGCAATGGAGGGATAGGGCAGCTTCCCGTCCTTCATGGCGCGGAGCAGTTCAATACCGGATGCTTCCTTAACATTCACGTGTCGTCTCCTTCTGTGCTGCCTAACGCGGAATTATGCGGTTTAGTCTCCATCCCCGCCGCCAGAATCAGACGAACTGTCCATAGTTTCTGAGCGGCCACCGGAATGCCACCCAGTGTAGTTGTGGATATCGGCGGGCATCGCCGCACCTGTTCCATGGCAGGACGTACCGCCAGACTCTTTTTCGATCCTTTCTTCACGCTTTCTAACGCGTTCGGTGTAAAAAAGCATTGCGCCTGTAAAGAGCAAGAAAAAGGCGAACGCCCAAAGCAACCGGCTAAAGACCCATGCCACCGGCACCAGTATTAGTGCAACGATGATTAGCAGCAGGCCGATTGTTTCTCGGAGACTCATGGATCACTCACCGCTCGCCATAACCGTGTTGTTTGCGTTGTTAGGCGCTATGTCCATTTTTTTCTCGCTGGGCAATGAGAATGAGATCCTGGGTCGACTTCGATGCATTGGCTGGACTTGCAATCACTTCCATAAAATCGACCCTGTAGTCCGCACGCTCAACCATTGAAACCACATCGCCAACGCTTCGATACGTGATATAAACCCTATCGCCATTGCTAGATGTTTCAAACCCGGACCAACCTGGTTCACCCGTGATCGTGGTGAGGTACAACATGGCAGAATCAGTCAGAGTGGCGTTGAGCGAGCTGAAAAACCGGTTTGCGTCGTCGTCAGTCAGGTAGCTCAAGCCGAAAGCAAAAGCAGACGCATCAAATACATGTTCAAGTACGCCGATGTGCCGACAGTCCTTGATCAAGAACTCTGCGGATGGGACCCTAAGCCGGGCTTGCCTAACCATCCCTTCTGCCAGATCAATACCGACCAACTTGAGGTCCGGTCTGACCTTCGCCAGATAGGCTGAGACATTGCCCGGTCCACACGCCACATCAAGGACGCTAGCGCCCTGCGACTCGATTCGTTTCACGAATCGTTCTAGATATGGGTCATACATGTCCAAGTGAAAGTACTTCTCGGCATAGCGATCAGCCAACCTATTAAATGTGGCAACGGACACTAGGCAGAAATCGTCGATTTGCATTGATAGCCTAACGTTTTTTTAACCGGCGCGGCCCAAGAGACCTCAGGAAACAGTGTGCCATATCACCGCGTCCGGTTGCACAACTAAGGCAACTAAGGGGGCCATGCTCGATATACTCGCGTTCGAGCGACCATCAATCAATCTGCAAAATAATTCGAGCCTGGCCCCTTTAATTCTGCCAGGAAACGTGGCGCATAGTCCCCGGTGTCGGCACGAGCGACGTGTTATGCCTACTGAGTTCTCCTGAATCCTTCTGGGCAAGGATGTTGCGTTCCTCGGGTGTTGCATAGTTTGATGCGTTTGACGTAACCAGTCCAAAGTTTGGAACTCTCCTCAGTAAAACTATCGCGCCACATTTTCTGAATGTTGTAGAGAGAGTCTTCGCCAGAAATTGCCTTCTGAAGAATAATCAGTTCAGCATTCTCTCCGCGAAGTTTGCATTTCGTTCTCCACGTTATTGTCTGGTAATTATTCTCTCTCGCGTTATCAAGGACCTCACTGGAAAAGCTACTACAGTTGCCTTTTCCTTCCTCGTCTGTATAGCTTTGGAGTGCTTCAACATCACCATTACGTTGACCATAAGCCGTAATTACTTGGAGCGTTTCTGACCCGTTTTCACTGTTTTTACTCCAACGCCCCATTCCCATTTTGGCTCGATCGTTTACCAGCCGTTTAAATTGCCACGCCTCTCCGGGGAGCGGAAGTGGCTGTATTAGATTCTCTCCCTCGTGCCATCCTTGCGTTGACGCGCAGGAAGCCAGGAACATGGTAATAACAACAAAGAATAAATTAACGGAACGCTTCATGTTCTCCCCTCTTGATTGTTGGCATAACGTTCCGGCTGTGCGGCACCGGCCACAAAAGCATCAGGAAACATGGCGCGCTGTCCCCGGTGTCCGCACGAGCCGGTTGTTGGGTGGCTTAACTGGCAACACGCGATAACCTCTACCGGCTGGCTAGACCGCCAACGAGCCCAAGCAACATAGCAAACCAGACGAACATTACAAAAGAGATTAAGACGCCAAGAAAAGCGCTGAATTCTCCGGACACCAAGAAGAAGCCGCCAGTTACTACTGGGTGGTCTACGACGAGGACCAAGGCGCCGCCAAAGGCAGCGCCCCAGAGACCACCAAGACGCAAAGCGATGACAACCCAGCCCGCCCATAAAACAAGGGCGACACGAACCAGGTTGAAAATAATCGTATTGACTGTTTCTGGCACGAAGCCGGATAGGAGATGCGAAACCACAGAATTAAGTGCGGCCAGAATAAGCACAACCTTCAGGGCAAGAAGATAGCGTTTCATTATTTGTCCTGTTTTGCCACCCAACGCCGCGTTGAGCCGCGCGGGGCACGAACACAACAGGAAACGGCGCGCCGCTTCACCGCGTCGGCCTCGAACGCGTAGTTAGGTGTGCCTTTTGATAAGAATTGTTTCTTCATCTGGGTCTTCTTCGTAAACAAGCCCCATGCCTTCTGCATCGACAAGTATCCCGGGGCCAAGGTATTCCCATTCTTCGACTGTGAATCCTTCTTTCGCGCCTGAGTTCGGGCCACCTACCACAACAATTACTTTTGCTTTTGGTCCTTCCCCGAGCCCAAGATGGACCTCATCTCCGACCCTCGGTTCTTCTCCGCTCGCGTATGACTTAGACATGACTTGGTGTTGCACACCTAACAGTGTATTAGGCAGAGTTCTGTAATTTCAGTAATAGACAGAATTCTGTCTATTCCGGCCTCTGCATTTCAGCGGTGAAGTGGCCAAACCCTGTTTATTCGGCCGATTTAGGCCACTAAATTACCCCAGACTCCGCGGCTTGTCTCCCGGCAATTGCAGAATCGTGGGCGAAGGCATTGCGACTTCGTTGGGGGTTCGATTATGGGTCGAGAACAAGCGTACGGGTATCGCCGCGCCGGGTACGCGCCGAAAGGACGGGTGCGAGCAGCGCCGCCACCTTTTCCGCCGTCGCACGGTAACCAGTGAGTTTGCCGCCATATATGCTGACCAGATGCGGTAGTGCCGATGTGTCGGTGCGATAGAGCGTTTCACGTGGCCGGTGAAAGGCCGTCCCATCCGCCAGCGGCAGCACGCGCACGCCGGCGAACTGGTCGCGCATCTGCATGTCGCGTTGCGGGAAGTGACGGCGAAAAGTCCGCAACAGGTATTCCACCTCCGTTGTCCGTGGACGTACTTGCGCCGGATCGCCACTGAAGCGTGTTTCGGTGGTGCCGACCAGGGTCATGCTGCGCCATGGCATGACAAATACCGCGCGTCCGTCCTCGGCCTCGGTGTAATAAACACCGCGCTGCAATGGTCCGTCGAGCACGATATGTGTTCCCTGCACCAGCTCGATCGCCGCTGGCGGTAGTTGCGGTGTGACGTGCCCCAGCACGGTGTTGACCCAAGGGCCGGCGGCATTCACCAGCGCCGTACAGTGGCTCTCGACGTCACCCTGCGCAGTCCGGTAGCGCACGGCATAACCGCTTGCCGTGCGCTGTGCACCGAGGAATTCACCGGGCACAACCAGTTCAGCGCTGAGCGATTGTGCGGAGCGCATGACAGCCTGGGTCAGTGCGGCGTCGTCAGTCTGGGCATCCTGATAGCGGAACACCGCCTGAAGGTTTTCGGTAGCGAGGCCGTCGAGCTCGTCCCATTGTGTGCGCGGCAGTGACGCAAACCACGCATGCCGGCGCAGGTTACCGAGCAGCGCATAGAGTGAGAGGCCGGCGCGGATTTGCCATGGGCGGCGCGCGGTGTGGCGATAGATTGGAATATGGAAGGGTACCAACCGCACCAGCTGCGGTGCGATACGCAGCAGAATATCGCGCTCGCGCAGGCTTTCGCGCACCAGATTGAATTGGCCGCTTTCCAGGTAACGCAGACCACCGTGAATGAGTTTGCTCGAGCGGCAGGATGTGGCGCTCGCGACACCGGTCTGCTCCAGTACCAGCACCGATTGTCCGGCTGCCGCCGCTGCCTGGGCCGCGCCCGCACCGTGGATCCCGGCGCCGATCACGATCAGATCGACCTGTCGGGTCATGCCGGTTGTTTGCGCAGCGGTTCGAAAGCGGCGTGCATCTCGCCGATGGCGAAGGTCTCGATGAAGCCCACACCGCGCTTAGCGAGTTTGAGTGCGACCTGCGGGTCAGTGACTTCGTAGACCACGATCTTGGCGCCGGCCTTCTCGAGATCGCCGAAACGCGGCAGATCCACAGCGTCACAGAACAGGTAGTCCGGATGGATAGCCTGCACGTCCGCGTGACCATGGTCGTGCCAGCGCTCCAGGATGGCGCCGACGCTGTGATAGGCGCGCTGACGCGCCGCGGCCAGCACTGGCATGTTGTAGGAGATGAGCACGCACTGCGACGTCACCGGTGCCAGCGAGCGCAGCACGCTGTCCAGTACCGTCTGCACGCCGAACACCTCGATCGACACGCGTTTGAGCTCGATGAACGCGGTTACCTGTGGATGACGCGCGAGCAGGGCGCCGAGCTCGGCGAGCGTCGTGATTGGATTCTGCGCGAACTTGTAACCGAAGCGATCGAACTCGAAGACATGGAAGGCCTTGAGCTCCTCGCGCGTGTAGCGGTGAATCATGCCTTGCGCGCGACACAGCCGGTCCAGGGTGCGGTCGTGGAACAGCACCGGTACCTTGTCGGCGCTCAACTGCACATCCACTTCGATGTAGCGTGCGCCGGCGCGAATGGCAGCCTCGATGCCGATTAGCGTATTCTCGGGATAGTGCAGCGCGTAACCGCGATGGGCGACCAGTTCCGGGATATGCAAATCTGTGTGCTCCTGCCGTCGGTACGGTGCCGGAACTTTACCACCACGCGGGCATCTCCGCGAACAGCACCGGCCAGGATGGTGGCACGCAGACGGTTAGTGCAGGGTGTTGCGTTGCGAAGGCAGCAAGGGTTGGCGCAGCAGTGCATTACGCGCCTGCCATTCGCTGCCAGCTTCGAGTGTGGCCAAAAAGCGTGTCTCGCCGCCGGTTTGCACAGCGATCGGTACGCCGTCGCGATACAGTATGCGGTTACCCGCGAGCGCGCTGACTTTAGCGCCGGGTGTCAGAATACCGACCAGGTTGAGTGGGTCGGCGGCGCTGACCGACACCAGCTGGCCTTCCGGTTTTTCCTTGCGCAGTGCGCGCAAGCTCGCCACCGCTTCGGGCAGGGCATACTGCTCACCGCTGAAGCCGGCGACGAAGCGCCCGCCACGGATCTCGCCGCGTGCCTCAAGTCGCCGGTAGACGCGCAGCAACTCATACCACGGCGGCAACCAGTCGGCCTCGCGTTCGAGTATGCGTTTGAACACCACGCCGTAGCGACGCAGCAGCAGGCGTGCGATCTGTTCAACGGTTTCCGGGTCCGACGGTGCTGGCGCGGCGGTCGGAACCGGGCGCGGGGTGAGCGTCCAGCGTCCGGCCTCGGCGATGCCATAGGCGTGCAACCGCCGCTGGCGCGGGCCGCGTACGACGCGGCGCTTGCTGTTTGGCACCAGCAGGGCGCGCAGCCCGGCGAAGCTGTCGGCGTGCAACAGTCCCGCGCCCACCAGTTCGGCGAGTGCCTCTTCGGCCTGTGATTTCATTAGCCCGCTGCCAGTCAGGATGTCGTCGAAGAACGAAGCTCCGTGGTCGCGCAGGTAGTCGGCAACGCCCTGAGCACGCGGGCTGAGGCGCAAGGCATCTGTCTGCCGTGCTGCCACGAGTTTTTGCCACGGCGCGCTGTGTGGGCGCGTGACTAATGCAATCGGCGTGCTGCGTACTGGCGCGCTCACAGTGTCTTTGCCCGTGGCCGCTTTCGGTGGCGTAAGCCGCGCCCACAGTACGCGTCCGGACAGACACAGGCTGTCGAGCCATTCCGGATCGTAGTGTTGCAGGCGTGCAGGAAGAATATCCGCCTCCCAGGCGATGGCGGCGGCCTCGAAGCCTTCCAGCTGTTCGACAATGGCAGCGAGTGCCTGCGGGCCTTCGGATTTTGGATCGGTGGTCAGTCCCTGCCAGCGGAACAGGAAGCGCAGAAAGTCGGCGGCCGGCAGCGGCTCGATTTCGGCGCGCAGGCGTTCGATGGTGTAGCGGTGAATACGTGCCAGCAGCCGGCGTTCACACCATTCAGTTTCGCTTGCATCCGGCGTGAAGTGACCACGCATGGCGAAGCCTTCGCCTTCGAGTGCGGTGAACGCCAGTTCAAGCATGTTCTGTGCAATTTCCAATCGTTGTGCGAGTTGCACCGTGGTTACCGGACCTAAGCCCTGCAACTGGCCGCGTACCAGCTCGGTGAGTGCTTCTTCTTTCGTCCAGGCGCGTGTCGTGAACACGGCTGGTGCTTCCAGTGGCGGTGTCGGTGGTACATCGGGATAGATCGTACGCAGCATCGGCAGACGTTCCACCGCCACCCACAGTGACACGCTGCCGGACACCAGCAAGATCACCACGCGCCGCGCCGTGACCAGGGCATCAAAATATTCCTGCCACAGCGGCTGCGGTGGCAAGGCATGGAGCAGCATCAACGCATCATGCAGTTCATCGGCGCTCTCCACTTCCGGCCAGGCCTGTTCGCGCACGCGTGCAATCGCTTCGGCATCGAGCTTGCCGAACTCCTCGGCCTCGGCCGGGTCGAGCCAGCGACGGCTCATGACAGCCTGAGTGCGACGCTCTTCAAGCGGTGCGTCATCGAGGAAACCGTAGGGTCGCGCGTTCAGAATTTCGAGCGCCAGTGGCGAGGGATGGGGCAGATCGCGCACCACAAATTGTTTTTCGCCACGTTCCAAGGCCGCGAGCAGCTTGATTAGCCCTTCGATGTCCATGGCCTCGTTCAGGCAGTCAGTGAGTGTCTGATTTACCAGTGGATGGTCCGGCACTTCACGCTCGCCAACCAGGTTCTCGGCGCAGGCAATCTGGTCGGGGAACACCACGGCGATCAGGTCCTCGGCCTCGATGCGCTGGAACGGCGGCGGATTCTTGTGTCCGCCGCGGAAACGTTTTACCGCGAGCGAAATATTTGCCACCCAACGCCAGCGCGTGGTGAACAGCGGTGCGGCGAGCAGTGCCTGCACCAGCACCGCGCGCACCGAACGGCTGTTGAGATAGTGCGCGACTTCCTCCAGCGGGAAGCTATGAGTCTCGCCGAGCGAGAGAATAATCGCATCCTCGGTCACCGCCGCCTGCAACTCGAAGTTGAACTTGCGGCAGAAACGTTTGCGCAGGCTCAGGCCCCAGGCACGGTTGATGCGGCTGCCAAACGGGCTATGAACGATCAGCTGCATACCGCCGGTTTCGTCGAAGAAACGTTCCAGGACTATTGTGCCTTGTGTTGGCAGCTGCCCGAGCATGCCCTTGGCGCTGGCCAGATATTCAGTGAGCTGGTGCGCGGCGCTGTGGTCGAGATGCAGCGTCTGCATCAGCCATTCGACCGTGGCGGCGAGGCTGTCGGCGTTAATGTGCGTCATGCGTGTATCGAATGCGGAACGCAAGCGCGCCACCGCAAAGGAAAGTTCGTCGGTACGCGCCGGGGCTTCACCAATCCAGAACGGGATCGTGGGCGGTGCGCCCCTGGCATCTTCGACCCGTACCGTGCCGGATTCAATCTTGAGAATGCGGTACGAGGCATTGCCAAGCTGGAAGATGTCGCCGCTCATGGACTCGATGGCGAAGTCTTCGTTGAGTGTGCCGATGAACAGGCCAGCCGGTTCCAGAATCACACGGTAGTCGGCGTTGTCCGGAATGGCGCCGCCGTTGGTCAGTGCCGTGAGGCGCGCGCCCTTGCGTGCGCGCAACCGGCGGTTCACCGCGTCGCGATGCAGGTAGGCGGAGCGACGCCCACGGCGCGTGGCGTAGCCTTCGGACAGCATGTGCAGCACGGCGTCGAATTCGGCGCGCGTCAGGTCGCGATAGGGATAGGCGCGCCGCGCCAGTGCATACAATTCGTCCTCGCCGTAGTCGCGCGCTGATACTTCGGCCACCATCTGCTGCGCCAGCACATCGAGTGGTTTGGGCGGAATGATCAGCCGGTCGAGCTCGCCGCGCTGCACGCTGTCGAGCAGCGCGGCGCATTCCACCAGATCGTCGCGCGACATGGGAAACAGTCGGCCCTTGGGGACGCCGCCGACCGCGTGGTTCGCGCGCCCGACGCGTTGCAGCAAGGTGGCGATGGCGTGCGGGCTACCCAGCTGGCAGACCAGATCGACGTCGCCGATGTCGATACCGAGCTCCAGCGAGGCGGTCGCAACCAGTGCGCGCAACTGGCCAGACTTCAGGCGTTGCTCGGATTCGAGACGCTGTTCCTTGGACAGGCTGCCATGATGGGCGCCGACATTTTCCTTGCCGAGGCGTTCGCTCAAATGCAGCGTGACCCGCTCTACCTGGCGACGAGTATTGGCGAACACCAGGGTGGTATGGTGTGCTCGGATCAACTCGGTCAGGCGGTCGTATATCTGTTCCCACACCTCACCCGACATCACTGCCTCGAGCGGAGCGCCCGGCAGTTCCAGCGCGAGATCGCGTGCGCGGGTGTGACCGCTGTCGATGATCGCGCAGGCGGGTTGGTTGTCAGAATCCAATACATCGCTGCCTACGAGAAACCGTGCGATCTCCTCGATCGGCTTCTGCGTGGCTGACAGTCCGATGCGCGTCAGTGCATGCGGGCTGGTAAGCGCCGCCAGTCGTTCCAGCGACAACGCCAGATGTGAGCCACGCTTGCTGCCGGCCACAGCATGAATTTCATCCACGATCACCGTACGTGCCGTCGCCAGCATGCGGCGCCCGGATTCGCTGGTGAGCAGCAGATAAAGTGACTCGGGCGTGGTGACCAGGATATGCGGGGGGCGCTTGATCATGGCCGCGCGCTCGCCGGGCGTGGTGTCGCCGGTGCGTACCTGCACGCGGATGTTTACGTCTGCCAGGTTGAGCTCTTGCAGTTGCGCACGAATACCTTCCAGCGGCCATTGGAGATTGCGTTCGATGTCGTTGGACAGCGCTTTGAGCGGCGAGACGTAAACCACCCGGGTTTCGTCCTCGAGTCGACCTGTCATGCCGTCGCGCACCAGTGCGTCGATCGCGGCCAGGAACGCCGCCAACGTCTTGCCCGAGCCGGTGGGCGCGGCGATCAGCGTATGTCGCCCGGCGCGAATCGCTGGCCAGGCCTCGGCTTGCGGCGCGGTCGGTGCGTTGAAGGTCGCCTGGAACCAGCGGGCGACGGCGGGATGAAAGGCAGTGAACGACATGGTCAGTCGGTGTTAGCCGCGGTTTTCGTCTGGGATCGGAGCAATATCTTGATCCCAACCGTCCGCAACTGCCAGCCCCGCCCGGCTTATTCAGAAGATGCTGTAATGACTGCGGTTAGCAAGGCTGCTGAAAAAGTCGTTGTAAGGTGCGTGCCACGCACCAAGATTGGAGCGCAAAAGCGCACCCGACATATACGATGTATATGAATCAAAGACCCGTGGAAGACTGCGATCGCGCACATCAGGTTCCGCACGTACGCCAGTCAGACAAGGACCCGACCGACATGGAACATGAGTGTTCACACGTACTTCTTTTTCCACTCCATCATTTCCCAGGTCAATTTGGCAGAGGTGTTCGCATAAACACTGCCGAACGCCATGAGTGCCTTGGCGTCTTCCTTGACGCCACGCAATGCGAGATCCAGCACCTTTGCCGCTTCCTTGTGAAAATCGGCGTGCAGGGAGCGTACAAGCTTCCATCTTTCTTCCTGTCGTTCGACTTCCGGCAGGGAGTACAGCCACTTGCCGAACGCGCAGAGGTTGTCCGGGCTCACACGGTCAACGCTCCATTCGCTTTTCCCGGTATCGATCGCCTGTCGCAGCCGTTGTTTCCATTCGGAATGGGCGCCAATGGCGGTGTTAATGGCATCGTAGTAGGACATGCTGAGACGTCTCCAGGGTCATAGTGCAATTCGTTTAGCCCGTACTGGTGAGAACAGGAAACCAGTAGCACGGGAAGAGGTGATGACCGCTCTGCGGATTAGCGACCTCCCTTTCTACTTCAATCTTGTAGCAGTCGTAGGGGATTTGTCAAAGCAGCTACGCACGTAGTAGATGACGGCTAAGAGCATAGGCTTGTTTTCCTGTGGCCAGACACCACTGACCGTTTAATGCCGTTCGACAGTAGGCTCGCCGCGAATGACGTGACATGACCTGCGCCCAGGCGTTAACTTGGGCGTTACAGGCGGGCACCCGCCGCCCCGGAAACAGGAGTAAGCATGACCGGAAAACCCAGGACCCAGAACATGGCACTGTTCTGCGATTTTGAGAATGTCGCGATTGGGGTGCGCGACATCCGCGCCGCCGAGTTCGACATCCAGAAGGTACTGGAACGGCTATTGCTCAAGGGCAGCATCGTGGTCAAGAAGGCCTACTGCGACTGGGACCGCTACAAGGAGTTCAAGGCCACCATGCACGAGGCGGCATTCGAGCTCATCGAGATTCCGCATGTGCGTCAGTCGGGCAAGAACTCGGCCGACATCC
>Ga0315281_10002035_pt1 | contig 30062 bp, 28 predicted proteins | sample YL17G07_0_MG_FD_204540 | JGI IMG/M metagenome (GOLD analysis project Ga0315281, IMG submission 204540) | Sediment microbial communities from Yellowstone Lake, YNP, Wyoming, USA - YL17G07_0 | ecosystem: Environmental > Aquatic > Freshwater > Lake > Sediment | place: USA: Wyoming | collected...
GCGAGAATGGGCGCTTGATCTGAATCTCAGAAAAGACACCGGCTGTCGTGGTTCGCTCAATCAGACGTGCGGGAATCTTCGCATGATCCCAGTGGCCATGTTCATCTACGGCGGACCACCCGGATCGAACAATGTAAATATGCTCACCGTAGGCTCCAACGACTATGCCTACAAGGAGGCAAATGATAAATCCTAAGACGATGTTGTTTTTCAAGCTGCTCTCCTTCATGCACGGATCCCTCAATGACTTGAATGACGGACGCACCATTGAATTATGTGCGTTGTCCCTATGTAATGCATCTGACCGTCCTGAATGTCGTGGCCGGCCCCGTACTATATAAACCTACGCGGCTCATTCTTAGCAGACGTATCGACTGTGGTCCACAGACAAAAGACCTACTTTGAAAATTTCTCCAGAAGGTGCAACAACTTCAGCGCGTCGTCCTCCCGAAACCCGGCCCGCGGATCCGTCAGGATCAGGTTGTCCAGGTGGTGTGGGTAGGTCGGGGACCTAACGGCCCGAGTTTCCCGCGTATCTCTTCCAGCGACCACTCGAGCCGCCAGGTTGAGGTGATCACGACCCTGGCATCGTGAGGTCGGATGACATTCTCGATGCGGGCAATGCAGGCCGGGTCGAACATCTCGTCCAGCGGGCAGGGCCAACGGTGCAGTACGCCATCGATGTCGCAGTAGATAACGGTGTGCATGGGGCACCTCTCCTCGAGACGGCATGATGGAGGTGTCCCGAAGGACTACAACACCGGAACGATCCTCGCCACGTTGGTGATGCGATGCCCATCCCAGTAATAGCCGTAGTGCTCACCCTGGCGAGCCGGGGAAAGGGCCGGAGGGCGCAGCACCGCGGCGCATTCCCCGCCCGGGTGGCGGACACTTGGGTAGAGGACGCCGTAGGACTGCGAATCTTTAAAGGTGCGACCCAGCTTGTGCGACGCGACATAGCTGTCCGGGTCGAGCCAGGCTGGCTTCTTCTTTCTTGGCTCTCGCAGGTCATGCAGCGATTCCCGCAGGTCGGCGTAATATACCCGCATCTCAAGCATGGTCGGGGCCTCGGAGGAATATCGCAAAAAACGCTCGCGGTGATGCCGGGTCTCGTGGATTGCCGTTTCAACCGTGCGCGCGCAGTAATACACCCCATAGCTGCCGTCGCTGAAGCGGGAACCTTCCGGGTTCGGGTGGGTGAACGCGGCCATGATGGCAGTGGTGCCGGGTCCGCTCACCCGGTCTTCGGGAGCTACCAACTGCAGATCACCCGCCTCCTCACGCAAGCGTGGATTGGTCAGTCCCTCGATGTAGCAAACCGCCTCGAGATCGGCCGGATCCGCTACCCGCTCGAACAGGCCCACCGGCGGGAAGCGGCTCGAGACAATACGGGCGGTCTTCTTCCAGCGTTCCCGGGAGAGCGGGACGTCCTTCAATTCCAGCCCCGCTGGGCATCCAGGTACTGGCGCACGACGAATAGATCCGCCACCAAACCGCCCTGCAGGCGCTGCATCGGCGTACCGCCAGCGAAGAGCGGGTGAGTATTTGGGCGATTCACCCAGCTGTCTGCGGCCTCATCGTTCGGCAGCAGAATATGAAGCGCTTTGTAGATGCCCAACACGTAAGACAGCCGCTCCAGGGTATCCGGACCTAATCGTGCCCCTTCGGGGTCGCTGCGCCAGCGGAAATAGGTTGAGCGGGAGGCCCCGAGCAAGCGCATACGAATACCCTCCTCCACGTGCCAGCTGTCCATGATGCGAAAGAACGCACGAAGGCCCGCGCCGGACAAACCGGCTGGGGAGGGTTTTGCTACCGGAACGGCAATATGGGTCTCGCGCATGGGGTCTCTCCGCGGTAATTCCATGTGGGACTATATTAAAATAATAGTCCTAAATGGTATTATGGGCAAGTGCGCGGAAACCTGTGAAAATTGACTCGTAATATACGCGGGTGCCGAGCTCCAGATCTGACAGAACTGGCTCCGCTCCCCTGAACAACCAAGCCCGGTCCGAAAAGTGGATCTCTGTCGGCGTGGTTAAGTGGGCACATCCGATCTTGGTCCATGAACCCATTTCTTCGATGAAAACAGTATTCCAAGCAGGTGTCAAAACCGCATCAAATCAGACACACGGCTTTTCCAGATTCTGAGCCCATTCCGCGGGACAAAATTCAACGCTCACGGTTTCTGTATGGGCTTAAACGATCTCCCGTGGGATTGGAAAAGAACAACTTGCCTTTACAGGACAACCGTTTATATCATTCAGCAACTGTTGGCGATGCTTGGAACCGTACAGCCTTCCCGCCTTCACACGGCAGGTGTCGCAGGTTCGATCCCTGCATCGCCCACCACTCTTCCTCCGTCAGAACAAGGCGCAAGCCCCGCATGAGGAACCCGTGACCTGCCAGACAGTCATGCTGCCGGATCCCGTCACGGTGCTCGATTCGGCGAGTCTGGCGAGCGCCATTGATCTGCTGTTCCGCCACCGTATCAAGAATCTGCCTGTCGTGGACACCAACGGCCTCTATAAGGGTCTGTTTGGTATTCATACCTTGGTGCGCCACGTGCTGCCACGTGCTGCCACGCTCGATGGCGACACCCACATGGGAGATCTCGCCTTCGTGCATGACTCACTGGAGAATCTCAAGGAGCGGCTGGCCAGCCGGCTTGGCGAGCCCGTTCTGCGTTTCGCCGACACAGCGTTGCGCCCACTCGCACCGAACATGAGCCTTGTGGAAACCCTGCTGCACCTGCACCGATCCCATCACAACCTGCCGGTGGCCGATCCAGACAGCGGCAGGCTACTGGGCCTCGTGACCTACTGGGGCATCCTCACCATGCTCACTGGCCGACCGGCCTGACATGCACGAATCGGCAGGTCACGTTCTCTTTGGTCTCAACCCGTTCTGGGTGTCGCTCGCGCTGTTCACCGTCACCTACGTCGCCATCGTTACCGAGCGCCTCAATCGCGCCATCATCGCGCTGATCGGCGCGGTGCTCATGATCATGTCCGGCGTCATCACCCAGCAGGCGGCGCTGCGCGACGGCGTGGACTTCAATACCCTCGGACTGCTCACCGGCATGATGGTGATCGTGGCCATCACCCGCAAGTGCGGCATCTTTCAGTACGTCGCGGTCTGGTCGGCCAAGAAGGTGAATGCCGATCCCTGGGGCATTCTGGTGATGCTGGCACTGGTGACCGCGGTGTTCTCGGCATTCCTCGACAACGTGACCACCGTGTTGTTAGTGGCACCGGTCACGCTGCTCATTACCGAGGAACTGAAGGTCGATCCTTACCCCTACCTGTTCACTGAAATATTCGCCGCCAATATCGGCGGCACGGCGACACTCATCGGCGATCCGCCCAATATCATGATCGGCTCGGCAACCGGTTTGACGTTCAACGATTTCGTCTGGCACCTCACGCCGGTGGTGGCGGTGATCCTGCTCGCCACGCTGGTGCCCATCTATTTTTTCTGGGGCCGCAAGCTCAGCGCTACCGCCGAAGCGCGCGCCCGGGTGATGCAGTTCAATGAGCGCGAGGCCATCACCGATCCGCGCCTGCTGAAACAGTCGCTGGCGGTGCTGGCGCTGGTGATCCTTGGCTTCGTCCTCGCCCATCCGTTGCATCTCGAACCCGCGACCATCGCCATGGCCGGCGCCGCCGCGCTGCTGCTGCTCGACAATTTCGCGCACAACGCGGAGCGCCAATCCGAACAGGTGCACAAGACTTTTGGCGAGGTCGAATGGGTGACGATCTTCTTTTTCCTCGGCTTATTCATCGTGGTGTACGGCATCGAGTCCGCGGGCGTATTGAAGTGGCTGGCGAATCGCGTCGTGGAACTGACCGGCGGCAACCTGGCGCTGACGGCGCAGGCGATCCTGTGGGTCTCGGCGATTGCCTCGGCGATCGTGGACAACATTCCGTTCGTGGCCACCATGATCCCGCTCATCCAGTCCATGGCACCGGTCTATGGGGGCATGCAACATATCGAGCCGCTGTGGTGGGCGTTGTCACTCGGCGCCTGTCTGGGCGGGAACGGCACGCTCATCGGCGCGAGCGCCAATCTGATTGTCGCCGGCATGGCGGAACGCGCCGGCTATCCGATCCGCTTTCTGCCATTTCTGCTGATGGCGTTTCCCTTAATGCTGCTCAGCATCGGCATCAGCAGCGGTTACCTCTATCTGCGCTATTTCATGTAGGGTGCGTTTTACGCACCTTACGACTTGCCAGCCGAAAAGGCTGATCTTAAGAACGGTGCGTGGAACGCACCCTACTACGTGGTTTCAACCGCCTTCCACACGCATTTCCCGCCGCTCTTCTTGTCGATCTCGCCCAGCACCTTGGCGTGCTCGGCCAGCTCTTCGTCACTGGCACGAATCACCACCAGTGCCGGGCGATTGGGATCGAGCCGCCGGATGGCGTGCGCCGACAGCGTCTGCTTGGCGGCGGAGGCGGCCTCGCCCGGCTCCTGAAAAAGCGTCGCCTGACCGCCGGTCATGGCGAGATACACATCTGCCAGAATCTCGGCGTCGAGCAAGGCGCCGTGCAGGGTGCGCTGTGAGTTATCGATGCTGTAATGCCGGCACAGTGAATCGAGGTCGTTCTTCTGGCCGGGGCGCATTTTGCGCGCGAGCTTGAGGGTATCGAGCACCGCACACATCGCTTCGATGTTCGCGGACGGCGCTGCTTCACCCAACAGGCGGAACTCACTGTTAATGAAACCGGTGTCGAACGGTGCGTTATGAATCACCAGCTCGGCGCCTTTCACGAATTCCAGAAAATCCGCGGCGATGTCCGCAAACTTCGGCTTGTCGGTGAGCATCGCGTTGGTGATGCCGTGCACCTCGATCGCCCCGGCGTCGATCTCGCGCTCCGGGTTCAGGTACTGGTGAAAGCGATTGCCGGTGAGCCGCCGGTTCAGCATTTCCACCGCACCAATTTCGATGATGCGATGTCCCTGCGAGGGCTCAAGGCCGGTGGTTTCTGTATCGAGGATGATCTGGCGTGTCATAGACTTCGTACTCATCACTTGCGAGACAGGAAGGCCAGATAGGCACCGACCGCCGACACGATGGCACCGCCAAGGTAAAGCAACGTCGCCTTATCGGACATCGAACCTGTGAATGCCTGCTTGAACTGCGAGCCGACTGACTGGGCGGCATTGTAACCCATCACCAACAGCACAATACCCACGGCCAGCAGCACAAAGCCAATCAACCTGTTTCTCGACATAATCTCTCTCCCGATGATTAACCCGGATTGCACTGAAAACTGCTCCTGCCTTTTCAGTACTTCCGCCATCCGTGGCGGTCGCACTGGAGAATGTTCTGAGCCTACTCCAGCATCTCATCAATCGCCCGATTGGCAAGCTGATCGGCGCGCTCGTTTTCTTCGTGGCCGCTGTGTCCCTTGATCCACTTCCAGTGAATCTTGTGCTTGTGGGTCGCCGCTTCCAGGCGCTGCCATAAATCCTGATTCTTCACCGGCTTCTTGTCGGCGGTTTTCCAGCCGCGCCGCTTCCAGTTCACGATCCACTCGGTGATGCCCTTGCGCACGTATTGCGAGTCGGTGGTGAGCGTCACATCGCAGGCGCGCTTGAGAGACTCGAGCGCAATGATCGCGGCCATGAGTTCCATGCGATTGTTGGTGGTCTCGCGCTCCGATCCGTACAGCTCCTTCTCGCTCTCGCCATGCCGCAGCAACGCGCCCCAGCCACCGGGACCGGGATTACCGCGACACGCACCATCGGTGAAAATTTCGGTTTTATCCGCCACGGATCACCCGCAGCGCGGGGCGGGCCACCGCCCGGCCGAAGGCTTTGGCCGTGCGCCACTCGGGACGCAGCGGCGTCATGCCGACAACGCGCTTCTTTGCCACCAGCAGGTAAACCGCGCCGGCCATGGGCCACCAGCGGTCACCGGCCTTGTCGAGAAAGTGCAGCCGGTCCATCGTGGTTTCGCTCGCGAGCGGCGGACGATAATAAAGCATGCTGCCGCGGGCGATCTCGAAGTCGAGCAATTTCAGCCAGTCCTTGATGCGCGCGAGCTGCAGGAAGTGGCCATTCCACGGCGCACTGCCGCGCCGGCGCCGCAGCAGGCGCCAAAGGCCCCACAGGCTGAATGGGTTGAAGCCGAGAATTACCACGTGCCCCTCGGGCGTGAGCACGCGGCTGACTTCGCGCAATACCTGGTGCGGGTCATCGGCGAATTCGAGGGTATGCGGCAGGAGCATGAGATCCACGCTGCGGCTATCGAACGGCAGCTGCTCAGGAACGCCATGCACACGCGCCACCGGCGCGCCGGCGATGTCGGGCAAATCGAGCACGGCGCGCACCTGTGCATGACAGGATTCAAGCAGGTCTACCGGCCCGGCACAGCCAAGTTGCACCGCGACCTTGCTGAACAGGCTCGGCCAGACCGCGCGCAGCGCGTACGACTCGACCGCGAGCAGCGAACGTCCGGGTGATTGCGCAAACCATTGGCACAGTTCGGCGCGCCGGTGTTCATTTGGTTCGATCGCGGACATTGACTCGCCCTCCTGCGTCAATAAAACTGGTGTCGCTCCACCAAAGGAACGATCCATGCAGCCTGTTTTACACGTCCGCGCGTTCGAGGACAACTACATCTGGGTAATCCGTGGCAACTCGCGGACACACGCAGTGCTGGTCGATCCGGGCGACGCCGCGCCGGTACTCGCGGCCCTGCCGCGCCTCGGGATTACCCCGTCCGCCATTCTCTGCACCCATCATCACGGCGACCACGTGGGCGGCATACCTGAATTGCTGCAGCACTTCCACAGGCTGCCGGTCTATGGCCCTGCACAGGAGAATATCGAGTCGCTGACACACCCGCTGCACGACGGCGATGAAGTCCGGTTCCCAGAGCTTGGCCTGAATTTGCGTGTGCTGGAAGTTCCCGGCCACACTCGCGGCCACCTCGCCTATTATGGGCATGGCTGGTTGTTTTGCGGCGACACACTGTTCTCGGCCGGCTGCGGACGGCTGTTCGAAGGCACGCCGGCGCAGATGCACGCGTCGCTCACCCGTCTCGCTGCCCTGCCAGGCGACACCCACGTGTACTGCGCGCACGAATACACTCTCGACAACCTGCGCTTTGCCCAGGAGGTAGAGCCAGACAATGCCGACATCGCTGTCTATCGACGCGAAGCCGAGGCGCAGCGGGCACGCGACGAACCGACTGTGCCCTCCATTTTGGAGCGCGAATTGCGCATCAACCCGTTCCTGCGTAGCGCCGTGCCGGAAGTGCGCGCAAAGGTCGAGAAACATGCCGGCATCAAGCTCCCCGACAGCCTGTCCGTGTTTGCCGCCCTGCGGAGCTGGAAGGATAACTTTCGCGGATAAGCTGCCGAAATATATGGAAAAAGGTTGACGCCCCGCGACCCTCCCCCTACCATTACTTAACATGGCATCGACAAGAAGCAGTAAAGCCCCCTTGTTCAAAATCAGCCTGCTGACCGTCCTCTTGGGTGTCGCCGGCTGTACCTCGTTTTCTCAAACGGCGACCCCGGAAGGCGCCTCCAGCAAGACGACAAAGGCCGCCAAGCGATCCGGTTCCACGGTAGCTGTCAGCGGCCAGGCCGATGACCAGGGCGACCAGCTGCTCGATTCCCGCCTGCATGCTGACCTGTGGGGGCGCCTGCGCGCCGGTTATGCCATGCCGGTGCTCGACAGTCCGTTGGTGGCGCGTCACGAACAGTGGTTCATCAATAACCCGGAGTACCTCGACAGCATGATGGGCCGGGCACGCCTTTATCTCTACTACATCGTGGAAGAGGTAGAGAAGCGTGGCATGCCGATGGAAATCGCCCTGCTGCCTGCCATCGAAAGCGCCTACAAGCCCCAAGCCTATTCGCGCGCACGCGCCGCGGGCCTGTGGCAGTTCATACCGTCCACCGGTCGTATCTATGGCCTGGAGATGAACTGGTGGTACGACGGCCGAAACGATGTGATGGCCTCAACCGGCGCAGCCCTCGACTACCTCGAGAAACTGCATGGCCAGTTCAACGACTGGCAGCTGGCGCTGGCCGCCTATAACTGCGGCGAACGCAAGGTCGAACGCCTGATGCAGGAGAACCAGCGCAAGGGGCTACCGACCGACTTCAACTCACTCAAGAAGCTGCCGAAAGAAACCAAGAATTACGTGCCGAAACTCATGGCCATGGCGAACATCATTGCCGACCCGGCCAAATACAGTCTGCAGATTGCTCCGATTCCGAACACCGAGTATTTCGCGCGTGTCGTGACCGACACTCAGATCGACCTGGGTGTCGTTGCCAAGCTCACCGACATGCCGGTGAATGAGTTGTTCCTGATCAACCCTGGCTACCAGCGCTGGGTCACCGACCCGAAGGGTCCACATGCCCTGCTCGTGCCGGCGGACAAAAAGGATGCGCTGATCGAGGGGCTAGCCAATCTGGCGGACGAAGAGCGTGTGCAGTGGGCGCGTCACCAGGTCCGGCGCGGTGACACCATCAGCCGCGTCGCCGGCCACTATAACGTGACGGTCGAGTCGATCCGCACCGCCAACAGCATGGACAGCAATCACCTCACCACTGGCCAGAACCTGCTGATCCCGGTGTCGGCCAACAAACTGAACACACTTCCGGCAGCTACCGTTGTCAAAACAGCGAATGCCAATGTGCGCCGCGACAGCAACGACGGTGAGCGGGTAAAAATTCTGCACCGCGTGCGCCCTGGCGAATCTCTCTGGAGTATCGCCAAGAAGTACAAAGTCTACGTACACCAGTTGCGTGAGTGGAACCTGCTTGAAACGGATGACACCCTGCGTCTCGGCCAGCGGTTGTTCATCTGGACAACACAGGGCAGCGGCGCCTCCGCCGCGAATGACATCCGCAGCCCGGGCTGAACCTCAATCCTTCCTGAGTAGTGACGCGCGCAGCAGTTGCTGCGTATAGGCTTCACGCGGCGCACTGAACAGCGCCTCGGTTTCCCCCTCCTCCACGATGCGCCCCTGGCGCATGACCACGATGCGGTGCGCCATGGCGCGTATCACCGTCAGATCGTGGCTGATGAAGATGTAGCTCATGCCGTGCCGCCGTTGCAGTTCGCTCAAAAGATCCAGCACCTGGCGCTGTACTGAGACATCCAGCGCGCTCGTGGGCTCGTCCAGCAGGATCAACTTCGGTTCCAGCACCACCACACGGGCGATCGCGATGCGCTGACGCTGGCCGCCGGAGAATTCATGCGGGTAGCGCCACAGCATGTCAGCGCTCAGGCCCACTTCCTCCAGCCCCTGCACCACGCGCGCGCGGCGCGCCACGCTGCCGAGCTGCGGGAAGTGAATGCGCAGGCCTTCGCCCACGATCTGCTCTACCGTCAGGCGCGGCGAAAGGGATGAATACGGATCCTGGAAGACGATTTGCATGTCGCGCCGCAGCGGGCGCAGCGCACGCTGCGACAGGCCGTCCAGTCGCATTCCATTGAAGGTTATTGCTCCCTTGCAATCCTGCAGACGCAGCAGGCAAAAACCGAGTGTGGATTTTCCGGAACCGGACTCACCCACGATGCCGAGCGTCTCGCCGCTGTGCAGGTGCAGACTGGCTTCATCAACAGCCCTCACCTCGCCGATCTGCTTGCGCAAGAATCCGGATCGGACTGGAAAGGTGCAGCGGATCTGTTCCAGCTCTACCAGCCTTGGCGCCTGTCTGAGTCGCACGGTTTCTGCAGGGTCTACCCGGCGTTCCGGCCTGCTACCGAGGAGCATGCGAGTGTAGTCTTCCCTGGGCGCTGAGAAAATCGCAGCCAGCTCGTCCTGTTCGACAATGCGGCCTCCCTGCATGACGCCGACCCGGTCGGCGAAGCGCCGCACCAGATTGAGATCGTGCGTGATGAGCAGTACCGCCATGCTGAATTCCTTCTGCAGGTCCTCCAGCAACTCGAGGATCTGTGCCTGGATGGTGACGTCCAGGGCAGTAGTCGGCTCGTCGGCGATCAGCAGTTTCGGTGAACAGGCCAGTGCCATGGCGATCATGACACGCTGGCGTTGGCCGCCAGACAGCATATGCGGGAAGGCATCGAATCGTTTGTGCGGCTCGACAATGCCGGTGCGATCCAGCAGTTCGATCATGCGCTGACGTGCGCGAACTCGATCCAGACCCTGGTGCACGAGCAGCGGCTCCATGAGCTGCGCGCCAATCGGGTACACCGGGTTGAGCGAGGTCATCGGCTCCTGAAAGATCATGGCAATCTCGCGGCCACGCACTTTGCGAATTTCCGCCTCGTCCTGACTCAACAAATCACGCCCGCCGAACAGCACGCGTCCACCGGGATAGGCTACCTGGGACGGATCGTGCAACTTGAGTATGGAAAGCGCCGTCACGGTCTTGCCGGAACCGGATTCGCCGACCAGCGCATATTTCTCGCCAGGCGCCACACTGAAGCTGACCTCGTGCAGCACATCCGCAGCTTCCGCGCCGCGCCCGAAGCGCAGCGACAAACGGTCAACAGCAAGTAATGGTTCATTCTGGCTCATGCAGAGCCTCGTCGGGTGTCCATGGCCTCGCGCACCGCCTCGCCGATGAAAATGAGCAACACCAGAGTTCCAACCAGCACTCCGAAGGTTGTGAGCGACAGCCACCATGCCTCGATGCTCTCCTTACCCTGTGCCAACAGTTCACCGAGACTCGGCGTGGTCGGCGGTACGCCCAGACCGAGGAAATCGAGGCTGGTGAGCGCCAGGATTGCGCCGCTGATACGAAACGGCAGGAAGGTGATCACTGGCGTGAGGCCGTTCGGCAGCAGATGCCGCCACATGATCGCGCGATTGGACACGCCGAGTGCGCGCGCCGCGCGCACATAGTCCATATTACGGCCACGCAGGAACTCGGCGCGCACGTAATCCGCCAGCCCCATCCAGCCGAACAGCGATAACAGTATGACGAGCAGCAACACACTCGGCTGAAACAACGAAGCAAATATAATCAGCAGATACAACTCCGGCATGGAGTTCCAGATCTCTACGAAGCGCTGAAACAGCAAATCGAACTTGCCGCCGAAATATCCCTGCAACGCGCCGAGCAGCACACCGATGAATGTCCCCACTACCGTCAGCGCAAAGGCAAATAACACTGACAGCCGGAAGCCGTACAGCAGACGCGCCAGCACATCGCGTCCGCGATCGTCGGTGCCGAGAAGATTGGTGCTGCCCGGCGGCGCCGGATTGGGCTGGTTGGCGAAATAATTGATGGAGCCGAACGAATACCGGTTGGGTGCGTACACCACCCAGTTGCCATCGCGTGACAGCAGCGCCTGCACATGTGGATCGTTGTAATCCGCCTCGGTGCCGAAATCACCACCGAAGGTGGTTTCCGGATAGGCCCTGAGGAACGGGAAGTAATTCCCTTCCTGATAATGAACCAGCAACGGCCGGTCATTACTCAAAACTTCGGCAAACAGGCTCAACACCAGCAGGATGCTGAAAATCCACAGACTCACATAACCACGCCTGTTCCGACAGAAGCGCCGCCATGCGCGCCGGCCCGGAGACAGATGACTCCCTGCCTGGATGGTCGAAGTGCTGGCGATTGTCCTGGCAGGTGCGCTCATTGCTCTACCGACTCGAACTGGATACGCGGGTCGATGAGCACATAGGCCAGATCCGACAGCAGCTTGGCAACGAGACCAAGGAGCGTAAACAGATAGAGCGTGCCAAGCACCACCGGATAGTCACGCTTTACGACCGACTCGTAGGACAGCAGGCCCAGGCCATCGAGCGAGAAAATAGTCTCGATCAACAAACTGCCAGTGAAGAACGCACCGATGAACGCCCCGGGGAAACCGGTGACCAGCGGGATCACGGCGTTGCGGAACACATGCCTGTAAAGGACGGCATTCTGGGTCAGCCCCTTGGCGCGCGCGGTCAAAACATACTGCTTGCGGACTTCTTCCAGGAAGCTGTTTTTGGTAAGCATGGTCATAACCGCGAAACTGCCCACTACCGAAGCCGTGATCGGCAACACCATATGCCAGAGATAATCAGTGGTCTTGCCATACCAGGACAGTTCCGCCCAGTTGTCAGAGGTAAGTCCGCGTAACGGAAAGATGTCCCAAAAACTTCCGCCTCCGAACAATACCAAGAGCGTGATACCAAGCACAAAACCCGGAATGGCATAACCGACAAGGATGAGCGTGCTGGTAGCCACATCGAAGGTCGTGCCGTCACGCACCGCCTTGGTAATACCGAGCGGAATGCAGGTGAGGTACACGATAAAAAAAGTCCACACACCGATACTGATGGATACCGGCAGTTTAGATTTGACCAGCTCCAGAACAGACTTGTGCTGGTAGTGGCTGATACCAAAATCAAAACTGAGGTAGTTCTTCATCATTACGACAAAGCGCTCAGTTGCCGGCTTGTCAAAGCCGTAGAGCGCCTTGAGTTCTTTGAGACGCTCGGCGTCAATGCCGCTGGCACCACGGTACAGCAGCCCTTCCATGCCACTACTGGCTTCGCCGCTGCGTCCGCTCTTCTGTAGCTCATGAATCAGCGATTCAACCGGTCCGCCTGGCACAAACTGGGTTACCACGAAGGTGATGAGCATGACACCGAACAGGGTCGGGATCATGAGTAACAGACGCTTCAGGATATAAGCGGCCATATTCGATATCAGGGTTTCTTCCACCAGGTACGCAACATCCAGCTTTCCGCTCCATAGTACAACGGTGCTCGTACAGGAATCCCAAAGCGATCCCAGTAAGCAATGCGATGCGTGGCGATAAACCAGTTGGGCACTACATATTCACCGTGCAAGAGAACACGGTCGAGCGCACGGGCTGCCGTTACCAGACGCTTGCGGTCCGGCGCATAGATTACTTTCTGAATCAACGCATCCACCACCGGATTCTTGAGGCCCATGACATTGTTCGCACCTTCCTGATCGGCGGTCGAGGAATGCCACAGGCCGACGAGTTCATTACCGGGCGACTGCGACTGGCCGAATGACTCCACGATCATGTCGAAATCAAACGTATCGGTGCGCCGCTGATAGAGTGCCGAATCCACGGTCCGGTAGCGCAGGCTGATGCCGAGCTTCGCGAGGTTGCGCGCAAACGGTGCAATGATGCGTTCGAAGCCCTTCTGAACCGAAACCAGCATGATCTCGAACTCCAGTGGTTCTCCCCTGTCGTTCATTAACACGCCGTCCTTAAGCTTCCATCCGGCCTCAGCCAGCAGGTTGCGCGCGCGCCTCAGGTTGGCGCGCAAGCTGTCCGGCGGCAAGCTGGTCGGTGGTTTCCATGCCTCTGTGAACACCGCGCGCGGCAGCTGCTTGCGAAACGGCGCCAGCAACTCGATTTCATCCGCACCCGGTAGCCCAGTGGCGGCGAGCTCGCTGTTGCTGAAATAACTGTAGCAGCGCGTGTACTGGTTGTAGAACAGATTGCGGTTGGACCACTCGAAATCGAGAGCCAGGCCTATGGCCTTGCGAACGCGAACGTCCTGGAACAACGGTCGCCGCAAATTGAAGACGAATCCCTGCATGCCGGCGTTGTTGCTGTGCTTCAGCTCCGTGCGCTGGATCTGTCCGGAGTCGAATTGTGGCCCGGTATAGTCGCGCGCCCATTTCTTCGAATTATTTTCGAAAAGAAATTCGAACTCACCGGCTTTGAAGGCTTCGTGCCGCACGGTTTCGTCCTTGTAGTACTTGAAAACAATGCGCTCGAAGTTGAACATGCCGCGTCGCGTATTGAGATCCTTCGCCCAGTAATCCGGATTACGCGCATAACTCACTCGCTTGCCGAAATCGTAACTCTCCACCACGTAAGGACCGCTGCCTATGGGCCTCACCGTACTCAACTTGTCGAATGGCGTGCCTCCCACCCAAGCGCGGGCAAATACCGGCATTTGTGCGGCAATGAGATGCAACTCAGGATTGACTTTGACAAACTCAAAGCGCACGCGACGTGCATCCAGCGCAACCGCGCGCCGGATGTCGGCCCAATAAAAGCGATACCGTGGATGTGCCTGCTTGCCAGTGAGCGTTTCGAAACTGAACTGGACGTCCTGAGCTGTTACCGGCGCGCCATTCGAGAAGCGCGCCTTGGGATTCAGCCGGAAGGTAACTGACAAGCGATTGGAGGCAATCTCGATATCGTCTGCGAGGTGCGCGTACAGACTATAAGGCTCGTCCAGGCTTTGCTCCATGAGCGGCTCGAACACGAGTTCGGCAACACCTGCGGCCGGGATTCCCTTGAGCTGGTACGGATTGAAGCTGTCGAAGTTGCCAAATGCGGACAGGATCAGATCGCCGCTGCGCGGCGCATTCGGGTTGAGGTAATCGAAGTGATGGAAACCAGCCGGGTACTTGGGCGTGTAGCCAAGGGCCACCGAGGGTGCGGCAAGTACGGCGGGCAGGTTCGCAACCAGAAGCAGCATAGCGACAAGCAGTAATCCGAAGCGTACGCACCTCCGCCCCGTGTGCAATCTCCGCATGCCTGGTCCCGTTGCTTGGTTTATCATTGCTTATAGATACGTTATCATAGCCTTGCTTCAGGCGCCTGCCTGCCAAAAAACAGCATTCTCCGAACGATCAGGAGTTCAACATGGGTTTTCTTACCGGTAAGCGCGCTCTCGTCGTGGGTGTTGCCAGTGAACGTTCCATTGCCTGGGGTATCGCCGAGGCCATGCATCGCGAAGGTGCCGAGATCGCCTACACCTACCAGAATGAAAAACTCCTGTCACGCGTCCAGAAGGTTGCACAGCAGACCGGTTCGACGATCGTGCTGCCGTGCGATGTGTCCAGCGACGAGCAGATACAATCTGCTTTTGACGGAATCGCCAAGCAGTGGGACAGCCTCGACATCATTGTGCATGCGGTCGCCTACGCGCCACGCGAGGAACTGGCCGGCCCGTTTGTAGAGTCCTCGACACGCGACGGTTTTCGCATCGCCCACGAAATCAGTTCCTACAGCTTCGTGGCGCTCGCCAAAGCAGGCATGCCACTCATGAAGGGGCGCAATGGCGCGTTGCTCACGCTCACCTACATCGGTGCCGAGCGCGCCGTGCCGAATTACAACGTGATGGGTCTTGCCAAGGCGAGTCTTGAAGCCGGGGTGCGCTATCTCGCGCAATCGCTCGGTCCTCAAGGTATCCGCGTGAACGGTATCTCCGCCGGACCGATCCGCACGCTGGCGGCCGCCGGCATCACCGATTTCAAGAAGCTGCTGGATTACAACGACATCATGGCGCCGCTGGGACGCGGCGTGACCATCGAGGAAGTCGGCAATGTGGCCGCGTTCCTCTGCTCGGATCTGTCCGCTGGCATCACGGGTGAAATAACCTATGTAGACGGTGGTTTCAACACCGTAGCCATCGGCCTCAACTACCAGAAGCTTCTCGTCAAAGAGTAGCGGCGCCAGTTCAGATTTAAAGCTGGCCCTTGTAGACCTTGATCTTTGCCTGCTGGCGCAGCCCGCTGCGGTAACTTTCGAGATATTCGCGGCCGCGGCGTTCATCCACCAGCTTCCGCAGAGCGTCGGCATCGGCTCCTGCCGTAACCGGCTTCTCCGGCTCCGTCACGCGTTTGAGCGCAAACACCGCCACCGCCCCGTCCGCCTGTACGGCACTGCCGTAAACCGGCTTACCGCCCTCAGGATGCGCAGTCTTGAAGAGTGCGTTGAGCAACTGCACATCGGTGCCGGCCGCCTTGCGTGCATACAGACGCGTCGCCTGGGCATCCATCCCGTACTGCCGCGTGACGCTTTCGAATGACTCACCCGCACGCAACTTGCCAAGCGCTTCCTGGGCAAGCCGCTCAGCCTCAGCCTGCATAGCGCTTGCAAGTAATGTCTTTTCAATTTCGGCACGTACCTCAACAAGCGGCCGCAGTTTTCGCGGTTCGTGCGCTGCTATACGCAATGCGACTAGCGTGTTCCGGCCAACCTCGATGGTGCTGCTGTTGCGCCCCTGACCCAGGACTTCCGGATCGAATGCCGCCTCGATGACCTTGGGTTCGGCAACGATGCCGGTGCCGCCGCCAGTGCGCGTAAACCAGCCGCTGGTTTCAATATTGAGCTTTAAAAGTTCGGCCGTCGGTTTCAGGCTGTCCGTCTGTTCGTAAACGAGGTTGTGAAATTTCTCCGACAACTCGTAGAAACGCTCCTCGGCCTTATGTGCCTTGATCTCGGCCTCTGCCTTGGTACGCGTCATGGCCGGCGTTGCGGAAGATGCCTTAACGCCGGTAAGCTTGATGAGGTGCAGACCAAAACTGGTACGAACCGGCGCGCTCAGTTCGCCGGTTTTCTTGAGCGCAAACAGGGTTTGCTCGAACTCCTTCGCCAATGCGCCGCGTCCGACAAAACCAAGATCGCCGCCCTTGGCAGCGGAACCAGTGTCGTCGGAGTTCTTGCGCGCGAGCGTGGCGAAATCCGCGCCAGCCAGAATCTTGGCGCGCAGATCTTGGGACTTGACCATGGCTGCCTGCTCTGCCTGTGCATCTGAGCCCTGTGGCAACTTGATGAGAATATGGCTGGCGCGCCGTTCTTCCTTGCCAGCGGAGCTTGCGGTACTTTCCGCCATGGCCTTGCGGATCTCCTCCTCGCCCACACGCATGTCTTTCACAAGATCCGTCGCAGAAAGTCTGACGTACTCAACACGTACCCGTTCCGGCGACTTGTAGCGCTCGGCGTTGGCCGTGTACTCCTGCTCAATGGCCTCGGCGCTGATCTTGACCCGGTCGCGCAAACGCGCGGGCTTGAGCACAGCAACCGTTGCCTCGCGTTGCTGTGCTTGCAGTTTAAGCAGTGTCTGGAAGTCAAAGGGCATGACGATAGCGCTCTGCACAAAACTGCTTTCGGCCTGGCGTATCACCGCATCGCGCCGCAACCTGGCCTCAAATCCGGAGACATCCAGCCCGGCATTACGAAGCATCACTTCGTACAGTTTTGTGTCGAACTGGCCATCACGCTGGAACTGGGGCGCAAAGCGGATCTGCCGGCTGAGTTCTGCGTCACTGACGCGGTAGCCATGCACCTCAACATCCATGGCAATTAGCACATCGTTGATGAGACCGTCCAGGACCCGCTGGCGAAATTCAGGCGCATCAAAAATACGCGGGTCCACAGCACGTCCCAGCATCTGCTGGAGCGAGCGGCGCTGGTCATCGAGTGCGCGCTTATAGCTCTCGACAGATATGTCAACGCCATTCACTTCGGCCACATTGAGCCGGCCGCCACTTTCAAAATAGGTGTTGATACCCCATAGCGCGAATGGGACCGTTACCAGGCCGAGAATGATCGCAGCGATCCAGCCCTGGGTTTTTTCTCTGATGGTTGTGAGCATGTGCGCGTGTCGAGGCGTAGTGAATGGTCATTCCTTGCCGGCGACAGCAGGTTGGGCCTCCGGTCTGCCGACAAAGAAAAGGGCGAGACCACAGGCTCGCCCTCGGGATGCTTGGCGGAGCGGACGGGACTCGAACCCGCGACCCCCGGCGTGACAGGCCGGTATTCTAACCGACTGAACTACCGCTCCAAGTCTTTATGGTGGGTGCTGAGGGGATCGAACCCCCGACCAGCGCCGTGTAAAGGCGACGCTCTACCGCTGAGCTAAGCACCCCTGAGGAAATCCCCTTTAAGAAAATCTTCCAGAGACGTCCCCCATAAAGCGCGCTAGTTTACGGCATCCTTCAGGCCTTTGCCAGCCTTGAATTTTGGATTTTTCGACGCCGGGATGGCGATAGATTCGCCGGTGCGGGGATTGCGACCGGTACGAGCGGCACGCGTTGTCACAGAAAAATTTCCGAATCCGGAGAGTGTAACCTGCTCACCGTTCTTGAGCGTCGTGGCAATGCTCTCCAACACTGCCTCAACAGCGCGTGTCGCGGAAGCCTTGTTCAGTTCGGCGGCTACAGCCACTTTTTCGATGAGTTCTGCCTTGTTCATGTCGTTATCCCCAGTGGTGTGTTGGTTATGTCCACGGTCCGGGAACGGATTCCTGGTCGCGGGTGTTATTTTTGAAGTAACTGGCGGCGTGTGGAGAACACGAATACACGCATACCGTGGCTATCTAGCCAGTGCATGCCGGGCTTGTCAAGAAATGGGGGAATCCGGCCTGACAGCCAGCCGGTCCAAACAGACCGGCTGGTGACAGAAACGGGATAAGATCAGTGGGTGGTAATCAAACCGGCATCCGCAGAGTCATCCGCCGGTTTGGCGGCCTCAACCGGGACTGCTGGCTTCTCTTCGAGGGGCTGAGGCTTGCGCTCCAGCGCCATCTCAAGCACCTGGTCGATCCACTTGAGCGGACGGATATCGAGATCATCCAGAATATTCTTTGGAATCTCGGCAAGGTCCTTGCGGTTCTCCTCCGGAATCAGAACGATCTTGATGCCGCCGCGGTGCGCTGCCAGCAATTTCTCCTTAAGTCCGCCGATTGGCAGCACTTCGCCACGCAGCGTGATCTCGCCCGTCATCGCCACATCCGCACGCACCGGAATCTGGGTCAGCGCCGACACCATGGCCGTGCACATCCCGACACCTGCGCTCGGACCATCCTTCGGTGTAGCGCCTTCCGGCACGTGCACGTGGAAGTCGTGCTTCTGGTAGAAGTCCGTTGCAATGCCGAGCTGGCTGGCGCGGGCGCGCACCACACTCATGGCGGCCTGAATGGACTCCTGCATCACATCGCCGAGCTTGCCGGTGATGGTGAGCTTGCCCTTACCGGATACGATGACTGCCTCGATGGTCAGCAACTCGCCGCCCACCTCGGTCCAGGCAAGGCCCGTCACCTGACCGACCTGGTTGGCCGCCTCCGCCACGCCATAGCGATAGCGTTGCACACCGAGATACTTGCCCAGATTTTCCGGTGTGACTTCCACGTTCTTCAACTTCTTGTCGAGCAATAACACCTTGGCAATTTTGCGGAACACCTTGGAAATTTCGCGCTCCAGGCTGCGTACTCCTGCTTCGCGCGTGTAGAAACGCACAATATCGCGTACCGTGCTTTCAGCGATGGTAACCTCGCTGTCCTGCAGTCCATTATTCTTACGCTGCTTCGGTACAAGGTAGCGCATGGCGATATTAACCTTCTCATCTTCTGTATAGCCCGCAAGGCGAATCACTTCCATGCGGTCGAGCAACGGCGCCGGTATATTGAGACTGTTGGAAGTCGCCACGAACATCACGTCCGAAAGGTCGTAATCCACTTCCAGGTAATGATCGCTGAACGCATGGTTCTGCTCGGGATCGAGAACCTCGAGCAGCGCCGAAGACGGATCACCACGGAAATCCATGGCCATCTTGTCCACTTCATCCAGCATGAAGAGCGGATTGCGCACCTTCACCTTGGACATGTTCTGGATGATCTTGCCGGGCAACGAACCAATATAGGTGCGGCGATGGCCGCGGATCTCGGCCTCGTCACGCACCCCGCCGAGCGACATGCGCACGAACTTGCGGTTCGTGGCGCGCGCTATGGATTGGCCCAGCGAAGTTTTTCCGACGCCAGGCGGTCCTACCAGGCACAGGATCGGACCCTTGAGCTTGTTCACCCGCTGCTGCACGGCGAGATACTCAAGAATTCGTTCTTTGACTTTTTCCAGACCGTAATGATCGGCCTCGAGGATTTTCTCTGCCGCGGTCAAGTCCTTGCGGATTTTGGAACGCTTCTTCCACGGCACGTTCACCAGCCAGTCGATATAGTTGCGCACCACCGTGGCCTCGGCCGACATGGGTGACATCATCTTGAGTTTTTTCAGCTCGGCTTCAGCCTTCTCGCGCGCCTCCTTGGGCATTCCGGCTTTTTCAATCTTCTTGTTCAGTTCCTCGGCCTCGTTCGGGCCGTCTTCTATTTCGCCCAGCTCCTTCTGAATAGCCTTCATCTGCTCGTTCAGGTAGTACTCGCGCTGGCTCTTCTCCATCTGGCGTTTCACGCGCCCGCGAATACGCTTTTCGACCTGCAACAGGTCAATTTCGGACTCCATGACGCCGAGAATGTGTTCCAGGCGCTCGCGCGTATTGCGCATCTCGAGAATTTTCTGCTTGTCCTCGATCTTGAGCGACAGGTGCGCGGCAATGGCATCCGCCAGCCGGCCCGGCTCATCGATACCGGCCAGCGAGGTCAGGATTTCCGGTGGAATTTTCATGTTCAGCTTCACGTACTGGTCAAACTCGGCCAGTACCGAGCGCATCAGCGCCTCGCCCTCGCGATCCTCGACCGGGACAGGCTCAACCATGGTCACAAGCGCCGTGAAGCTGTCATCGGTTTCGGTAAACTGCTGAACCTCGGCGCGCTGCTCACCCTCTACCAGAACTTTTACAGTCCCGTCCGGAAGTTTGAGCAATTGCAGGATGCTCGCAACCGTACCGATGCGATGAATCTGTTCCGGCGTCGGATCGTCATCCGAGGCGCTCATCTGCGCCACCAGCATGATCTGCTTGCCCGACTCCATGGCGCGCTCCAGCGCGGTGATTGATTTCTTGCGGCCGACAAACAGCGGAATGACCATATGCGGGAACACCACCACATCGCGCAGCGGCAACACCGGCAAGGTCAGCGACGAAGCAGGTGTCAGGGATTTCTCTTCATTGGCCATTGGATACATAACCTCGGTTTGGCGGTTGCCAGCGACGCGACGTACATGCCGGTGTCGTTCTGGTGTTCATTAACTCAACCGCTTGTCTGAATGAAATATTTGAATTGAAAATGGCTCAACTCTCGCGAGCATAGCCGTTTTTTCAGTATGGGGGCAGATTAAGTTGATTTCAACAGTCAGGTATTCCCCGCGGGAGAAATACCTGATGATGATATGATCGTGCAGATCTGAGATCAGGTGTGGTTTGCGGCGCGCTTGGCGATTTCGCCTTCTTCGCCGTAGATCAGGATCGGCTTGGCGCCCTCCAGAATCACCGCCTCCTCCACCACCACCTTCTTCACCCCCTCAAGCGAGGGCAGGTCGAACATGGTGTCGAGCAGGGCGTGCTCCAGGATCGAGCGCAGACCGCGCGCCCCGGTCTTGCGCTCCATGGCGCGCTTGGCAACGGCCGCGAGCGCGTCAGGCCGAATCTCGAGCTCCACGCCTTCAAGCTTGAGCAGCTTCTGATACTGGCGGCTCAGTGCGTTCTTGGGTTCGGTAAGAATGCGCACCAGCGCCGCCTCGTCCAGTTCGTCCAGCACCGCGATTACCGGCAGGCGCCCGACGAATTCCGGAATCAAGCCGAACTTGATCAGATCTTCCGGCTCGACTGAACGCAACATCTCGCTGACTTTCTTGCTGGCGTTCTTGCTCTTGATATCGGCGCCAAAGCCGATGCCGCCCTTCTCGGAACGCTGCTGGATGACCTTCTCCAGACCGGAGAATGCGCCACCGCAAACGAACAGGATATTGCGCGTATCGACCTGCAGGAATTCCTGCTGTGGGTGCTTGCGCCCGCCCTGCGGCGGCACCGAAGCGACCGTCCCTTCAATGAGTTTCAGCAATGCCTGCTGCACGCCTTCACCGGACACGTCGCGCGTGATGGACGGGTTGTCGGACTTGCGCGAAATTTTGTCGATCTCGTCAATGTAAACGATGCCGCGCTGCGCTTTCTCGACGTCGTAGTCGCACTTCTGCAGCAGCTTCTGGATGATGTTCTCCACATCCTCGCCGACGTAGCCAGCCTCGGTAAGGGTAGTGGCGTCGGCTATGGTGAACGGCACATTCAGCAGGCGCGCCAAGGTCTCGGCCAACAGGGTCTTGCCCGAACCGGTCGGCCCGATCAGCAGGATATTGCTCTTGGAAATCTCGACTTCACCGATCTTGCCTTCGTTCTCGATGCGCTTGTAGTGGTTGTACACAGCGACCGACAGGATTTTCTTGGCGCGCGGCTGGCCGATCACGTACTCGTCGAGGATTTTGCAGATCTCCTGCGGCACGGGGAACTTGCTGCGCGTGGCGGCGGCATTCTGCTCCTCCTGCACTTCCTCGCGGATAATGTCATTGCACAGCTCGACGCATTCATCGCACACGAATACCGACGGACCGGCGATGAGCTTGCGCACCTCATGCTGGCTCTTGCCGCAGAACGAGCAGTAAAGAAGCTTTTCGCCCTTTCCGGTGCCACGATCGTTGTGATTGTCGTCTGCCATCTGGTCCTCGTTCGCCTGTCCTCTAGGACAAAATGCCCTGTCTAACCGGGCTTTTCAAGTCGCCCCATACTTTATTTATAGCACAATCCGTATCAGGCGCGCTTTTCAATAACCGTATCAATCAGGCCGAAATTCACAGCCTCGGTACCGTCCAGGAAGTAATCGCGGTCGGTATCCTGCTCGATCTGCTCCATGGTCCTGCCAGTGTGCTTGACCATGATGGTATTAAGACGTTCACGCACCCGCAGTATCTCTCGCGCATGGATCTCGATATCCGTAGCCTGGCCCTGAAAGCCACCCAGCGGCTGGTGGACCATCATACGCGCATGCGGCAGGCAGAAACGCTTGCCCTTGGCGCCGCCCGAAAGCAGCAATGCACCCATGCTGGCCGCCTGGCCGATGCAGACCGTGCTCACGTCCGGCTTGATGTATTGCATGGTGTCGTAGATCGCGAGCCCGGCGGTTACCGCCCCGCCCGGGGAATTTATATAAAGATGAATGTCCTTGTCCGGGTTCTCCGATTCCAGGAACAGCAGCTGCGCCACAATCAGGTTAGACATATGGTCTTCGACCTGCCCGACCAGAAAAATCACCCGCTCCTTGAGCATGCGCGAGTAGATGTCGTAGGCACGCTCGCCCCGCCCGGTGGTTTCGATCACCATCGGCACGAGCCCGAGATTGCGCGTATCGAGTGCGCCGCCATCCTGCATCTGATTATTCATTCCGGAATTCCTTTGCATGTGCTTGCTGTGTTTCAGGCGGCCGGCTGTCCCGGCCGCATCAGTTCCTGGAAAGTCATGGGTTTGTCCGACACCGTGGCCGTGGCAATCAGCAACTCCACCGCCTGATCTTCCATCACTTTCGACTCAATCTCGGCGAGCTTCTCGCGGTTTGAGTAGTGCCAATCAATAAACTCCTGCGGATTATCATATCCAGCGGCAAGCTCCTCGATACGCGTACGCACCAGCTGTGCGTCAACGACCAAATTCTTCGCCTTCACCATCTCTGCCAGAATCAGGCCAAGCGTGACGCGCTTGCGTGCCTGCTCGGCATACAGCTGCGGGTCACCCGGCAACTGGTTCCCGGGCATGCCTTGGGCCTCGAGGTTCGCGCGGCTCGTCTGGATGAGGTGCTCGATCTCGGACTGCTCCAGTGCCTTGGGCACATCCAGCGGGTTGGCCTCGATCACCGCCTTGAACGCTTGCTCACGCAGCTCACGGCGTACGCGCTCGGCAAGTTCGCGTTCCAGGTTCGCGCGTACTTCGCGGCGCAAGGTTTCGATTTTTCCGTCCGTCACGCCCAGCGCAAGCGCGAACTCGTCATTGACTTCCGGCAACACCGGTTCATTGACCTGCTTTACCGTCACGGCAAATTGCACCTTCTTGCCGGCGAGCTTTGTATTGCGATAATCCGCCGGGAAGGTGACATCGAGCATGCGGTTCTCGCCGGCGCGCGCGCCGATCAGGCCAGACTCGAATCCATCGATCAGCGTGTTATTGCCCAGCACCAGCGGAAAATCCTTGGCCTCTCCGCCCTCGAACGGCACGCCGTCCAGCATGCCCTGAAAATCGATCAGCACTCGGTCTTCATTGGCGGCGGCGCGTTCCACCGGGCTCCAGCCGACGCGCTGCCGGCGCAGGGAATCGATGGTGCGGTTCACGTCTTCCTCGCTGACCGTCACGACCGGACGCTCAATGCGTGCGCCCTTGATCTCGAGACACTTGACCTCCGGGTAAATCTCGAACGTCGCGGTGTACTCGAAATCTTTACCGCGATTCATATGTTTGGGCTGGATATCCGGGCCACCAGCGGGCTTCAGGCCCTTTTCATTCACCGCCTCGTAGAATGTCGTGCGGATCAGGTCGCCAGCCACCTCTTCCAGCACCTTGCCGGCGTATTGCGCCTCGACCATTTTCATCGGCGCCTTGCCGGGACGGAACCCCGGAAAACGCGCGGTCTGTGACAGGCGCTTCAGGCGTGCCGCAATTTCCTGCTCCATGCGCGCGGCGGGCACCGCCACCGTCATGCGTCGGCCGAGGTTACCGGTGGTTTCAACAGTGACGTGCATCGAAAAACCTCATCTCAAAAAATAGAATAAAAACGCGTGGTTACAAAACTCCGCGACATGCACGGCATCATACCGGTTCTGTCCGGGGAGGCCAAGAATTTAGGCTAATTTGCCGCGGTTGACGACCCTCACCCCACCCCTCTGCCCTCACCCTCATTCCCTCTCCCAGTGGGAGAGGGAGGCGAGCCGAGGCGCGCTACGCGCGCACCTCTTCACTCTGGGGAGTCGGTGAGAATCCATTTCTCGATTTGGTGCGAATGGGGAGACTCGAACTCCCAAGGGTTACCCCACTGGAACCTAAATCCAGCGCGTCTACCAGTTTCGCCACATTCGCAATGCCCCGGGCCGATATCCCAAGGACAGGTGGAATTATCCGTGAATCTGGCTGCGAGGAACAGGTGAAAAAGAAAGGGCCCGGTACGGAGACCGGGCCCTGGATTGGTGGGCCGTCCCCGGCTCGAACGGGGGACCTACTGATTAAGAGTCAGCTGCTCTACCAACTGAGCTAACGGCCCAAAATAACGTCACAACAAACTCAAAATTGGGGTGAGCGATGGGATTCGAACCCACGACAACCGGAATCACAATCCGGGACTCTAACCAACTGAGCTACGCTCACCATAAAAATAAAACGTGCCGGTCAGAATACCCTGGCCACACCGGCCTTCTTCATTACACTGGTGCGCCCGACAGGAATCGAACCTGTAACCGCCAGCTTAGAAGGCTGGTGCTCTATCCGATTGAGCTACGGGCGCCTGTTCATCCAGTTCAGGACCCTGGACACTCGTCACACCCGCTCCGCTCACGAATAACAGCCAGTTCGTCCGCCCGAGCAGCCGGAGATGGTCGGGGTAGAGGGATTCGAACCCCCGACACCCTGCTCCCAAAGCAGGTGCGCTACCAGGCTGCGCTATACCCCGAGACTTCGCAAATATAGCTGAAGACCACCGGGAAATCAGCGCCCAGAGACAAACAGACCTAGGGGCGCGAGGGCGGCAAATATACGCGGCACCTATCGCAGGGTCAATGGGCCGAGAGGCGATTTCAGCGGCCTTGGCGCTTGATCGCATGCATGCGATTATGCGCGCCGTGAACCCCACCGCGAAATCCTTCCTGTGAGCGCACGTATCATCGATGGCAAAGCCATCGCCGCAAACCTGCTGGCGCAGGTGCACGAACGAGTGCAGCACAAGCTCGCTGCCGGTATCGGCGCTCCTGGACTGGCCGTGATCATGGTCGGCACCAACCCCGCCTCGCAGGTCTACGTGCGCAACAAGCGACAGGCATGCGAGAAAGCGGGCGTCATCTCGATTGCGCACGATTTGCCGGAAAGCACGACGCAGACGGCGCTGCTGACGCTCATTGACAAACTCAATGTCGATCAACATGTCGATGGCATCCTGGTGCAGCTGCCGCTGCCGGCACATATCGACACCGAGACCGTCATTGAGCGCATTCATCCGGCCAAGGATGTGGATGGTTTTCATCCCTACAACATTGGGCGACTCGCCGTGCGCTTGCCGGTGCTGCGCTCCTGCACGCCACACGGGATCATGAAACTGCTGGAGAGCACGGATAAACCCATCCTCGGCAGCCATGCCGTAGTGGTTGGCGCTTCCAACCATGTGGGCCGACCTATGGCACTTGAATTACTGCTGGCGGGCTGTACCGTGACCATCTGTCACCGTTTCACACAGGACCTGTCTGATCAGGTGGCGCGCGCCGACATTCTGGTTGTAGCTGTAGGCAAGCCGGGGCTGGTGAAGGGAAGCTGGATCAAACCCGGCGCGGTCGTTATCGATGTGGGAATCAACCGTCTGGCGGATGGCCGTCTGGTGGGGGATATAGAGTTTGATACGGCGAAGGAACGGGCAAGCTGGATCACGCCGGTTCCGGGTGGAGTGGGGCCGATGACCGTGGCAACCCTGCTGCTCAACACGCTCGAGGCTTCAGACGAGCGTTTGCACTCCTAAAACGGACGACATGCCCCTCGATTGAGGGGCATGTCCGAACCGCGTGTGGCGATTACTTCTTGGCCGGGGCAGCAGCAGCCGGGGCGGCAGCCGGAGCAGCAGCGGCAGGAGCGGCGGCAGGAGCAGCAGCCGGGGCTTCAGCAGCGGCCGGAGCAGCGGCCGGAGCGGCAGCCTTCGGGGCTTCTTTCTGCTGGCAGCCAACGAGGACGGCAAAGAACGCGGACAGGACCAGAATCTTCTTCATGTCTAAATCTCCAAGAGAGTGTGAACGCGGGCACAATGCCCGGCGCGGTATTATACATGGACAGAATGCGCTGCCTAGCAACATCAGCGTTAATAAATCTGGCTGGCGCCCTTCCGCCACCGGGCCGGGCCAAACACCCATCGGCCTCTCGCCAAGGCGCGGGCCACAAAGCTATAGTTGAGCCCCCGCGTCGCATTCGCACAAGAAAACCACATCAATCATGCCATCAGATAACAGGGATTCAGACCACCGCCTTCAAACCAGGCAGTTGGTTATCGACACGGCCAACTTCTACATGGAGGGCGTCGGTCGCGAAGGCATCAGCCGCACAGAGCTGACTGCCCAGGCCGGAGAAATCACGCAGGCCCAGCAGCGCGTGCAGGCCGGCAGCCAGGCCGGGCTGGACGCCGAGTACGCCGCGCTCAATCTCGCCCATGAAATCCCGGCGCAACTACCACAGATTCAGGCGATGGCTTCAGAACTGCGCCGACATCGGGATGTCGTGGTGATCGGTATCGGTGGATCGAGTCTTGGCGCCAAGGCTCTGCAGCAGGCCGTGGCCCCGCAACCGCCGCTCGCCGGCACGCCGCATCTGCACTTCGTCGAAAACATCGACCCCCATTTCCTGCAACGACTGCTAACCAGTCTTGAGGCCGAATCCACCGCGGTCCTGTGCATCAGCAAATCCGGCGGCACGATCGAAACTGTCGTGCAATATCTGATTCTGCGCGATTGGCTTACCCGGCGGTTGGGGAAAAATATCGCACGTCGCCACCAGTGGATCATCACCGACCCAGAAAACGGCTGGCTGCGGGAATTGGCAATACGCGAGGACCTGCCTTCCCTGCCGGTGCCGCCGCAGGTGGGCGGTCGTTATTCGGTACTTTCAGCGGTAGGGCTTGTCCCGTTGGCGGTGCTCGGCGTGGACATTGAAGTGCTGCTGAGAGGCGCAGTCGAAAATGCGGCGCGCTGCATGACTTCGGATGTCGCCGCCAATCCCGCGCTTGAAATAGCCGCGCTTTGCGTTCTGCTGGACACGCGCCGCGGCAAGCGCACCGCCGTCATGATGCCCTACGTCAACCGCCTGCAGCTGTTTGTGGACTGGTACTGCCAGCTGTGGGCGGAATCGCTTGGCAAATGGGACCGCGCGCGTCCGGGCAGCACCCCGGCTGGCACCCTTCCGGTACGCGCCATGGGCGCGGTGGACCAGCACAGCCAGCTGCAGATGTATCTGGAATCGCGTCACGATAAATTTTTCACCTTCATCGAACTCGAATCCCACGAATACGATCTGCCCATCGTGCTCGACGATTTCGATGCGCCGCATTTTCCCTTCCTCAAGGATCGGAGCATGGCAGAAGTCATCGACGCCGAGTTCCGCGCCACACGCCAGGTCATCACCGATGCCGGGCACCCCAACATGACCATCCGCCTGCCAGTACTGAATGCGCATGTGCTCGGCCAACTCATCGACCTCTATCAGCGCGCCACCATTTACGCCGGCCTCCTGTACGGTATCAACCCGCTCGATCAGCCATCGGTGGAAATTGGCAAGCGCCTCGCCATCGATTATCTGCGCGGCACGCGACGCTAGCAGCGCTTCACACATGTGGACATGGCGTAACCTGTGGCAGTCTCGCAAGTCACGGTCGGCCATTCCGGATAACCTCTGGCGGGAATCTCTCGCGCAGCTGCCCTATTGCCTGACGCTGGATGCAGATACGCAGTCAAGGTTGCGCGGGCAAGCGTTACGATTTCTGCGCACCAAAACCTTCGAAGGCGCTGCCGGCCTGCGCGTCACCGACGCCATGCGGATACACATTGCCCTACAAGCCTGCCTGCTGATCCTGAATCTCGATTTCGACTACTACGCGGGCTGGCACGCTGTCATTCTCTATCCAGGCGATTTTCGAGCGCCAAGAGAGCACGTTGATGAAGCCGGGGTGGTCCACAGCTGGCACGAAGAGCTGTCCGGTGAATCCTGGGAACAAGGGCCAGTGATCCTCTCCTGGGATGCCGCCGTCGCGCCCACGGAGGCACGCACCAACATCGTACTGCACGAGTTCGCCCACAAGCTCGACATGCGCAATGGCGTCGCCGACGGTTGCCCGCCATTGCCGCAGGAACTATCAAAAGCCGCGTGGGCGCATGACTTTCAAACCGCCTACACGGAACTATGCACCACGCGCGATCGCGGCGAACCAGCGAACATCGATGACTACGCCGCCGAAAGTCCGGCGGAATTCTTCGCCGTCATGAGCGAAGTCTTCTTTCTTGAACCCGCGGCTATACAATCCGACTACCCGGCGGTCTATCGACAACTCGTTTCCTTCTATCGCCAGGACCCGCTCAAACATATGGGCCCAACATGATCCCGTTGCGCGACGACAATCCCACTACCCTCAAACCGGTCATTACTGTCGGACTGATCATGCTCTGTACACTGACATTTATCTGGCAACTGAGTCTCGGTGTGCGCGGCGAAGCTGTTATTCAGGCACTCGGTGTCATTCCGGCTGCGCTGTTCGGCAGTCAGTCTCTCGCGCCGGAGATAAAACAAGTGCCGGCCGTGCTGACCGTTGTCACCTCGATGTTCCTGCACGGCGGCTGGATGCATCTTATCGGCAACATGTTGTACCTGTGGATATTCGGGAACAACGTGGAAGATGTCATGGGTCATGGGCGCTTCGTGCTGTTCTATCTGCTGTGCGGCGTGGCCGCTGTGCTGGCGCAGGCCGTGCCGGCACCAGACACGACCATCCCGATGATCGGCGCCAGTGGGGCCATCTCCGGCGTGCTCGGGGCCTATCTGCTGCTCTACCCGCACGCACGCGTGCTGGTGCTGATCCCGCTCGGAACCTTCTCGCGAATGGTTTATCTGCCGGCGATGGTGGTATTGGGTTTCTGGTTCCTGCTGCAACTGTTGAATATCCTGCTTACCAATTCGAATCAACCAGGCGTCGCCTTTGGCGCCCATGCGGGCGGGTTTGTAGCCGGCATGCTGCTGATCCCGCTATTCAAGCGCCGCGAGATACGCCTGTTGAACCCGCGTCAGCAGGATTAGGGGAAATATTTCTCGCGCAGATAGGGCAGCAGCCAGCCACGCAACTGCTCACGAGTAGCGCGATCAAGATGACGGAATGAGCGCACCGCACCGCGGCAAGTGGTGGCACCACAGCGACAGGAAAATCCCGGAAAATCCTCTTCGTCGATGGCCGTGCTGTAATCCCAGGTAATTTCTTCGTCCGCCCCGATGTCGCGCCGCGCAACGAGCACGAGACTGTCGCGAAAGCCGGCGTTTGGATTGCAGGAGTGGTTCACAAAATCATCCGCTTCACCGGACGCGCCCAGATACAAGTCAGCACCTACCTGCAGGTGATAATCTTCCTCGCGAACGTCGTCTCGTTTCAGCAATGGACCAGAAAACGTGAGTATCGTTTCACCGGCAAGAATCGGCACTTGTGCAAATACGCCCTTGCCGTGCTGGAAACTGGATCTGATGTACACCTTCATATTGGTCTCTATACAAATTTTACGCCAGAGTGTAAAACGGAAAGCCTGTAAAGCCCATTGCTGGTTTCCAGGCTCGCGCACCATGTTCCGCTTGCTGTCCTCACTGCTTCTCCTGGGCGTAAATGCAGCGCTCGCCGCCGATTCGCCCGCCAAACCGGACGGGGA
>Ga0315281_10002036_pt1 | contig 30057 bp, 21 predicted proteins | sample YL17G07_0_MG_FD_204540 | JGI IMG/M metagenome (GOLD analysis project Ga0315281, IMG submission 204540) | Sediment microbial communities from Yellowstone Lake, YNP, Wyoming, USA - YL17G07_0 | ecosystem: Environmental > Aquatic > Freshwater > Lake > Sediment | place: USA: Wyoming | collected...
ACGACTACGTGATCGCGACCGGACGCAACGCCTCGGTGCGGGATTTCTGCCGCATCGCTTTTTCCCATGCCGGCCTGGACTACGAGAAATACGTCGAGGTGGACGCTGCGCTGCTGCGCCGCGCCGAGATCGACACAGTGCTCGGCAACGCCGCCAAGGCGAAGGCGCAGCTGGGCTGGTCGCCCAGGACCAGCCTGGAGGAACTGGTGGCGATGATGGTGGACGCCGACCTGCGCCGCGTTGACCGCGGCCCTCAAGTGGACTAGACTTAGCTAAGTTCAACGGAGTGCGCAATGGACACAGTCAACATCCACGAGGCCAAGACGCAGCTTTCGCGGCTCATCGAACGGGTCTGCGCGGGCGAGGAGATCATCATCGCCCGGGGCGGCAAGCCGGTCGCCCGGCTCGCGCCGCTGCTGCGGATCGCGAAGCCGCGCACGCCCGGTCTGCTCAAGGGCAAGATCTGGGTGGCGAAGGACTTCAACGCACCGCTCCCCGACGACCTGCTCGATCTGTTCGAGGGCAAATCCCCGCCCGAGAAGCAGCAGGCCGCGCGCAAGGCCAGGACCCGCAAGCGGTGAGACTTATTCTCGACACGCATCTGCTGGTCTGGTGGTTCATTGATCGGCGCATCCCGCAACGGGCGACCGAGTTGATCCGCGACCCCGCCAATCAACTCTACGCGAGCGCGGCGAGCGTTTGGGAGGTCGCGATCAAGGCCGCGTTGGGGAAAATCGAGGTCAAGCCCGATGCCCTGCTGGCGGGCTTGCGCGATGGTGGCTTCCAGGAATTGGCGGTCTCTTCCCGTCACGCGGCGCAGGTTGCGTTGTTGCCGATGCATCACCGCGACCCCGTCGACCGGCTGCTCGTTTCGCAAAGTCAGTGCGAATCCATGTCGCTGCTCACCAACGATCGGGTACTTGCCGCCTACGGCCCGACCGTAATCGTTGCAGGATAGCCGCGCGATGAAAGGCATCATCCTCGCGGGCGGTTCTGGAACGCGGCTTTACCCGGCCACGCTCGTCGTCTCCAAGCAACTGCTGCCGGTATACGACAAGCCGATGATCTATCACCCCCTCTCGACGCTGATGCTGGCGGGGATCCGCGAGATCCTGATCATCTCCACGCCGCAGGACACGCCGCGCTTCGAGCAGCTGCTCGGCGACGGCAAGCGCTGGGGCATTCGCCTCTCTTACGCGGTGCAGCCCTCGCCCGGGGGCCTGGCGCAGGCGTTCCTCATCGGGCGCAAGTTCATCGGCAGGGATCCGGTGGCGCTGGTGCTGGGAGACAACATTTTCCACGGCCACGACCTGAGCGGCATGCTGCAGCGGGCCGCGAAGCGGAAAAAAGGCGCGACTGTGTTCGCCTACGCGGTCAACGATCCGCAGCGCTACGGCGTAGTCGAGTTCGACACAAAATTCCGGGCGCTCAGCATCGAGGAGAAACCGGCGCGCCCGAAGTCGCGCTATGCGGTGGTGGGTCTGTATTTCTACGACAACCGCGTGATCGGGATCGCCTCCAAGCTCAAGCCCTCGCCGCGGGGCGAACTGGAGATCACCGACGTCAACCGGCAATACCTTGCCCGGCGCGAGCTCGAGGTGCTGCCCCTCGGGCGCGGCTACGCGTGGCTCGATACGGGCACGCACGAGTCGCTGCTCGAAGCCTCGCATTTCATCGAAACCATCGAGCGCCGCCAGGGCCTCAAGGTCGCCTGCCCCGAAGAAATCGCCTGGCGCATGGGCTACATCAGCGCCGCGCAGCTGAAGACGCTGGCGCAGCCGCTGGCGAGGAGCGGCTACGGCGAATACCTGCTGCGCTGCCTGTCGGAGAAACTGTTTCAGTGAAGATCGAACACTGCGCGATCGCCGACGTTCTGCTGCTGGAGCCGAAGGTGTTTTCGGACGCGCGCGGGTTTTTCATGGAGACATGGAACGCGCGCAGCTTCGAAAATATTAGAATCAATGCACAATTCGTGCAAGACAATCATTCGCGTTCATCGAAGAACGTGCTGCGCGGCCTGCACTACCAGATTCGCCAGCCGCAGGGGAAACTGGTGCGCGTCACCGTCGGCGAGATCTGGGACGTGGCCGTCGATCTGCGCCGCGGCTCGGCGAGCTTCGGCCGCTGGGCCGCCGCCACCCTGAGCGCGGAGTCGCGCCGCATGCTGTGGGTCCCGGCCGGTTTCGCGCATGGCTTCCTGGTGCTCTCGGAGCACGCCGAGGTGCAATACAAGACCACTGACTACTATGCGCCCGAGCACGAGCGCACGCTGCTCTGGAACGATCCCGCGCTCGCCATCGCCTGGCCGCTCGCGGGCGAACCGGTGATGGCCGACAAGGACCGGCGCGGCACGCCGCTCGCCGTCGCCGAGACCTTCGAGTAAGGCTGAAAAAGAGAGTAAAATCAGGCCCATGAGCGATCCGAAGCTTCGCGCCTGGGTACAGAACTGGAAAGAGCTGGGCCCGATTCTGGAGGCCATCAAGCGACGGGAATTGGAAGCAATGACGGACGCTGACGTGCGTGCTCACGTTGAGGCATTGTTTGCGGGTTGGTATCCGGCGGATGTGCCCCCGCGACTTGAGTCGGGCTTGGTGATACAGCAGCGATGGTTCGCCAAGGTTCACCCGAAGCCGTAAAACCGGTCTTCGAGGCCGCGCGCGAAGTCCAGGATTTCCTTCGAAGTTCCGGAAGTGAGTTCTGCTTCATCGGCGGCGTTGCCCTGCAGCGCTGGGGTCAGCCTCGATTCACGCGCGATGTTGATCTGACGTTGCTATGTCCCCTGGGTTCCGAGGCCGAGACGATAGACCGGGTCCTGGGAAAATTTTCCGCGCGAATGTCTGACGCGAGATCGTTTGCACTCAAGAGCCGCGTGATTCTGGCGCAGACCGCGACGGGCATCCCGATCGACGTCGCGCTTGGTGCCTTGGACTTCGAGCACCGTTGCGTCAAGCGAGCCAGTGAATTTGACTTCGGATCCGGACTCAATCTGGATACCTGTTCGGCGGAGGATCTGGTGATCCTCAAGACATTCGCCGGTCGCGGCCAGGACTGGGTGGACGTGGAGTACGTACTCGTCCGGCAGCGCCGGACGCTTGATTGGCGAATGATCGAGCGCGAACTGGCGCCGCTGCTCGATCTAAGCGGTACGCCCGGGAACCTCGAAATGCTCACGAAGTTGCGGAGCAAGATCGAAAAAGGCAAGTGAGGATCCTTCTGACCGGCGGCAAAGGGCAGGTCGGCTCGGCGCTGGCGACGGTGCTGGCGCCGCTGGGAGAATTGAGTGCGGTCGACCGGCAAGGCCTTGATCTGCGTGATTCGCAGTCGATCAGAAAAATTATTGCAAAAGTAAAACCCGGCATCATCATCAATGCGGCGGCCTACACGGCGGTCGATCTTGCCGAACAGGAAAAGGACGTTGCCCTTGAAGTGAACTTTCATGCGGTAAAAGAACTTGCGCGTGAAGCGGAAGCAATAGACGCTCTGCTGATCCATTTTTCCACCGACTACGTTTTCGACGGCGAGAAGCCGGCGCCCTACGTTGAATCCGACGCGCCCAATCCCCTGAGCGTTTACGGCCGCAGCAAGCTGGAGGGCGATCGTGCGATCGCGGCGAGCGGCTGCCGGCACTTCATCTTCCGCACCAGCTGGGTCTACGGGCCGACAGGGCGGAACTTTCTGCACGCGATCCTCGCCGCGGCGAAAACGAAGCCGGAGCTCAGGGTCGTGAACGACCAGCACGGCGCGCCGACTTCGAGCGTCGCCCTCGCCGGGGCAGTTGTGCAGGTAGTGGCCAATCCTGATTTTTCGAAAAAAGCGAGCGGCCTGTACAACCTGAGCGCGGCCGGGGAGACCACCTGGCACGGATTTGCCACGGCGATTCTGCAGGCAAGAGGGATCGCGACTCCGGTGGTGGCGATTCGCAGCGGCGAGTACCCCGTGGCGGCGAGGCGGCCGAGGAATTCGCTGCTGGATAATTCGAAAGTTGGCGCGACATTCGGGATCGCGCTGCCCGATTGGCGGCAGGGCCTGGCTGCGGTCCTCGCCGCAATCCACTAACATCGGCGCCATGGACTTCATCGATCTCAAGACCCAGTACGCGGCGCTGCGCGTGCCGATCAACGCGCGCATCCAGCGCGTGCTCGACCACGGCCAGTACATCATGGGGCCGGAAGTCGAGGAGCTCGAAGACCGTCTCGCCGGGTGGACGGGCGCGAAGCATTGCATCGCCGTCGCCTCCGGCACCGAGGCGCTGCTGATCGCGCTGATGGCGCTGGGCGTGAAGCCGGGCGACGAGGTGGTGACGACGCCGTTCACGTTCGTCGCCACCGCGGAAATGATCGCGCTGATCGGCGCGAAGCCGGTGTTCGTGGACGTGGAGGCGGACACCGCCAACATCGACGTCTCGAAACTCGAGGCGGCGATCACGCCGCGCACCCGCGCCCTCCTGCCGGTGTCGCTCTACGGCCAGCCCGCCGACATGGACGAAATCAACGCCATCGCCGCGCGCCACCGGCTGCCGGTGATCGAGGATGCGGCGCAGAGTTTCGGCGCCACCTACAAGGGCAGGAAAAGCGGCAACCTCTCCGCCATCGGCTGCACCAGCTTCTTTCCCTCCAAGCCGCTTGGCTGCTACGGCGACGGCGGCGCGCTGTTCACCGGCGACGATGCGCTTGCCACGGCAATGCGCGAGATCCGCGTGCACGGCCAGGCGGGCCGCTACCGCCACACGCGCATCGGCGTCGGCGGGCGCATGGATTCCATCCAGTGCGCGGTGGTGTTGGCGAAACTCGAACGCTTCGACTGGGAAGTGCGCCAGCGCATCGAGATCGGCGCCCGCTATGACGCCTTGTTATCTTCTTCATCTCAGGTAAGAACAATGAAGATAAGAGCGGACCGTACCAGCGTTTACGCCCAGTACACGGTGCGCGTGGCCGGGCGCGAGCGCTTCGGGCAGGAACTCAAGGTGCGCGGCATTCCGAGCGCGGTGCACTATCCGCTGTCGCTGCACCAGCAGCCGGCCTATGCCGCGGGCTACGTGGGACAGTCGTTCCCGGTGTCCGAGGCCCTCGCGCGCGAAGTCATCAGCCTGCCGATGCATGCCGATCTGGATGAAGTTACGCAGCAGCGCATCGTCGCCGCGGTGCGGGAACTCTCGCCGATGGCGGCATGAAGGTCCTGGTCACCGGCGCCGCGGGGTTCATCGGCATGCATTCATGCCAGCGGTTGCTGGAGCGCGGGCATGAAGTATTCGGCCTCGACAACCTGAACGCTTACTACGACCCGGCGCTCAAGCGCGCCCGGCTCGAGCAGTTGCGGCCCTTGTCCGGGTTCGCCTTCGAGCAGCTCGATATCGCCGATGAGCGCGCGCTGGGCGCCGTCTTCGCCGCGAGGCGCTTCGACGCCGTGCTGCATCTGGCGGCGCAGGCGGGCGTGCGCTACTCGCTCGAGAATCCGATGGCGTACGTGAACAGCAACGTGGCGGGCTTCCTCAACATCCTCGAGGGCTGCCGCAGATCCGGAATCGCGCACCTTTGCTACGCCAGCAGCTCCAGCGTCTACGGCGCGAACACCGAATTGCCGTTCCGCGAGGAGCATCGCGTGGACCGCCCGGTCAGCCTGTACGCCGCGACCAAGCGCGCCAACGAACTGATGGCGCACAGCTACGGCGAGCTGTACGGCATCCCCTGCACCGGCTTGCGCTTTTTCACCGTCTACGGACCCTGGGGCCGGCCCGACATGGCGCCGATCATCTTCGCGAGCGCGATCCACGAGGGCCGGCCGATCCGCGTCTTCAACAGCGGCGACATGCTGCGCGATTTCACCTACATCGACGATATCACCGACGCGGTGACGGCGATCATCGAACGACCGCACCCCGGCGCCAGGGGCGGCGCGCGGCCGTCCTCGCCGCCCCTGGCGCGCCTGTTCAACGTCGGCCACGGGTCGCCGGTGGCGTTGATGGATTTCGTGCGCGCGCTCGAACGCGCGCTCGGCAAGAAGGCGCTGATCGAGCTCGCGCCGATGCAGCCCGGCGACGTGCAGGCCACCTATGCCTCGACCGAAAAACTGCGCGCCGAGATCGGTTACGCGCCGGCGACCCCGATCGAGGCCGGCGTCGAGCGCTTCGTGGCGTGGTACAAGGCACACTACGCGCTCGGGCGAGCCGCCTGAGCCACGGGCGACGCTAGGGGCACGGCGATGAAGAACCGCAAGTCCGCACTGATCACCGGAATCACCGGGCAGGACGGCGCCTACCTCGCCGAACTCCTGCTCGCCAAGGGCTACGTGGTGCACGGCCTGAAGCGCCGCACCTCGCTTTTCAATACCGCGCGCATCGACCATCTGTACGAGGACCCGCACGTGTCCGGGCGCCGCCTCATCCTGCACTACGGCGACATGACCGATTCGATGAGCGTGCTGCGCGTGGTCGAGGAATCGCGGCCTGACGAAATCTACAACCTCGCCGCGCAGAGCCACGTCGCGGTGTCCTTCGAGGAGCCCGAGTACACCGCCAATGCCGACGGGCTGGGCGCCTTGCGCGTGCTCGAGGCGATCCGGATTCTGGGCCTCGGAAAGCGGACCCGCTTTTACCAGGCCTCCACCTCGGAGCTCTTCGGCCTGGTGCGCGAATCCCCGCAAAGCGAGACCACCGCCTTCTATCCGCGCTCGCCCTACGGCGTGGCGAAACTCTACGCGCACTGGATCACCGTCAACTACCGCGAAGCCTATGGGCTGTTCGCCGCCACCGGGATCCTGTTCAACCACGAATCGCCGGTGCGCGGCGAGACCTTCGTCACCCGCAAGATCACGCGCGCGCTGGCGCGCATCCGGCTCGGGCTGCAGCCCTGCCTGTACCTGGGCAATCTCGGCGCCCGGCGCGACTGGGGGCACGCGCGCGACTACGTCGAGGCGATGTGGCGGATCCTGCAGCAGAAGCGGCCCGACGATTTCGTGATCGCGACCGGCGTCCAGCACAGCGTGCGCGAGTTCGTCGAAGCAGCCGCCGCGGAACTGAAAATAAAGCTCAGCTGGCGAGGCAAGGGCGCGAACGAGAAAGGCTACGATGCCAAAGGCAGGGTTATCGTTGCCGTCGATCCACGCTACTACCGGCCCGCCGAGGTCGATACCCTCCTCGGCGAGGCCGCAAAGGCGCGCCGGCAGCTGAAGTGGAAGCCGCGGGTGTCGTTCCGCAAGCTGGTCGCCGAAATGGCGCGCGAGGACCTGAAGGCCGCCGAACGCGATGCACTGATGGGCCGCCACGGCTACCGCGCCTACGGCGGGCGCGAATAGCGCGCGTCAATCCTCGGATGCAGCGCGACGCCAGGATCTACCTCGCCGGACACACCGGGCTCGCCGGCTCGGCGATCCTGCGCGCGCTCGAGCGCGCGGGACAGACCGGCCTGCTACTGCGCCGGCACGCCGAGCTCGAGCTGACCGACGCCCGCGCGGTGGCCGCGTTCCTCCAGGCCGAGCGGCCGCAGTACGTGTTCCTTGCCGCCGCCAAGGTCGGCGGCATCCTCGCCAACGACACCTTTCCGGCCGATTTCATCCGCGAGAACCTGGCGATCCAGCTGAACGTGATCCACGAGGCCTGGCGCGCGGGCGTCGAGCGCCTGCTGTTCCTCGGCTCGTCGTGCATCTACCCGTGCGACTGCCCGCAGCCGATCCGGGAGGAATACCTCCTCGGCGGGCCGCTCGAGCCGACCAACCGCGCCTACGCGCTCGCCAAGATCGCGGGGGTGGAGATGTGCTGGTCCTACAACCGCCAGCATGGCGCGCAATTCCTCGCCGCGATGCCCACCAATCTCTACGGGCCGGGCGACCAGTACGACCTGAAGAACTCGCACGTGCTGCCGGCGCTGATCCGCAAGATCCACGAGGCCAGGCAGAGCGGCGCGCGCGAGGTGACGCTCTGGGGCAGCGGCCGGCCGCGGCGCGAGTTCCTGCTGAGCGACGACATGGCCGATGCTTGTGTGTTCCTGATGCGCCTGCCGCAGGCGCAATTCGCCCGGCTGGTCGCGCCGGCGCAGGCGCCGCTCATCAACATCGGCGCCGGCGCCGACCAGTCGATCGCCGAACTCGCGCTGCTGATTGCCGATGTGCTCGGCTACCACGGCGAATTCGTCTACGACGCAACCAAGCCCGACGGCACGCCGCGCAAGCTGCTCGACACCTCGCGCCTGCAGGCGCTCGGTTGGCAGCCCCGCTCCGGACTGCGCGAGGGCATCGCGCTCGCCTACCGGGATTTTCTCGCGCGCCAGCCCTAGGATTCAGCTGAGGCATGTTCCTGCAAAGCGCTCCGCGTGACCCCAGGCGCTGAGCGTTCGCGAACCCCGGCCAGCGTCCCCGGCACCGTGGATTCGGCTGTCCAGGGTCTCGTCTGGCCGGCGCTGCCGCGGGCGGGCATCATGGCGACGCTCGCGCTGCACGAGCAGTTCCTCGATTCCGAAGGGTGGAGTCCGGAGCGGCTCGCGGCCATGCAGTACCGCCAGTTGGCCGTCCTGCTCGGCCACGCCAAGCGCACTGTGGCGCACTACCGCCAGGTGCTGCCCGGATCGGGCCGCGTCGGCGAGTTGATGCTGCGCGCGCTGCCGATCCTCACGCGCGCGCAGGTGCAGGAGGATCCGGCCGCGCTCATCAGCAACGCCGTTCCCCCCGCCCACCTGCCGCTGCAGCCGGTACGCTCGAGCGGCTCGACCGGACGTCCGGTGGAACTCAAGGCGAGCGCGGTAACGGCGCTTTTCCGCCGCGCCCTGTACCTGCGGGAACATCGCTGGCACGGGCGCGACCTGACGCTGGCGGCGGCGACGATCCGCAATTTCCGCGACGGCAGCGGCCTGCCGCCCGAGGGCAAGCGCGTCGCGCGATGGGGCCACGGCTACGCCACCAGGCCGATCGACGCGCTCAACATCCGCGCCACCGTCGACGAACAGCTGGAATGGCTGCAGCGGGTGCGCCCGGCCTACCTCGTGACGTTCCCGACCAACCTGCGCGCGCTGGCGTACGCGGCGCTCGAGCGCGGCCTGCGCCTGCCCGAATTGCGCCAGGCCTGCACTTACGCCGAATCGTTGCCCGGCGGCCTGCGTGAATTGGTGCACCGCGCGTTCGGCGTCCCGCTGGCCGACATCTACAGCAGCGAGGAAACCGGTCCGATCGCGTTCCAGTGCCCCAGGCACGAAGACCGCTACCACGTGCAATCGGAGAACCTGATCGTCGAGGTCGTGGACGAAGCCGGAACGCCCTGCCCGCACGGTGTTGCGGGCCGGGTGCTGGTGACCGACCTGCACAACCTCGCCACGCCACTCATCCGCTACGAGATCGGCGACTACGCCCAGAGCGGGCCCGCCTGCGATTGCGGGCGCGGCTTGCCGGTGCTCGCGCGGGTGCTGGGCCGCACGCGCAACATGCTGCGCATGCCCGGCGGGCAGTCGCGCTGGCCCAGTCTGCCCAGCGCCGACGAGTTGGGGCGGATCGCCCCGGTGCGCCAGTTCCAGCTGGTGCAAAAAGACCTGCTGCACCTCGAATTGGTGCTGGTCGTGGCGCGGCCGCTCAGTGCCGGCGAGGAAGCGCGCGTGCGCGCCGCGTTCCTCGCCGATCTGGGCGGCGGCGTCGAGTTGGCGCTGTCCTACGCCACCGCGATCGCGCGCACCGCCAGCGCGAAGTACGAAGATTTCCGCTGCGACCTGCCGGGGGACTGAATCCACCCGGCATCGATCGCGGTGAGGCGCGCCTTCAGTCGATGGATACGCCGAGCGCGCGGATCTCCGGCCCCCAGCGCCTGTGCCCGTTGCGTACGAGCTGCGCGAATTCCGCGGGCGGCAGGCCGGTGACATCAGAGCCACCGGCCGCGAGCAGTTTTATCGTTGCCGGATCCCTGAGAGCGCGCAGGAGGTGGGTGTGCAGGGATTCGACCACCGCCGCCGGCATGCCGCCGGGACCGAAGAATCCGAACCAAGTGTCCGCGGCAATGTCGACTCCGGATTCGCGCAGCGTGGGCAATTCCGGAAGCGCGGAGAGCCTGCGCTCGGTCGCCGCCGCGAGCAACCGGACCTTTCCCGTGCCCGCGCCGCCGATCGCGGTGATCGCCATGTCGAAGGACAGCTGTACTCGCCCGGATACCAGGTCCCGCATCAGATCGGCGCTTCCCTTGTAGGGTATGTGCTCCATATCGATTCCGGCCAGCCGCGCCAGGAGTATTCCACTCAGATGCGGAAGGCTCCCCGCGCCCGCGCTGCCGTAGCTCAGCCGCCGCGGATTCGCCTTGGCGTAGGCGATCAGCTGGCGGACATCGCGCACTTGCAGCGATTCATGCGCGATCAGCACCATCCCGCTCACCGATGCCTGAATGACCGGCGTGAGATCGCGGAATAGGTCATACGGCGGTGTCCGATACAGATGCGGCAACATGACGACCACCTGGTTGGTGCATATCAGCGTGTGGCCGTCGGGCGCGGCGCGGATCGTTTCCTGCGTCGCGATGAGTGTCGAGGCGCCGGGCCGGTTCTCCACGACGACGGGTACCGCTAGGGTCTCGGCCAGTTTCGACGCGATAATCCGCGCCTGGCTGTCGGAGTGCCCGCCGGCCGGGTACGGCACGAGGATGCGCACCGGCTTGCCGGGCAGGGGAAACCCCTCGGCGGCAGCCGGCGAACCTGCGGCCAGCGCTTGCAGGACGAGCAGCACAACGGCGAAAAGGCGGTGAGACAACATGAATGTGGCTGACAGGCTGGCGGAACACGCCGCCGCGATGCCCTACGGCGTCGCCGTGATCGAAAAGCATCGTATCACGCACTTCGGCGCGCTCGATCGCGCGGCGTGGCGCGCGGCGGCCTGGCTGCGCGCCAACGGGCTCGGGCCGGGCGACGTGGTCGCGCTCGCCATGGAAAGCGGCGTCCTGCAGCTGGCCGCGATCTACGCGCTGGCGCGCATGGGCGCGGTCCAGCTCTGCCTCCCTCGCGCCGAAGGCCAGCCCCTCGCGGAGCGGCTCGCCGCCAGGCATCGCGTCGCCGCGATCCTGAGCGACCGCGACGTTCCCGGGCTCGCGGGATGCCGGCGCCTGCGCGCCGACCCGCGCTGGCTCGCGCCGGACGCCGCGCCGGTGGACCGTGCGGCGCGGGCGCCCGGCGGCGCGGCGCCCTGGATGGTCGCGCGCACATCGGGCACCACCGCCATGCCCAAGACGATCGTGCAGAGCCACGCCACCTATGCCGCGCGGCGCAAGCTGACGCGTGGCCCCTACGGCTTCGAACCGGGCGACCGCTACCTTGCGGTCATCCCTCTGGATTTTCAGCTCGGCTTCAAGATGTGCCTGGACGCGCTCTGGGTGGGCGCGTCCGTGATCCTCGCATCGGAGCTGCGCAAGGCGAGCGAGTTGCTCGAGACCGCCGAGCGCCTGGCGGCGACCTGCGCCTATATAACGCCGCCGCACCTGCACAGCCTGCTGCCCATACTGCACACGGACGGCGTGCGCCTGCCGGGGTTGCGCGTCCTGCGCTGCGGTTCGATGGCGATGAGCGAAACGACGCGCCGCGCGGTCGTCGCCCGCCTGACGCCCAACCTCGTGATCAGCTATGGCGCCAACGATCTCGATTGCGGCATCACCGAGGCGGATGCGCAGATCCAGGCGCGCTTTCCCGGTTCAGTGGGAAAAGCGCGCCCCGGCGTCGAGCTCGAGATCGTCGGCGACGACCAGCGCACGCTTGCCGCCGGGGAAACCGGGCACGTGCGCGTGCGCGTCCCGGACATGCCCGCCGGTTATTTCGACGATCCGGCGGCCACCGCGAAAGCTTTTCGCGACGGCTGGTTTTATCCGGGCGATCTGGGCATGCTCACGGCCGAGGGCGTTCTTTACCTGAAAGGCCGCAGTGACGACATGATGAACTGCGACGGCATCAAGATTTTTCCGGCCGACATCGAGGCGGTGTTGCTCGAGCACCCGGCGGTTGCCGAGGCCGCCGCCTTGCCGCTGCAATCCGAGGGCCACCAGCACATCCCGGTTGCCGCGGTCGTGCTGCGCGAGGACGTGCCGGTGGAAGCGCTGCGCGACTGGTGCCGCGAACGCCTGGGAATCCGCGCGCCGCACCTGATCGCCAGGCTGCGCCGGCTGCCGCGCGGCGATTCGGGTAAGGTTCTCAGGCGCGAGATCGCCCGGCTGATCGAGTCCCAACGGAAGTAGTTCGCCCATGCCTACGCCTACGACTGGCAGCCCCACCTCGCCGGTTCCCCCCACCGGGAATCCGCAGCTCGACGGCCTCATCGTCATAACCGACGGGGCGAAGTGGGGCGGCGCGCAAGGCACGGCGGTCGAGGTCAGCTACAGTTTTCCGGATCTCAGCAGCACTTGGTCGACCATTGACGATCCGAATGGTTACGACGCGGCCGATCCACAAAACAACAACCCGTACGCCCCGGGTTATCACGGCCTCGATGCCGCGCAGCAGGATGCGGTGCGTGAATCGCTCGCGGCGTGGAGCCATGTAGCGAATATTTCTTTCCTCGAAGTCGCCGAAACCCCCACGGAAGTCGGCGACATCCGGGTCGCGTTCACCGACGGCGGCGGCATCGGCGGCGATTACGCCTACGCCTATACGCCGGCGCCCTTCGCCTATGCGGGCGATGTCTGGCTGAACACGGTGCAGCCGGTGGCGCCCGGCTACGACTTTTCCAGCGGCGCCGCCGGCTACAGCACCGTCATCCACGAACTGGGCCATGCCATCGGCCTGGGTCATCCGTTCGAGGGGCCGGCGTTCCCCGCCCAGTTCGATTCGTTCAAGTACACGGTGATGAGTTATTCGGATTTTCCGGGACACCAGGACACCGGGTTTTCCTCGCTCTACCCCACCACGCCGATGCCGCTGGACATCCTGGCGCTGCAATACCTCTACGGCGTGAACACCAGCTGGCACGCGGGCGACGACACTTACACCTTCACTGAAGGCGGCCGCTACTACGAAACCATCTGGGACGCGGGCGGCAACGACACCATCGAATACCTCTCGGCGCTCGACGGCGCGCGCATCGACCTGCGCGCGGGCAACTTCAGCCAGCTCGGCGCCTCGATCACCCTGAGCAACGGAGCGCTCCAGCAGGACGACGTCGCCATCGCCTTCAACGTGGTGATCGAGAACGCGGTTGGCGGCGGCGGCAATGACGAGATCATCGGCAACGCCGCCGGCAATACGCTCTCGGGCGGCGCGGGCAACGACACCATGACCGGCGGCGCGGGCAACGACACTTACATCGTCGATGCCTTCGACACGCTGATCGAAGTGAGCGGCGGCGGCATCGACACCGTGCGCAGCGGCTCGAGCTACGTGCTCTCGGCGGCCAACGTGGAAAACGTCACCCTTACCGGCGGTGGCGCGCTCAATGCCACCGGCAATGCACTCGCCAATGTGCTGACCGGCACGAGCGGCGACAACGTGCTCGATGGCGGCGCCGGCACCGACACCCTGATCGGCGGCGATGGCAACGACACCTACAAGGTCAATACGGCTGGCGACAGCGTGCTCGAGTCGAATGTCGCCGGCGGCACCGACCTGGTCTTGAGTTCGGCCAGCTTCACGCTGGGCGCCAATGTCGAAAATCTCACGCTCACCGGCGGCGGCGCCATCAACGCCACCGGCAACGAACTGGACAACGCGCTCACCGGCAACAGCGGCGCCAACGTGCTCGACGGCCAGGCCGGCGCCGACACGCTGGCCGGCGGGCCGGGCAACGACAGCTATGTGTTCGACGGCAGCGATACGGTGCTCGAAGCCCCCGGCGAGGGCGCCGATACCGTGCGCAGCGCGGTGAGCTACGTGCTTGCGATCGCCAACGTGGAGAACGTGACGCTCACCGGCGCCGATGCCATCGACGCCACCGGCGATGCCGCCGCCAACCTGCTCACCGGCAACAGCGGCGCCAATGTGCTCGATGGCCGGGGCGGCGCCGACACGCTCGCGGGCGGCGGCGGCAACGACAGCTACGTCGTGGACGCGCTCGACACGCTGATCGAATCCGCGGGCGGAGGTACCGACACCGTTCTGAGCGGTTCGAGCTACGTGCTCTCGGCGGCCAACGTGGAAAACCTCACGCTCAACGGCGGCGGCGCCATCAATGCCACGGGCAACGCGCTTGCCAATGTGCTGACCGGCAACAGTGGCGACAACGTGCTCGATGGCGGCACCGGCAACGACACGCTCGCGGGCGGCGCCGGCAACGACACCTTCGTGATCTACGGCGGCGATACCGTCATCGAAGCCGACGGCGAAGGCATCGACACGATCCTGGCGGGATTCACGTGCAGCCTGCCCGGCTACGTCGAGAACCTGTTCCTGACCGGAAGTGGAAATTTCAGCGCCACCGGCAACGAACTCGACGACACGCTCACCGGCAACAGCGGCGCCAATGTGCTCGACGGTCAGGGCGGCGCGGACACGCTGGCGGGCGGCGGCGGCAACGACAGCTACGTGATCGACGGCAGCGATACCGTCATCGAGGCCGCGGGCGAAGGCATCGACACCATCCTGGCGGGGTTCACCTACAGCCTTGCGGAGCATTTCGAGAACCTGACCCTGACCGGCACGGGCAACATCGACGCCACCGGCAACGCGGCCGACAACGTGCTGACCGGCAATGCCTTCGACAACATTCTCAACGGCGGCGGCGGCAACGACACGATGATCGGCGGCGCGGGCGACGATACCTATTTCGTCGTCGAGAACGCGGACACCGTGACCGAAGCGGCGAACGCCGGCCACGACACGGTCAACGCCTGGCGCAGCTTTAACCTGCCCGACGGCGTCGAGGACTTGAACCTGCTGGGCGCGGCCGCGATCAATGGAACCGGCAATGCCCTGAACAACGTCATGCACGGCAACCGCAACGACAATCTGCTCGGCGGTGGCGCGGGCAACGACAGCTACTTCGTGAATGGCGGGGGCGACGTGGTGACGGAAGCAGTTGGCGCGGGCACCGACACGGTGAATAGCGGCATCAACTTCACGCTCGGGGCCAACCTGGAGAAGCTCGTGCTCACGGGCAACGCGCGCCTCGGCACGGGCAACGCACTGGACAACCGCCTCACGGGCGATGCGCGCAACAACACGCTGGAGGGGGGCGCGGGCAACGACACGCTCGATGGCGGGGCGGGTTTCGACACGCTGCTGGGCGGCCCGGGCAACGACAGCTTCCTCGTTGACAGCGCCGCCGACCGCATCTTCGAGTTTGCCGGGGGCGGCACCGACACGGTGCGCAGCACAGCGGCCTACTACCGGCTCGGGGACGAGATCGAGAATCTGATCTTCGAGCCCGGCGCGGGCAACGCGCAGGGCTTTGGCAACAGCGGCAACAACGTGCTCACCGGCAATGCGGGGGACGATACGCTGGCCGGGGGCGAGGGCAACGACACCCTGGTGGGCAACGCGGGGGCGGACACCTTCGTGTTCGACACGGCGCCCAACGCCGCGAGCAACAAGGACACCATCGGCGATTTCCTCTCCGGCACGGACGAGTTGAGTTTCGACCACGCGGTCTTTACCGCGCTGGGGGCAGAGGGGCCGCTGGCCGCCGGCATGCTGCGCAGCGGGGCCGGTGTGAGCAGCGCGGCCGACGCCGACGACTACCTGATCTACAACACCACCACCGGCGCGCTGTACTACGACGCCGACGGCTCGGGCGCGGGCGTCGCGGTGCAAGTGGCCACGCTCACCGGTCATCCGACGCTACTCGCCGCCGACGTCCAAATAAGTTAGCGTAAGGCATGACCTCCGGGATGCGAGGCGCCGTGGCCCGGCTTGGCACGGCCAGTTTTCTTTTCGCGGCCACCTTTTTCGCCAGCGGATATTTCGCGTACGGCCCGCGGGCCGACGAGGCGCCGCGCTACGATTTGCCGATCGACTGCACGCCCGGCGAAACTTGCTGGATCGTCAACTACGCTGATCAGGAAGCCGGCAAGCTGGCACGCGACTACACCTGCGGCCCGCAGACCTACGATGGGCATACGGGCACCGATTTCGCGGTGCGCAACCTGCGCGCGATGCGCGGCGGCGTGGCGGTGGTGGCGAGCGCGCCGGGCGTGGTGCGCGCCACGCGCGACGGCGTTGCCGACCGGCGGCTCGAGCGCGGCGCGCCCGCCGATGCGCCGGAGGTATCCGGCCGCGAATGCGGCAACGGCGTTGTCATCGACCACGGCGCGGGCTGGGAAACGCAGTACTGCCACCTGCGCCGCGGCAGCGTCGCGGTAAGCAAGGGCGAGCGCGTCGAGCGCGCGGCGCCGCTCGGCCTCGTCGGCCTGTCGGGCCGCACCGAATTCCCGCACGTGCATCTCACGGTGCGGCACCAGGGCCGCAACATCGATCCCTTTACCGGCCGCGCCGCGCCTGCGGGCTGCGCGCTGTCCGGTGAATCGCTCTGGACGGCAGCCGCGGCCGCGGCGCTTCAGTATCGTCCCGTATCCATCTATGACGCCGGGGTCGCCGGCGAGGCGCCCAGCGTTGCGCAGATACACGAAGGCGAAGACCTCGCGCCCGCGCGGCGCGCTTCGCCGGCGCTCGCGCTCTGGGCGGCGCTCTACGGCCTACAGGCTGGCGATGAGCTCGAGCTCTCGCTCGCCGATCCCGGGGGGCGCGTGCTGTTCGAGCGCCGGCGGCGCATCGAGCGCACGCAGGCGCGCCGCGTCGAACTGGCCAGCCTGCCGCGCGCGGCGCGAATGTGGCCCGCGGGCCGCTACCGGGCGCTGGTGCGCGTCACGCGGCCGCGGGCAGAGGGCGCGCCGCTCGCGGTGGAGCGGATTCTCGTCGTGGAGCTCGAATAGTCCCGCGGTACACGCGGTATCATGCGCCTCATAAACGCTGGTCCGCCGCCGGTCAAGGGCAAAAGCTGAACGAAGAAAAGAGCACGCATGGCACGCATCATGATCGTCTGGGAACTGGGCCTGGGTTTCGGCCATCTGGCGCCTTATCTGGAATTGGTCAAGGCGCTGCGCAAAAAAGGGCACGTGGTGGTGTTCGCGGCGCGCGACGTCACCAACGCCGAGAAGATTTTCGGCCGCGAGGGGGTGGTGATCCTGCAGGCGCCGCTCATGCTGCGCAAGGCCACCAACCCCTACAAGATCCAGAACAACTACGCGCAACTGGTGCACAACAACGGCTTTTCCGATCCGCTCGACCTGCTGGCGCGCGTCAAGGCCTGGCTGCATCTTTACCAGTACATCCGGCCCGACGTCGCGATCTTCGACCACAGCCCGACCGCGCTGGTGGCGGCGCGCGCGCTGAAGGCCAGGCGCATCATCAGCGGTTCGGGTTTCCTCGTCCCGCCGCCCGGCTATCCGCTGCCCAACATGCGCTACTGGGAAAAATTCGACAAAGCACAACTGCAGCGCGCCGAGGACGGCGTGCTCGCGGTGGTCAACAAGGTACTGGGGGTGATGAAGATCGCGCCCCTCGCGCACATGGAAAACCTGTTCGATGCCGACGAGCAGTTCCTGCTCGGTTTCAAGCAGCTCGACCATTATCCGCAGCGGCCGAACGGCAATTACCTGGGCAATTTCCCGATGGCCAACAACGCCGCCGAGCCGCAGTGGCCGGGCTCGGCCGGCCGCAGGATTTTCGCCTACCTGCATCCGTTCAAGACGCTGCCGGTGCTGCTGCAGGTGCTCAACAAGTTCCGCCTGCGCACCATCATCTATGCGCCCGAGCTGCCCGACGAATTCAAGGAAAAGCACACCACCGAGCACGTCGTTTTCTCCGCCGGGGCGCTCGACATGAAGAAAGTGGCGGCCCAGTGCGACGCGGCGATCACCAGCGGCACCTACGGCACCACCTGCGACATCCTGCTCGCCGGCAAGCCGGTGCTCATGTTCCCGCAGAACCTCGAGCGCATCATGGTGGCGCGGCGCGTGATCGGCGCCGGCGCCGGGCTGGTGGCGCCGATCAACCGGCCGAATCTCTTCGGGCCGCGGTTGCGCGCGCTGCTCACCGACAAGCGCTATGCCGAGGCGGCGCGCGGCTTCGCCAGGCGCCATGCCGGGATGAACCAGGCCTGGCAGACCGGCAAGATGCTGGCGAGCATCGAGCGCCTGCTGCCGGCCTCCGCGGCGCCGGATGCGGCCGCGCCGCGCAAGGCCGGTTGACATGACCACCGTCTTCGTCGGCGGCAGCCAGCGCTCGGGAACGACGCTGCTGCAAACCATACTTTGCGCGAGCGGCGCCACCAACCCGATGATCGGCGAGGCCAAGTATTTCCGCCAGCTGGTGCAGGCCTACGTGTTCGGCAAGCGCCAGTTCTCCGCCGAGACGCGCGACTACTTCACCGACGTCGAGGAACTGCGCGCGTTTCACGCCGGGTTGCTGCAGGGTTTTCTCGCGCGCACGCTGGCGCGCTTCGCCGGCGCGCAGCACCTGGTGCTGAAGGAGCCGCACCTCACGATGCTGTTTCCGGAGGTGGGCGAACTGCTGCCCGCGGCGCGCTTCGTGTGCGTGGTGCGCGATCCGCGCGACGTCATCGCCTCGATGGTCGTGGTGGGCAGGAAGCTTGCCGCGCAGGGCAACGCCGACGATCCTATGGGCCGCATGTTCGTCAAGCGCGACATGGGCGCGCTCAGCCGGCATTACCTGTCGTTCTATGTTCCGGCGCTGCGCAGCGCGAGCCCGGGCTTCATGGAGCGCTGCCTTTTCCTGCGCTACGAAGACCTGGTGCAAAAGCCCGAAGAAGCGCTCGCCAGGGTGGCCGAATTCACCGGCCTCAACCTCTCGGGGCTGGACGCCGCGGCCGACCCCGGCACCGGCCAGGTGGACTTCGAGGCGGTCAACGCCTACCGCAAGGCCTGGGTCACCAAGCTCTACGGCAAGAAGGCCGACGCCTCGCGTATCGGCGCGTTCCGCAAGATCCTCAAGCCGGCCGAGATCGCCGGCATCGTGCAGAACTGCCGCGGCCTGATGACACGCTTCAACTATCCGTTCGGCGCCGGCCGCGGCAAGGCGCCGCCGCCGCAACAGTGACGCTGCCGGACGAGAAAACCGCCGCCGAGCGGCTGCGGCGCGAGCAGCCCCTCTTTGGCGACAGCGCCGCGGAGATCCCCGCGCTGCTGGCGGTGGCGCGGCGCGAGGCGCCCGCGCGCGCGGCCGATTTCGCGGCCATCTCGAGCTACTGCATGTTCATCGGCTACCCCCGCAGCGGCCACAGCGTGGTGGGGAGCCTGCTCGATGCGCACGAGCACATGCTCGTCGCGCACGAGCTGAACGCGCTCAGGTTCGTCGAGGCGGGCTGCACGCGCGCCGAGCTCTTCTGGCTGCTGGCGGAGAACTCGCGCCGCTTCGCCGCGCACGGGCGCCAGTGGGGCGACTACCGCTACGAGGTGCCCGGCCAGTGGCAGGGCCGCTACAACACGCTCGAAGTGATCGGCGACAAGAAGGGCGGCAGCTCCTCGATGCTGCTTGGGCGCAAGCCCGGACTGCTGGCGGCGCTGCGCCGCCTGGTGCCCGAGCGGCTGCGCGTGCTCCACGTCACGCGCAATCCCTACGACAACATCGCCACCATGGCGCGCAAGGACACGCGCGACCTGGGCAAGGCGATCGGTCTCTACTTCGAGCTGTGCGAGGTGAACCGGCGCGTGGCCGCGGCGGCCGGCGCGGGCAACGTCATGCATATGCGCAGCGAAGACCTGATCGGCGATCCGGCGGGCGCGCTGCGCTCGCTCGCCGCTTTCCTCGGCGTGGCGGCGCCCGCCGACTGGCTGGCCGCCTGCGCGAGGACCGTGGCGCCCTCGCCGCACCGCAGCCGCGACGCCACCGCCTGGCCCGCGCCGGCGCGCGCGCGGATCGAGGCGGGCATCGCCGAGTTCGGGTTCCTGCACGGTTACCGCTTCGAGGCCTGAAGCGTGGATGCGAAGCTGTTCGCGCCCACGGCCCCCGGCCGGCTGGTGCCGGCGCTCAACAGGTACCGCCGCCCCGACACCGGCTTCATCCCCGACCCCCTGCCGCGCGCCTGGCAGCCGCCGCCGCAAACGCGCGCGCTGATGGCCGAGGCGCGCGCCGCCCTCGAACGGCTGCGGCTCGCGGGCGAAGGCGCGCGCTCGCCGCGGCTCGTCTCGGAGTTCCTGCAGCTGCGCGAAGCAATCTGCTCCTCGGTGTCCGACCGCGGCGCCGAGGCCACCGCCGCGCTGCTCGCCTTCGCGCCGCCCGCCGGGGGGGCGCACCGCGACCCGCTCAAGGCCTGGCGCAACGCCTACCGCTACCGCGCGGTGCTGTGCGCCGGGCACGCCGCCGTGCCGCCCGCCGGCCCTGCATCCGGCGCCCGGCCGCCCGCGCTGCGCGCGCTGATCCAGCAGATCCACGCCGGGCTGTTCGAGGGCAGGCCGCGGCGCAGCGTGTTTCCGGGCCGGCTGCGGCGCGGCCCGATCCAGATGGGCGACAGCGCGCGCTACGTGCCGCCGCCCCACGAGTGGGTGGTGCCCTGCCTCGCCGCGCTCGAGCGCGGCCTCGCGCGCCCCGGTGGCATCGATCCGCTGGTGCGCGCCTTCATGACGCACTACCAGTTCGTCACCATCCATCCGTTCGCCGACGGCAACGGCCGCGTCGCCCGCATCCTGCTCGCGCTGATGCTCAACAACGCGCTCGGCGCGCGCGCTCCCCTCCTCTACGTGAGCCCGTTCCTCGTGCGCCACAAAGGGCAGTACACGGCGCGCCAGTTCCGTGTCAATACGCACGGCGAGTGGCCGGTATGGATCGATTTCTGCTTGAAGGCGGTGATCGCCGAAGCCGGCGACGCCGCGCGCCGCATCGCGCTCTTTGGGAGGCTGCGGGACAAATACGGCGCCGATGCGCTGCTCGATGAACTGCTCGCGACGCCGGCGTTCTCTGCGCCGCAGTTCGCCGGCCTGTGCGCGCGGCACGGGCGCGAGGCGCGCGGCGAATTGGCGCGTTTCGTCGGCGCCGGCATCGCGCGCGACGCCGGCCCGCGCTGGCCGCGCCAGTACACCCTGCCCGGCGTGGTGGCCCTGCTGACCCGCGATCCGCTGCCCGCGCGCGGCGGCGGGAGCGCCGCGGCGCGGCCGGTTTCGCGCACAAATTTTGACATTCGCTGAACCCGGTTCATGCAGGTGAAATATCCGATGTAACAAAAAGATGATCCGTGAATCCGCGAAAAATTCTTGGAAAACTGGAATAACGCCTTGAATGAAGAAATAAAGCATCAAGACACGCCGCGCGCGGGTTGCGCGCCGAACTTCAACCCGAACTTCAACCAATTGACGGCCTTGTCAAGCCTTCGGGAAAGATTTTTTTGCGGCGTTGACAAGCGCGCGGAACAGCGACTAATGTTCGTCCTCATCCGGTTTTGAAGAGCAGGCGTCGCGCCCCGTCAGGCGCGCCGTTCTGTCGTTCGCGGCAGGCCGCAGGAAAGCGTTCGCGGTTATTTTTCGGGGAAAAAGTTGATTCAAGCCGTAACGCAATCCAGGGTCCGGAGCGCCTCTCGCGAGATGGCGCGCCCCCGCGCCGGCCTGCCCTTTTCCTTCCCGCGATTTCTTCTTTTTCCCAATTCGAATTCGCTGATCATCAAGAGGTAGCTGAGCCATGGCCAAAATCAACAACGCAAACTCGAATCTCCTCGTCGGCACGGTTGACGGCGACATCCTCGACGCAACCTGGGGCGACAGCGCCGACATGTTCGGCCTGGGCGGCAACGACATCTACATCGTCGACAGCTCGAACGACGTCGCGAGCGAAGCGGGCGGCGGCGGCATCGACACCATCGTCGGCCACTACATGTTCCACCAGAACTACACGATGGGCAGCGGCATCGAGAATTTCCGCTTCGACGATAGCGGCAGCAACAACGAGGCCAACATCATCACCGGCAACTCGGGCGCCAACAACATCCAGGGCGATACCAGCTACGGCGTTCTCATCGGCGATTCGGGCAGCAGCATGCACGGCAACGGCGCCAACGACATCCTGAGCGGCGGCGCGGGCGAGGACACGATCTACGGCGACACCGACGAGACCCTCTACGGCGCCGGCGGCAACGACACCCTCAACGCCGATGGCGTGGCGGGCAACGCGAACGGCTATGGCGAGGACCGGCTGATCGGCGACGCCTATGGCATCGGCAACGGCGGCGTCGGCGGCAACGACATCCTCAACGGCGACAGCCGCAGAGGCGCAGATGGCGGCAGCTTCGGCCACGACACGCTTTACGGCGATGCGTACGCCAACATCCAGCAGGGCGGCCGCGGCGGCAACGACACGCTGAACGCCGGCCAGGGCGATGACGTGCTCTTCGGCGACGCGGGCGGCAATCTCGACGGCGCCGGCGGCAACGACACGCTCAATGGCGATACCACGAACGACGTTCAGGCCAACTTTATAGCGTACGGCAATGTCCATGGCGGCAATGACACCCTGTACGGCGACGCCGGAGACAATATCGGCTCGCATGGCCATGGCGGCAATGATGTGCTCAACGGCGATGCGGCTGGCGTCACCTTCGGCGGCAATGACTCGCTCTTCGGCGACGCGGGCAGGGACATCAGTTCCTATGGGGCCGGCGGGAATGACACCCTGAACGGTGGCGCCGGCAGCGACCAACTGGTCGGCGATGCCGGCGACGACATCAGTTCCTATGGGCACGGCGGGAACGATGTCCTGAATGGCGGCGACGGCAACGACTGGATGGTCGGCGACGCTGGAGACAACATCAGCAGTTACGGCGTAGGCGGCAACGACACCCTGATCGGCGGCGCGGGCGACGACTCGCTCTACGGCGATGCCGGCGATGACCTCAGCAACTACGGGGTGGGCGGCAACGACAGCCTGAGTGGCGGCGCGGGCCACGACGAAATCTACGGCGACGCCGGCGAGACCCTTTATGCCGGCGCGCACGGCGGTAACGACACGCTCGACGGCGGCGACGGCAACGACATCCTGATCGGCGATGCCGCCGTGGTGACCGGCTACGGCGGCAACGACTCCCTGCTCGGCGGCGCGGGCGACGACTCGCTCTACGGCGACGGCACCACCTACGGAGATCAGGGCGTCGGCGGCAACGACACCCTGTCGGGCGGCGACGGCAACGACTATCTGTTCGGTGGCGGCGGCAACGACACGCTTAACGGCGACGCGGGCGATGACCGCCTGGTCGGCGGCGAGGACGCGGACAAGCTGAACGGCGGCGCCGGCGACGACCGGTATATCAACGTCGATTCCGGCGACGTCATCACCGAAACCAGCGGCGACGACACGGTCGAGACGGGTCTCGCCACCTACACCCTCGGCCAGAACCTCGAGAACCTGATCCATACCGGTGCCTCCGGCGGCACCCTCACCGGCAACGCGCTCAACAACTACATCCAGGGCAACAATGGCAGCGAAACGTTGATCGGCCTTGGCGGCAACGATACGCTCGATGGCCGCGGCGGCGCCGACAACATGGCCGGCGGCCTGGGCAACGACACCTTCGTGGTGGAGAGCACCGGCGACACCGTGGTCGAACTCGCCAACGAGGGCACCGACACCGTGTTCCTCGACGATATTTCCGGCAGCGAGTACCAACTGGGCGCCAACCTCGAGAACCTGATCTTCAGCGACCCGGACAACAACGGCGCCGGCATGATCCTGCGGGGCAACAATCTCAACAACGCGATCACCGTGCTGTCCACGGGCAGCGGCGCCGACCGCCTGGTGGGCGGCGCGGGCAACGATACGCTCGATGGCGGCGGCGGCGCCGACGTCATGATCGGCGGCACCGGCAACGACACCTACTTCGTCAACCACGACGGCGACGCGGTCATCGAGCTCAGTAACGAGGGCGCCGACACGGTGAACAGTTCCGTGTCCTTCATCCTCGGCAACAACCTCGAGAACCTGACGCTCACCGGCACGGAAAGCGTCAACGGCATCGGCAACGGGCTGAACAACGTCCTCACCGGCAACGCGGGCGCCAACACGCTCAGCGGCGGCGGCGGCAACGACGCCATGGCGGGCGGCGCGGGCAACGACACCTATATCGTCGTCGAAAGCGGCGACACCGTCACCGAGGCGGCGGGCGCCGGCACCGACACCGTGGTTGCGTTCCGCACGTTCGCGCTCACCGGCACGGCCGCGGGCGTGGAGAACCTGATCCTGCAAGCGGGCGCGCTCAACGGCACCGGCAATGCGCTCGATAACTTCATCCAGGGCAACAAAGCCGCCAATACGCTCATCGGCGACGCCGGCAACGACACCCTGAACGGCGACCGCGGCAACGACAACCTGGACGGCGGCGTGGGCAACGACGTGCTCGATGGCGGGCGCGGCAACGACATCATGGCGGGCGGCGCGGGCAACGACACCTACTACGTCGATTCCGCCGGCGACGACGTCAATGAAAATCTGGGCGGAGGCACCGACAAGGTGATTTCCGGCCTCAGCTTCGACCTGGGGGCGCTCACCAACGCGAACGTCGAGAACCTGACGCTGGTGGGCAATGCGCTCACCGGCGGGGGCAGCGCGCTCGATAACGCCATCACCGGCAACAGCAACAACAACACCCTCACCGGCCTCGCCGGCAACGACACCCTCGATGGCGGCGCGGGCTTCGACGTCCTCATCGGCGGCGCGGGCAACGACACCTACCTCGTCGACCAGACGGCGGATGTGGTCACCGAGGTGCTCGGGGGCGGCACCGACACCGTGCTCAGCACGGCGAGCCGCTTCACGCTCTCGAGCGAGGTCGAGAACCTGACCTTCAAGGACAGCGCGGGTAACGCGTACGGCGTCGGCAATGCGTCGAACAACATCCTCACCGGCAACACGTCCCACGACACGCTCTACGGCGAGGGCGGCAACGATACCCTGAACGGCGGCGGCAGCCAGGACTCCCTCTATGGCGGGGCCGGCAACGACACGCTGAACGGCGACGCAGACCACGACCACCTCTTTGGCGGCGCGGGCGCCGATTCCCTGAATGGCGGCACCGGCGGCGACAGTCTTTACGGCGATACCGAGGACAACATCACCCTCTACGCCAACGGCGGCAACGACACGCTCGCCGGCGGCGACGGCGACGACGTGCTGTGGGGAGACGCCTACGGCCTCGCATCGGGATACAGCGGCGGCAACGACACCCTGCGCGGCGACGCGGGCAATGACACCCTGTACGGCGACGCGCATACGCTCTACGGTCATGGCGGCAACGACAGCCTGAGCGGCGGCACGGGCAGCGACGTGCTCTTTGGCGATGCTTGGACGTTCGGTTTCACCGGCGGCGGCGGCAACGACACGCTCTCGGGCGGCGACGGCGACGACGTGCTCTTTGGCGACGCGGTGAACGGCAACACCGCCACCAACGGCGGCAAGGACACGTTGAACGGCGATGCCGGCAACGACGAACTGCACGGCGGCGCGGGCAACGACACGCTGAACGGCGGCACCGGCGACGACTCCCTCTTCGCGGGCGAAGGCAACGACAGCCTGAGCGGCGGCACCGGCGACGACTACCTCGCCGGCGATGCCGGCGACGACACCCTCATCGGCGATGCCGGCAACGACACGCTGTATGGCGGCGCGGGCAACGACAGCATGACCGGCGGCGCGGGCGACGACACCTACTATGTCGATTCCGCGGGCGACAAGACCATCGAGCTCGCGGGCGGGGGCACTGACCAGGTGTTCTCGACGGTCAGCTTCAGCCTGGCGGCCGCGGGCAGCGCGAACATCGAGAACCTGACGCTGGAGGGCAACGGCTTGACCGGTACCGGCAGCGCGGGCAACAACGTGCTGAGCGAGTTCGACGGCGACAACACGCTCGCGGGCGGCTTGGGCAACGACACCTTCAATGTCCAGTGGTCCACCGCGCAGCGCGGCGACTCGGTGAGCGACACGGGCGGCGCCGACGTGCTGAACGCGGATATCGACAATTTCGCGGGCACCGATGCGCTCAGCATCAGCGGCGTGGAGACGCTCAATTTCGACTCCTTGGGCGGCACCAGCTTCGTCAATGCGAAGAACATCTCGGTCAGCGCGAGCACCCAGCTCAACCTGACGGGCGATGGCACGCTCACGCTGAGCAACCTGGGGGCGCTGAGCAAGATCGCGCTCACCGATTTCAACGGCGACCTCGACCTCAACTGGACGGCCTCGCAGATCCTCGACCTGGGGCTGAACGGCTCCGACGTGGCGCTTTCCACCACCAATCTCGCGGCGCTCAACATCGCGCTCACCGGCAGCGACAGCACGCTCACCGCCGACGCGCTCACCGAGCCGAGCGATATTTTCATCAGCGGCACGGGCACCGACCTCACCATCAACAGCCTGCATGCGGACACCATCACGCTCGACCTGACCGACCTGGCCGGGACGATCCTGGTGAACCACATCAATACCGGCGGCAGCGACACGCTCTACGTCAACCTCGCCAATGCGAACGCCGCGCTCGACACCAACGCCGGCCTGGAATTCCTCGATGTCACGGCAGGCGGCGCCGGCGTGGCCAGCCAGCTCGATCTGAGTCTCGTGGCCAGCGGCACAGCGGTCACGCTGCACGACGGGGGAGCCGCGGACAACCTGCGGCTCACGGGCGTCAGCCAGAACGTGGACGCAACCGACTTTGACGGCGACCTCGTTGCCCACATGGAAGGGGGGAGCACGCTGGTCCTCGGCTTCGGCACGGCGGGCAACGTCGTGGCGTTCGGTTCCAGCGGAACCCAGCTTGTGTTTTTCGCCGACAGCCTCGATGGCGGCGACCGGGTGAACGACAACACCGCCGGCGACGGCGACTCTGTCTACGGCACGCTGGACGGTCTGGGCACGGTGGCGGCACCGGTGGGCCTCAACCTGCACGGCGTGGAGGACATTTTTCTCGAGACCTACGGCAGCGCGAGCGTCATTGACGCGGCCACGATCACGGCGGCTTCGGGTGGCACCACCAACATCCACATCCAGGATAACGGCGCGAACGAAAACCTGTCGCTGTTCAACGTGCAGCAGGATGTAGCCGTTTTCGCGGATTTATCCTTCGACGGCAACCTGACGGTGGAGTTCGCCGACAACGTGGGAGACGGCCTCGCTTTTGGCGGCTCCGGCAACGACACCCTGTCGGGCGCCAGCGGGGGCGACGAGCTCTTCGGCGGCAACGGCAACGACGTGCTGAACGGCGGCGACGGCGTCGACTACTTGAACGGCGGCTCTGGCAACGACACGCTGAACGGCGATGCCGGCGACGACACGCTGTACGGCTATTTTGGAACCGACACGCTGAACGGTGGCACCGGCGGCGACTCGCTCTACGGCAGGGGCACGCTCAGCGGCGACGCCGGCAACGACCGGCTCAGGGGCAGCGGCACGCTGAATGGCGGCAACGGCGACGACTCGCTCTACGGTACGGGCTTTAGCAACGACACGCTAAATGGCGATGCCGGCGATGACTACCTCGACGGCGGCAATGCCAACGACACGCTGGACGGCGGCACGGGCAGCGACACGCTCTTGGGCGGCTTTGACGACGACACGGTGAACGGCGGCGACGGCGACGACTACTTGAACGGCGGCTCTGGCAACGACACGCTGAACGGCGATGCCGGGAACGACACGCTGTACGGCGGTTTTGGAACCGACACGCTGAACGGCGGCACGGGCGACGACTCGCTCTACGGCAGGGGCACGCTCAACGGCGGCGACGGCGACGACGTGCTCATTGGCAGCTTTTTCAACGACACGCTGAACGGCGGCTACGGCAACGACACGCTGTACGGCGGCAACAACAGCGATCACCTGTACGGCGGCGACGGCAACGACACGCTGTACGGCGAGCGCGGCAACGACCACCTGTACGGCGGCGACGGTAACGACAGGCTGAACGGCGGTGACTACGGCAACGACGTGCTCTTTGGCGATGCCGGCATCGACACCGTGGACTTCTCGACGCAGTACGGCGACACCTACGGCAATGGCTACGGCGTGCGGGTTAACCTCGACTCTGTTTTCCACTACGGAATTGCCGGTGGGCAGGCCTTGCAGTACGGCGGCGCCTACGCCGCGGGTTACGCGGACACCTTGGACGGCATCGAGAACGTCGTCGGCACCCACGGCGACGATGTGATCTACGGCAGCGCCGCGGACAACTCGCTCTACGGCGGCAGGGGAAGCGACTCGCTGTATGGTGGTGGCGGCAACGACACCGTCAGCGGCGGCTGGGGCTTCGACGAGCTGCATGGCGGCGCCGGCACGGACACGGTGGACTTCTCGCAGATTGGCAGCGGCGTACTCGTTTCCCTGCTCTATGGCAGTGCGTCCGGCCAGGGCATCGACCAGTTGGACGACTTCGAGAACGTCATCGGCTCCTCGGGCCACGATACGATCTACGGCGACAGCGGCAACAACGTCCTCGACGGCCAAGGCTCCGGTGACACGCTTTACGGCTTTGGCGGCAATGACACGCTGATGGGCAGCTACGGCAACGACTTACTGGTGGGGGGTGCCGGCAACGACCTGCTGGACGGCGGCTCGGGCTATGACGAAGCCAACTTCCGCGATGCGGCGCTGGTCGTCACGGTCAACCTGGTGGCGGGCACCGCCACCGGCGATGGCACCGATACGCTGGTCAGCATCGAAAACGTCACCGGTTCGGCCTTCAATGATCTCATCACCGGGAGTGCCGGTGACAACTCGCTCTACGGCGGCGCCGGCAACGACACGCTGGACGGCGGGGCCGGCGACGACCTCGTCACCGGCGGTGCCGGCAACGACGTGATGACCGGTGGCACGGATACGGACACCGTGAGTTACCAGGACCACGGTACAAACGTGACCGTAAGCCTTGCGACGGTGGTGGCGCAGAACGTCGGGGGAGGGGAGTCCGACACCTTGTCCGGCTTCGAGAACCTGATCGGCGGGTCGGGCAACGACACGCTGACGGGCGACACGGCGGACAACTCCATGTATGGCGGGTCGGGCAACGACACGCTCCTCGGCGGTGACGGCAACGACAACCTGCTGGGCGCCTCGGGCAACGATTCGCTGACCGGTGGCAATGGCGACGATTCGATGTACGGCGGTAGCGGCGTCGACACGCTGTCCGGCGGGGCTGGCGACGACACTCTGGGCGGCGGCGCGGGCAACGACACGGTGGATTACAACCTGGTGGCGAACGGCGTCGGGGTGGATCTCAATGCCGGCTCGGCCTATGGCGAGGGGTTTGATCAACTCAGCGGTATCGAGAACATCATCGGCTCGGCTTTCAACGATTCGTTGAAGGGCGATGGCGGCAACAACGTGATTGATGGTGGCGCCGGCAACGACATGATTTTCGGCAATGGCGGAGCCGACACCCTGACCGGCGGCGCGGGCGCGGACGTATTCGTGTTCGATACGGCGTCCTCCAGCGGCAGCATCACGGATTTCAGCGCTGTGAACGACACGATCTACCTCGATGAGGATTTCTTCGGCGCGCTGTCCGGCTTGACCGGCAACGCGATCGGGGCGGGGAACTTCGTGGCCGGAGGCGGGGTGGCGCTCGATGCCGATGACTTCATCCTCTACAACTCGGGCACCGGCGCCTTGCTGTACGACGCCGACGGCAGCGGAGGTCTCGGTACGATAACGATCACGATGCTAGGCACCGGCCTCACCCTCACGGCGGCGGATTTCCAGGTCATCGCCTAAGGCAAGGTTCGGGGTGGCGAGGAAAAAGGGGGCGCAAGCCCCCTTTTTCTTTCACCCGATCACCGGGCGCGCGGCATGGACATCGTGTTCATCAAGCAGGGCATCACGAGCTACGGCCACATCGAGGCCGGCATCGGGCGCGCGGCGGCCGGGATCGAGGGCCTGCGCCTCGATTCGCTCGAGCTCGCGGCCCACTACCGCGCGCAGCCCGAGCCGTTGCGCAGCCAGCCGCATCCGGCGCGCATGCGCCAGGCGGTGGTCCGCCTGCACGAGGAGCTGCTGCGGAGCGCGGGCGAGGTGGTGCTGCTGCTCAACGGCTTCGTGCTGGAGTGGTATCGCCCCGGTTTCTTCGCCGCGCTGAAAAAAGCGGGCAAGACGGTGGTGGGCTGGCAGATCGACGACCCCTACTACATCGACCACGCCCCGAAATTCGCCGCCG
>Ga0315281_10002037_pt1 | contig 30056 bp, 26 predicted proteins | sample YL17G07_0_MG_FD_204540 | JGI IMG/M metagenome (GOLD analysis project Ga0315281, IMG submission 204540) | Sediment microbial communities from Yellowstone Lake, YNP, Wyoming, USA - YL17G07_0 | ecosystem: Environmental > Aquatic > Freshwater > Lake > Sediment | place: USA: Wyoming | collected...
TTTCAAGTAGATTAAATATAAATAGTTAAATATTCAAATATTTTATACAACTTATTGATTCTATTAAGTATTTTTTGTCATCCTTGCTCATTTTCAATGAATTAGATGGGTGCGAAACTTGAGTAAATATAATGATCTATAAGCCCTGTAAGGGCGAAATATGCTTTTAGGTCTAAAAAATGAGTTGTTCATTTAAAGCAATTTTTCAACTGAACAGTATTGTGTTTGTCCCCAATTAATGTCTCCAATAAACTTTGTATAAAAATACTAAATATTGTTAGAATGTTATTAGAGAATATAGTTTATCAGTATATTATAGGAGGGTATCAATGAAGTTTTTGGTTACATTGACAGAAGGAGAAAATGGTTTTATTATAGCAGAGTGTCCGTCACTTCCCGGTTGTTTGTCTCAAGGTAAAACCAAAGATGAAGCTCTCCTCAATATTAGAGAGGCAATTGAGCTAAGCATAGAAACAAGAAAAGAACATAATCTTCCCTTGTCTTTTGAGGTTAATGAACTTGAGGTAGCTGTATAATGCCAAAACTGCCAGTTTGTTCTGGTAAAGAAGTGATTGCAGCCTTTGAAAATGCTGGCTGGCAAATAGATAGACAAAAAGGCAGCCATGTAACTTTGATAAAAGAGGGAGAAACCGTTGTACTGACAGTTCCACTTCATAAAGAGATTGACAAAGGGTTGTTACGATCTCTTATTCGCAAAGCAAACTTAACTGTTGAAGAGTTTATAACGTTACATGAATAAATGTTGAAGCAAATAACTGGTGACAGGGTTAAAATGGTGAGACTTATTTTAAATATGTAAAATATTAAGTTGAATATTTTTAATGTTAATTATTTGATAAATATATGTATACTATGGCTTAGACTAAATAAATAAAGAGAGCAAAAGGAGATTATTATGTTAGAAGTTTATGTAGATGGTGGTTGCCATGGCAATGGAACAGCAAATCCTGTCTGTTATGGTTCGTTTAAAATTGGGGATGAGGATATAGTTAAATTGGTTTTCCCTGAACTTAAAACTAATAATGAAGCTGAATATGAATCATATATTTCAGTCATGAGAAAACTTGGTGATAGAGAAGCAATCGTTTATACGGATTCACAATTAGTTGTTAATTAAGAAATTCTTGGGGACAGTTCTTCTCCAGATGACAAAAGGGAACAAAGAATTATTCACCGCAGAGGCGCAGAGAAAAGATTCATTAGTAACTCATAATTTTTTTATTTAATTTTTTTATCTTTCTCTGCGGTGAATAGTTCTTAGTTTTTCATCCCTACAGTGAAATCTTACCGTATTAATTACAAACAGGCACTAAATCTACTCTTATTAAATTTATAAAGTAGCAGGCTATCGTTTAAAAATAATATCCTCTCGACTCTGCCCAGTAGAAACAATAACAACTGGAACATTAAGTCTATCCTCAATCATCTTGATATAATCACGAGCCTTTTGAGGTAATTTATCATACTCTTTAACTCCTACGACAGGCTTATCCCATCCGACAAATTCCTCATAAACTGGTCTACAGTTCTCAAGTATTTCTATCTCGCTTGGGAAATCTGTTATTATGCTATTTTTATACCTATAACCAGTGCAAACCAGTATTTTTTTAAATCCGTCTAATATATCAAGTTTAGTTATTACCAATCCTGTAAGGCTGTTGACCCTCTTAGAATGTTTAAGCACTATTAGGTCTAACCATCCGCATCTCCTTGCCCTTCCTGTTGTAGCCCCAAATTCACTTCCAGTCTTTTGAAGCAATTGTCCTGTTTCATCAAATAATTCAGTCGGAAATGGGCCGCCTCCAACGCGGGTAGTATATGCCTTTGTTACGCCATATATCTCGTCTATACATTTTGGGCCAACTCCAAGCCCGCTTAAAGCGCCTCCTGAGGAGGCATTTGATGAGGTGACATATGGATAAGTCCCATGGTCTATATCAAGTAAAGTCCCTTGAGCGCCTTCAAATAATATCTTTTTGCCTGAAGCAATGCAGTCATCCATCAGCACTGTAGTATCTGCCATATACGGCTCAAGACGGTCTTTATACTTCATATATTGTTCAAATATCGTGTACGCATCAAAGGGAGGGGCATTATAAACCCTTTCAAGTATTATATTTACCTCAAAGATATTAGCCTTTAACTTTTCCATAAATAGATCAGGCCATAATAGATCTGACATCCTAATACCATTCCTGGCTGCCTTATCCATATAGGCTGGGCCAATCCCTCTGCCTGTTGTGCCAATCTTTTTACTGCCCTTAGTGTTCTCTTTTTGACCATCAAGGGCTTCATGATACGGCATTATTACATGGGCGGATTTACTGACTTTTAGATTGTCTCCAACCTTGATATTATTGGAGGTCAGGTCATCAATCTCTTCAATCAACGCATGAGGATTGATTACTACGCCATTGCCAATTATACAGAGCTTGTCCTTATGCAAGATGCCAGAAGGGATTAAATGCAGGATAAACTTCTTACCGTTAACATAAACTGTATGCCCTGCATTATGCCCGCCTTGAGAGCGGGCTACAACCTCTGCGCCTTCAGTCAGACAATCTATTATCTTACCCTTACCTTCGTCACCCCATTGAGTGCCAATAACTACGATATTTGACATATATTATCCTAAATAGCCTATATTTTTATAACCTTAACGCTGGTTATATTTGGTAATTCTCTAATCTTCTTCATGATATCTTCAGAAATATCTTCTGTGTCAACATTTACCACAGATAATGCGCCTCCGCCCTTAGCCTCTCTGCTGAAGTGCATCCTTGATATGTTTATCTTATTACTGCCAAATATAGTGCCTATACCGCCTATCACACCCGGCTTATCCACATTATTTACGTATAACATAGTGCCTTCTGGAAGTATCTCAATATAAAAATCATTAATCTGGATAATCCTATGATCTTTTTTACCAAACAATGTCCCTGAAATTGTAAAGTCTTCATCCTTTGACTTGATTGTAAGAGTTATCTTGTTGTGATAATCGCCAGCATCTTCGCCCTTAGAGACCTTAACGTCTATGCCTCTGTCCTTAGCGATAAACGGAGCGTTTACAAAATTAACATTCTCCTCAAGAATAGGCGTTAAAAAACCTTTAAGCGCAGAAATCTTTATTGGCTCAGCGTCTATGGTTGATGCATTACCGCAGAGTTCTATTACTATCTCCTTAGCTGGAGCAGTAAAAACCTGAGACGCAAACCCTCCAAGCACCTCTGCAAGACTTGCATAAGGCTTAATCTTAGGCACTTGATCTGCTGGAATAGATGGAAAATTTACGGCATTTCTAATTGTGCCGTTTACTAGATAATCGACAATCTGCTCCGCTACTGCAAGGGCTACATTATCCTGAGCCTCTGTAGTAGACGCTCCAAGGTGAGGGGTGCGGATTATCTCAGGAAGATTTAAAAAATTAAAATCTTCTGGAGGCTCTTTTTCAAATACATCAAATGCTGCCCCTGCAACCTTACCACCTTTTATCGCCTCAACGATATCAGCTTCATTTACAATGCCTCCGCGTGCGCAGTTTATTACACGAACGCCTTTTTTCATCTTTGCTATAGTATCTTTATTGATAAGATTTTTTGTCTCAGGATTCAACGATGTATGAACCGTTATAAAATCAGAGGCAGCATATATCTCGTCAAGACCGACTTTTTTAACGCCAAGTTCAGTGGCAGTGTCTTCATCGACAAATGGGTCAAATGCCAAGACATTCATCTCAAGTCCGATTGCCTTTTTAGCAACCTGTCTGCCGATATTTCCAAATCCAATTATCCCTAGGGTCTTATTAAATAACTCAACCCCCATAAACTGCTTCTTTTCCCATTTTCCTGATGCTATAGTTTGATTAGCCTGCGGGATTTTTCTAGCAAGGGCGAACATTAATGCAATCGTATGCTCAGCAGTTGTAACAGTATTTCCGCCGGGCGTATTCATGACAACTATACCCTTTTTAGAGGCAGCATTTTTATCTACATTATCTAAACCAGAGCCTGCCCTTCCAATAACCTTGAGTTTATTGGCAACTTCAATGACATCTGCGGTTAATTTTGTGGCGCTGCGAATGACTATGCCGTCATATTCCCCAATACAAGCCTTTAATTCATCCTTTGTCATACCAGTCTTAACAGTAACGTCAAGACCGCCGTTTTTTAGAATATCAACGCCATTTTGAGACAAATTATCACTAACAAGCACTTTCATATATTTTTTACTCCTAGTCGATATTTAGGGTTCAAAGGGTCTGAGACCCTTTGCGGGATTTTTAATGCCCATAGATGAAAAGCCCTTAAAGGGTTATTTCATCAATATTTCCTCTGCAGCAGCAACGCCCTTTCCAAGGGTAATAGGATGTCCAAGACCCTTTAGAGTCATTTCAACTGCGGCTAAGCCTGAAATAATATCAAATGTATCTGCATAACCTAAATGAGCGATTCTAAATATTTTGCCTTTAGCCTTACCTTGTCCGCCAGCGGTTGTAATGCCATATTTATCTCTAAGTATTTTATAAATCTCTTGACCATCAATACCCTCTGGGGCGCAAACAGCGGTAACCGAGTTGCTAGGCATTTCCTTAGCATATAGCTGTAGTCCCATTGCAACAATACCTGAGCGTGTCGCATTTGCTAAACGAGCGTGTCTATTAAAAACATTCTCAAGACCTTCTGTCTTTAACTGTTTAATTGACTCATTAAGACCTATAAGGAGTGAAACAGGAGAGGTAAAATTAGTCTGATTTTCCTTGATATTTTTTAATTCAGCCTTTAAATTAAAATAATAATGAGGCAGTTTTGAGGTTTCAGCCTTTTTCCATGCCTTATCAGATATTGCAATAAACGCTAGTCCCGGAGGAAGGGCAAGACCTTTTTGCGAGCCAGAGATCATTATATCAACGCCCCAATCATCTGTCTTTAAATCATGGGCAACCAAAGAACTGACAGCGTCTACAATAAAAATGGTATTTTCATAGGTTTTTATCAGTTTTGCAAGTTTCTCAACATCATGATTAACGCCAGTTGATGTCTCTGTAGCTTGAACAAATACCCCTTTGATATTAGGATCAGCCTTTAGACGTTTTTCAACCTCGGCAATTTTAACTGTATATCCCCATTCAACCTTAATAACGTCTGCGTTTAGTCCATAACTTTGGCAAATCTCAGTCCATCTCTCACCGAATTTACCACCATCTATTACAATAACCTTGTCTCCAGCATTAAAAAAATTACTAACTGCGCTGACCATTCCGCCTGTTCCAGTGCTGCAAAGCGCTAAAACCTCGTTTTTAGTTTGAAAAAGCCATTTAAGACCATCCCTTACAGATTGCAAGACTGGTTTAAAATCTGCAGAGCGATGATGAATAATTGGCATAGACATTGCCTGTAAAGCTAGTGGTGATACAGGGGTTGGCCCTGGTGCAAGCAGCATCTTTTTTAATGGTTTATTTTCCATGACCATAAGTGTTGCCTCCTTGTGAAATATTAATGTTTACATTATAACTGTCTGAATATTATAATAAAATTATAATAGTGTTATATTTATAATAAATGAGATAAAATTTAAATATGATAAGTATCATTAATTTTAACAGAAAGAGATTAATTATAGATATATTTATTATTAATCTCTAATTTAAATTAAAGTAGCGTCATATTTTATATAGTTTATATTAATCTTTTAAAAAAGTGCAATCAGAATATTAATCATAAAAATTAATATTCAATATAAAAGGAGGTTATAGGTGTTGAAGAATTCTTTAAGGGGATTGATAATCCTTATTTGCATTATCAGCGGTTACTTTTTAGGCCTACATTATGAATTAACTTATTTTCAAGGCCCAATATTTGGTTTACTTTGCGGGGCAGTTGTAATAGCGCTTGAATTTTTGTTGATTAGAGTAAGTATGGGCAGGCTTGCGGGCGGAATTATAGGTATGTTTATAGGTGTTGTGATAGCAACTATCCTTGTATTTCCATTAAAGACGATTTTTATATCTGTAGATATTAAATTCTTTTTTATTATCAATGCATTATTTGGTTATGTTGGGCTTTTGATAGGATTTACAAGGGGTGAAAGTCTGACTATTGGAAGTCTTTTGGATAAGTTTAAGGGGCAGCAGATATCTCAGAATATTAAGATTCTTGACACAAGCGCTATAATTGACGGCAGGATTGCCGATGTATGCGATACTGGTTTTGTTGACGGAATTTTTATAGTACCGCAATTTATTTTGCAAGAACTGCAGCATATTGCTGATTCTGCTGATTCAATTAAAAGAAGCAGGGGTCGGCGCGGGCTTGATGTTCTTCACAGAATTCAGAAGATTTCAGGGATTAATGTTCAAATTATAGATGAAAATTTTCCTAATATCAAAGAGGTTGACGCAAAACTGGTTGCCACTGCCAAGTTAATGAATGGGAAGATAGTTACAAATGACTTTAATCTCAATAAGGTTGCTCAGCTTCAAAATGTTTCAGTGCTTAATATCAATGAACTAGCCAATGCCTTAAAACCAGTTGTATTGCCGGGTGAACAGATGAAGGTTTTTATCATGAAAGAAGGCAAAGAGGCAATGCAGGGAATTGCGTATATGGATGACGGAACAATGGTTGTTGTTGAAAATTCTCGAAAACTTATTGGGAAAAATGTTCCAGTAATAGTAACCAGCGTGCTTCAAACTACAGCAGGCCGTATGATATTTGCAAAACGTTCAGATGAGGAATAGATTATAGAGGTTATTCTCTAAAACAGGGCAGGCATAAAACCTGCTCCTACGTAGGGGTAACCCTTATGGTTACCCTCTATTTAAAATTATGAAGACAATCGCAATAATACCAGCAGCAGGTTCAGGCAGTAGATTTGGCTCAAGCCTTAATAAAGCCTTTCATCTTTTGCAAGGCATACCTGTCTTATTGCATGTATTAAAGACCTTTCAGATGATGGCAGAGATTGATGAGATTATCCCAGTTTTTAAAGACAATGACCTTACTATGGGGCGCAGACTGATTGAAGAAAATGGAATTACTAAGATAAAATTAATTGCAAAGGGAGGAATTGAGAGACAGGATTCAATATTAAATGCCCTTAAACTCATAGGAGAGACAAACTCAATTTTAGTAATTCACGATGGGGCAAGGCCAATGGTTACGCATAGACTTATAAGAGAGTCAATATTACAATTAACGGATTGTGACGGGGTTATCCCAGCGGTTAGGATGATTGATACGATAAAAGAAGTAGATGATGGATTTATAATAAAAACCCTTAATCGTGACAGACTTAGAGCAATACAAACCCCTCAGACCTTTTTTTCCACAACTCTAATCTCAGCATACAATCATGTCATAAATATTGGACTGACCTTTACAGATGATGCCTCCGTGATTGAACACTTTGGAGGGAGGGTTAAGTATATTGATGGTGATTACAATAATATAAAGATAACCTCTAAAGAAGACCTAATGTACGCTGATTTTCTTATGAGATAATGTAAGAAAGATAATTTTAGATTGAAGGCTGCTTTTTTAGTATTTATATCAAGTTGGTAGAGGAAAATAAAAGAGACAATAATCTTAAAAACAAGATAACCGTCTGCTTTCGGCATCCACCCCCTTTTAAAAAAGGGGAATTAAAGAAAAACGAAGACATATCTATATAATATATCCAAAAAATCAATAAACACAATCTGTGGTTTAGCTTTTTTGTCTCAATTTCGGTATAATAATATATTATGCGCAATATCACTGAAGGTATAATCTTAAAGAGCAATATATTTGGTGAGGCAGACCTGATTGTCACCATCTTTACCCTTGATTTTGGGGTTGTCAAGGTTTTTGCTAAAAGCCCAAGAAAGACTAAGAGCCGTTTTGGCAGTTCTTTAGAGCCATTTTGCTATAATAAGATTTCATTTCTTGGTAAAGAGGACAATTATCTGCCTCGTCTGGTTCAGGCAGATATTATTTATCCATTTCAAGGTCTGAGAGATAATCTTCACCGTTATATTAAATCAACTGAAATCCTTGAGGTAACACTAAATCTTCTGCCAGAACGTCTTGTTATCAGTGAATTATTCCATATATTGCTTGATACACTTAAAAAATTGGATACCGAACCATCCATTGATAGGTGGATTTTGTTTTATAAGATAATATTACTTAAATATTCTGGGTTAGCGCCGCAGTTAAGCGGATGCGCTATCTGTAATTGCGCGGGCAGGGCTTTTTATATCCATGAGGGAGCGGTAATCTGCGAGGATTGTCTCCGAAAAGGCGGTTATTCTCAAAAAATCAGCCTATCTCAAGGCGCTATTAATCTATATCTAACTATTTTAAAGTGGGATTGGGATAATCTTAATAGAATTAAGCCGTCTGATATTCTTAATGCCGAGTTAAACAATATGGTAGACAGGCATATTGAATATAGATCTGAGAGAAAAATTAAGACCAAATGGTTTAAATTTAAGGTTCATGAAATATTATGACTAATATATTTAAAATCTCAAAGGAAATAGTAAAACAATTTTTTATTGCCTTTCTGCCCTTGACTTTGATGTTTACAGGGATAGTGGGAGTTATTTATTTTGTTGAGACAAACCTAACAGGCTCTGCCTTATTTAATATATTGATGAATGGTGTGGCTAAATCAGCAGTTGAAATTTTTTTGAAACGGTTCTTAGACCCTGTATTGCCAATGCAAAAAGAATTAATAGTCAAACTTTCTTTTCTTTATATAGTTTTTATAATTATTGCAGTAATTGGTTCTATTATTTATCTGCGTTTATACTTAATCCGCCGTAAATCAAAGGAATGGCTTAGAAAACTCTCTCAGGCAGTTGAGCAAAGTCCTGGCATGGTGATGATTACAGATAAGTATGGTCATGTTGAATATATTAATCCGAGTTTTATTAAGGTTACAGGATTTAAATTAAATCAATTGTTAGGTTTAACCCTTGATATGTATGATAGAGACGGGAAACCTTTAAGACTCGAAAAAGAGGTTTTCATTGATATTGTCACAGAAGGCAGGTGGAAGGGCGAATTTAAAAGCATGAAAAAAAATGGCGAGTTTTATATTGTATCATCTACGATTTCACCTATAAAAAATGACGATGGGGAGATAACGCATTATGTAATTGTCTCTGAAAACATAACTGATACTATTGCAGTTGAAGAAAAGATGACAAGGCTAGCAATGGCTATTGAATCCACTGCAGACGGAATTATTATTACGGATTCAGATGGAAAAATAGAATATGTCAATCCAGCAATGATGGCAATTACAGGCTGTATTGCAGATGAGATTATCGGCAAAGACCTAAGTATAATTCAAAGCGGTTTGATGTCTAAGGAATTTTTCATGCAATTAAGTGAAAAACATCATATACCTGGAGTAGAGCAGATTATTATGGCAGAGGAGTTTTATGCAGATATCTGGAAGTCTATGAAAAAGGGAAAGACTTGGAAAGGACAATTGCTTGGCAGAAGAAAAGCCGCCGCAGGTGTAATTCATGAATTGCCCCCGCCTGAATTATCAGAACTCCCTGATCCCTCAATGTATTGGGCGCAAGCAACTATTACGCCTATATTTAATAAAAATGACACAATAATAGGATATGTTGTAACACAACGCGATGTGACAAAAGAAGTCATGAGAAAAGAAAAGATTAATATGCAAAAAGAAGAATTAGAGGATCGTCTAAAAGAGATATCCCAATTGCGCTCCCTTGACGAGACTCATCTGATGGAGTTAAATATGGCAAATAGTCAGTTGAAATTAGCAATGGAGGAGGCATATAATGCCTATCGCTCAAAGGATGAATTTCTTGCAAATGTCAGTCATGAACTTAGGACTCCTATAATTGGCATAAGCGGGATGATAGATATGCTTCTTGAGACGCAATTAGAGCAAGAGCAGCGTGAATTTGTCGAATTGACTCGGCTCTCAGCCGATATATTGTTGACTTTAATAAATGATATTTTAGATTTTTCCAAATTTGAAGCAGGAGGCATTACGCTTGAGAGCATGCCTTTTAATGTCAGAACACTTGTTGGAGATACGATTAGAATCCTTTATTATCGGGCAAAAGAAAAAGGATTAAATCTTACACAATTAATAATGCCTAATGTTCCGCAAACTTTAAATGGCGATTCTATAAGGCTTAGACAGATTTTAATTAATTTGATTGGAAATGCGATAAAATTCACAAACCAAGGCGCAGTTAAATTTTATCTTGAGGTTGAAGATATTGATCCTCCGATGGTTACGCTTCATTTTAGCGTAATCGATACAGGCATTGGCATTTTAGAGGAAAATCAAGAGAAAATATTTAAGGCATTTACACAGGCAGATGGTTCAACCAGTCGAAAATACGGAGGCACTGGGCTTGGGCTTGCCATTTCAGCTCAGCTTGTCGAAAAAATGAACGGTAGGATTTGGGTACAGAGTACTATAGGGCATGGCAGTATATTTCATTTTACGGTGAAGTTTGAATTGAGCAAAGATGTTGAACTCATTGAATCTGACCATCCACCTATGCAAAAAGGCGCAGCGCAGCAAATATCTAATATTGGACAAACTAGGCAGACACAGGGACCAATACCCGTTTCAAAAGAGTCTGCCACTACGGGTATAAACGTTTTAGTTGCTGAAGATAATATAGTAAATCAAAGATTTATTAAAACATTACTGCAAAAAAAACAATATATTGTTACAATAGTAAATAATGGTAAAGAGGCGCTTAAAATCCTTGAGATTAAACATTTTGATATAGTGCTGATGGACGTAAACATGCCTGAAATGGATGGATTAGAGGCGGCTTTTATCATAAGAGAACAAGAAAAAGGCGGAAGAAGGCATATTCCAATTATTGCAATAACAGCAAATACGTCACAAAGTGATAGAGAAAAATGCTTTAGAGCAGGGATGGATACTTTTTTGCCCAGACCTATCAAGGCGCAAATTTTATTTGAAACTATAGAAGGGCTTTTAAATAATAGCAATGGCGGTGTAGAGATACAGAGCGTAGAGGCAGACCTTATTGGTAATCAGACAGGGCAAACACTTACCCCAACAGCAGTCCATGATTTGGATATCTTTGATTTAAACGCCATACTTGAGAGCATTGATGGGGACACTGATTTGCTAAAGGAGATGATTGAGATATTTTTGGTTAAATCAACAGAGCAGCTTGATGAAATATTTCAAGCTATAGATTGTGGAGATCATGCGCTGCTTGAAAGCAAGGCGCATTCTTTAAAGGGGTCAATTGGTCATTTTTATGCCAGATGTGCCTATGATGTAGTTTTAAAACTTGAAAAACTTGGCAGAGATAATTGCGCTATATCAAATGCTTTGGGTCTATATTCTGATTTGCAAAAGGAGATGTCTCTATTGAAGACAGCCTTAAAAAAAGTGATAGACTAAAAACTATTCACCGCAGAGACGCAGGGGCTAACCTATGTGTTCGTCCCTACAAAATCTTTATTTTTTTTTTGCGACACTGTGGTGAATATATATTCGGGAGAAATAATTAAATTGAAAATACTTATCTCTGAAGACGATGACGTATCACGCCGCATGCTTGAATCTATACTTGCAAAATGGAAGTATGAGGTAATGATAACAGATAATGGCGTTGATGCCCTTGCTGCCCTATTGTCCGATAATCCCCCTGGTATAGCAATACTTGATTGGATGATGCCTGCCCTCACTGGGGTTGAGGTCTGTAAAGAGGTCAGAAAACGAGGGAAAGAGCCATATTCATATTTAATTCTATTGACCTCAAAGGGACGTAAAGAGGACATTGTTTATGGAATAGAGGCAGGCGCGGATGATTATATAACAAAGCCATTTAATATGCAGGAGCTAAAGGTTCGTCTCAGGGCTGGCAGAAGAATTGTTGAATTATCAGAGCAGCTAATAGCCTCAAGGGAAGTGATGCATATTGCCGCAACACATGATTCCCTTACTGGAATTTGGAACAGGGCTGCAATATTTGATACATTTAAAAAGGAATTTTCAAGGGCTAATCGTGAAAAAAAGCCTATAAGCATAATACTCGCTGATCTTGATTATTTTAAGAAGATTAATGATCAATATGGTCATCCAGCAGGAGACGAGGTATTGCGGCAGACATCATGGTTAATGAAAGAGGTCTTAAGACAGTATGATACTTGCGGCAGGTATGGAGGTGAGGAATTTTTGATAGTCCTGCCTGGTTGTAATTCTGAAACAGCATTAGGTATCGCCCAAAGACTATGCAATCTTATAGAAAGCCATGTTATTGATCTATCAGAGTTTCAATTAAAGGTTACCTGCAGTATGGGGGCAGCAACACTAGCAAATTTTGATGAGACAGATAAGATTGATTCAAAGGATATGAATATGCTTTTAAAGATTGCAGATGTTGCGCTTTATCAGGCAAAAAATGATGGGCGAAACTGCGTTAGGTCTTTGTTTTTGTAAAACCTGTTCCAAAGAAAATAATTATTTATTAAACTAATAAAAAAATAAAGGTTTCAAAGGGTCTGAAACCCTTTGTGGGAGTTTGAGGGTGAAACCCTCATGTAGATAAAATTATGATAAAAATAGCGATATATCCAGGCACATTTGATCCAATCACTAATGGGCATATAGATATTGCCAAACGTAGTGTGAGGTTATTTGATAAGCTGATAGTGGCTGTATTAAATAATCCTAAGAAGACTCCGCTTTTTACGGTTATGGAGCGTGTGGAATTGATTAAAGAGGTATTAAAAGATGAGGTGAGTATAGAGGTAGACCATTTTAATGGATTGCTTGTAGATTATGCCAATAAAAAACAGGGGTCTGCGATAATACGAGGGCTTAGGGCTATATCGGATTTTGAATATGAGATGCAGATGTCACTGATTAATAGAAGATTAAATCCTAATATCGACACATTTTTTAAGATGCCTTCAGAGGAATACACTTTTATAACATCTTCTGCGGTCAAGGAGATAGTGTCGCTTGGCGGGTCTGTGGCAGGGCTTGTTCCTAATATAGTAGAGAAAGCCTTAAAGGAAAAATTTAAGCATATCAGTGTAATTCAATTTGAGGTTTGAAATCAATAAATTACAATCGTTCAAGATATATCTTCATATCTGATAGATATGAAATATTATCTTTAATGCCCTGCGGGGTTTGGGGGCGCAGTTCCCAACCTTGTCTAATATCAATTGTGACCTCCTTTATGGTGACATTAGAGTATTTATCGCCTATAAGATTAAGTATGTCATTAATCTCATCTTTGTTAAGTTTGATTAGAGATACCTTTACTGCATCTGCTTTATCAGTTATTAGGACAATAGATTCTAATCTATCCTTGAGTTTTAGGGTTTCAATACTATTTTGAATAAAAATATCAAGATCAGTCTTTAAGAGAGGGGCGTTGTTTTTGTCTCTATCTTTTATGGTGAAATATGCCTGAGATAAGTTGCTTAGTACTTGCTGTCTTTGTGACTCTTGAGATTTTTTCAATAAAAGCGACTGCTCCCAAACTTCAGATATTAAAAATGTTACGCCAAATAATACTATAATTAAAATCATCTTTTTCATATTATTATGGCTCCATTATATTATCTGAAGGAATCTGGTTGAGGTCTAAAGATATAGCGTATTTATATCTTTCATCTTTAATCTCTGAAGATATTACCTTGAATTTCAACCCAAAAATCCTTGTGATATTTGAGGAAAGGGTTTCAAATGTCTTAGCATTTTTAGATGAGATTTTGAGTTCTAAGATATTACAATTAAGTTTAAAGGATTCTATAATGTTGTTTTCATCAAGCGCAAGTTCTAATTTATTGTGGATTTCTATAGGATTAAATCTGATTTTATCAATATCTTGCAGTCTCACAATCTTATATTGCAGGGCATCAATGGGCGCATTATTTTTTAAGTTATTTATCCCAACTTGCGCGTATGTTTTAGTTATGTCACTTTGAATAGTCCAAATATCTCTTTGCATGGGAAGAATTTTTATAAAATACAACGTTCCAGCAAATACTATAAAAATAATTGTCCAAAATATATTGGCTTTATTTAGAGAAGGATGATGCGCTGTCTTGATTTGTGGGATTAATATGAGATTATGGAAGATTGTCTTTTTCAGAAGATTAGTAGAAGGCAGATGTTCCATCCACTTTAGGATTTGCTCTATATTCCCAGAATCAAGTTTATAAATGGCAATATCTGCGGCGTTTGGCAGGTCCGTTATAGTCCCTGATAGATGTAAGATATCTAATCCATTCTTATAGAAAAACATATTATTGCTCTCTAATATTAAACAATCTTTAGATGCAAGCAGGGCAATAATAGAGGGAGTGAGAATCATTACTGCATGTCTGATAATCCATTGGTAATCAATACAAAACTCTCTCATTTTATTGGAATATGCAATTATTGTAATATTTCCAGCGGCTGGTTTGATATAGCCGTAGCTTTGTTCAATCATATCTTCTGGGAGAAAGCCTGTTAGATATGATTGAATCATTTTAACAGAGAGTTTCTTTTTCGTTGACACTATGTCAGAAGATATAAGGGTGATATAATCATCAGGGATTACTAATATAAAACCTTTTTCTAAACTCCTCTGATAATTAGTAAGGGGGAAAACCAAATCTGGCGACCTTTTATAGGCTGAGGAAAAGACCGAAAGATTATAGTTATCTAAAAATACTATCTTTGATATTGACATAAAATCCTTAACTACTGAATGCGGCAGGTTTAACCTCTTATCTTACTTCAAATGAAACGGCAGAGATGTTGACACAATATCTTTTTTAAACAGCAGCAGTCCTTTAATAAAAATGGCGGTATTATTATGTAAAAGATGATGCCACCATTTTGACGGCACAAGTTCAGGCAGTATAACAGTTATAATACCATTAGGATGGTCTTGATGAACCTCATCTATGAACTCAAGGAGAGGCTGGGTTATTGATCTGTATGGAGATTCAAGCACAATCAGCGAGACCTCAGGAAATAATTTATCCCATGTGGCTTTTATCTTCTTTGTCGCCTCTGGGTCAATACATACATACACAGCAAAGACATCTTTAGAGAGGGTTTTTGCATATTTTACAGCGCTTATCACTGCTTGATGCAGTCCTGAGATAGGGATTATAACTGAATGATGCGTATAGTGCTGCATCTGAAATGAATCTGGTTTTATTGCAAGCTGCTCTCCAACTGATATGTAATGTTTATGGATATTTTTAACTAACAATACTAAGGCAGGGATAGCGACTATTACAATCCATGCTCCGTGAGCAAATTTTTCAAATGCTATGATTAAAAGCACCACTGCGGTTGTAATCGTCCCTAAGCCGTTGATTATTATACCCTTTATCCAGCCCTTGCCTTTGAATCTCCTCCAATGCTGAACCATTCCTGCCTGTGAAAGGGTAAATGCCGTAAATACTCCAACTGCATAAAGAGGTATAAGCATATGGGTATCGCCATTAAAGAGTATTATTAAAAGCGCTGAAAAAAAGCCAAGCAATATTATCCCATTTGAGAACACAAGTTTATCGCCCCTATTGCTTAATTGGCGGGGCAGGAATCTGTCTGCTGCCATAATTGAAGAAAGTCTAGGGAAATCCGCAAATGATGTATTTGCTGCTAAAATCAATATTAAAGCTGTTCCAAATTGTATCCCATAATACATCAGACCTTTAGAAAATACTGCCTTTGATAGTTGCGAGAGTACGGTTTCATTAGCATTAGGTATAATATTATAGAAGTCGGCAAGAAATGTGATACCCATAAACATTGTTGCAAGTATGACAACCATTGCGCCAAGCGTGATACGAGCATTTTGAGACTCTGGAGGTTTGAATGCCTTTACTCCATTTGCTACAGCCTCAATACCTGTCAATGCAGCGCATCCTGATGCAAATGCCTTTAGTAAGATGAACACATAAACCCAAGATATTCCTTCGACAGGTTTAATAACTACAGCTTGATGAGACTCCATGATATAATTTTTTACACCAAAGATAATCAATAAAAACATAACAACTATAAAAAAATACGTTGGCAGAGAAAATGCCTTGCCAGATTCTTTGACGCCTCTGAGATTTACAAACATTATAAAGCATAGAGATATCAGACAAAACATAACCGTATGGCTGAACATCTCTGGAAATGCTGAGGTTATAGCCGCAATGCCAGCAGAAATACTAACTGTAACAGTAAGCACATAATCAATCAATAATGCCACGCCTGCCACAATTCCAAAATTATCGCCTAAGTTTTCCTTTGCTACAATATATGCCCCTCCGCCTGATGGATATTCTCTAATAGTTTGTTGGTAGGAGATTGCCACTATTATCATTAGGGCAGTTATCATTAGGGCTATCCAGATAGAATAATTCAAAAACCCTGTGCCAACGATTATTAGAGCAAGTAAAATTTCATCTGTAGCATAGGCAACTGATGAAAGGGCGTCTGATGAAAATACTGCAAGCCCCGCAGTTTTAGTAAGCCTTTGTTCCGATTCCCTTATAGATTCAATCGGCGTGCCGATAAGAAATTGTTTAATAGACATCTATTTATCATCAGGGCTTTGCCCTCAAACTCCATAATCTTCTTGAGGGCTTTGCCCTCAAACTCCCACGAGGGGTCTTGACCCCTTGACCCTATAATTTTGGCAATATATATGGATGAAGATAATCATTTGGAATAGCATAGAATAAAGAAAATTATCTCTTTGAGAATTGGAATCTCTTTCTTGCGCCTTTCTGACCATATTTCTTTCTTTCTTTTTCTCTTGAATCTCTTGTCAGAAAACCCTCTTTTTTGAGTTTTGGCTTTAGGTCTAAATCCATGCTTATTAATGCTTTAGAAATTCCATGCCTTACTGCCCCTGCCTGTCCGGCAAGTCCGCCTCCAAAGACATTTATTAATGTGTCAAATTTATCATACATACCTGTTAGTTCAAGAGGTTGTTTGATTATCATTCTTAATGTCTCTCTTGGAAAATATGCATCAAAAGCGCGGCTATTAACTGTTATGCGACCAGTTCCTGCCTGAAGTATTACCCTTGCGACTGATGTTTTTCTCTTTCCAGTGGCTGTGTAACGAATATTTGCCATCATGTCTCCATTTAATAAATTATATTCTTATATAGATAAAGCAAGCGGTTTCTGAGCAGAATGAGGATGATCTGTGCCGCTATAAACCTTTAACTTTTTATATATAGCCCTGCCAAGCCTATTTTTAGGAAGCATTCCCCAGACTGCCTTATTAATAACATCTTCAGGTTTTCTCTTGATAAGATGTTTTAGTGTCTCGGCTTTGTAACCTCCAGGGTAACCTGAGTGACGATGATAAATCTTTTTATCAAGTTTATTGCCTGTAACCCTGATTTTTTCGGCATTAACAACAATAACAAAATCCCCAGTGTCTACATTGGGCGTAAAAACAGCCTTGTGTTTGCCTCTAAGATGAACTGCAACAATAACCGCAAGCTCGCCTAAAATCCTGTTGGTAGCGTCAATAACCAACCATTCTCTTTTATACTCGTCTTTTTTTGCATAACTGGTCATATTATAACACCTTTTTTCCCTTTTTCATTTATAGAAATATTATTTAATACATACTATATATTATATTAATAAGAATGTCAAATTTTTAATTAAAAAAATTAGAATTCAATTCTGATGAGCAAAAAAAAGAATTCACCACATAGACACTGAGGAAAATTAATGAAATTTTTACTAAATCTTTACTCTGCGTCTCTGCGCTGAATTCCTTTTCTTTATCTTGTCTCTGTGTCTCTGCGGTGAATTCTTTTTCTTTTTTTATTAATAATTTGACAAAAAATAATAGAACTGTTTTATAATAGGAAGGTTTAAGGACGATACAACGTTCCTGGGTAGCTCAGCCGGCAGAGCAGGTGGCTGTTAACCACCTTGTCGGGGGTTCGAATCCCTCCCCAGGAGCCAATAAAAAAGTGAAAAACTAAAAGTGAAAAGCAATTAAATAAATTTTTTTTAATTTTAAATCCTCAATAAATCACTATGCAGATTTCATATAACTGGATACAGCAATTTATAGATATTAAGCAATCCGCTTCACAGTCTGCCCATCTTTTAACAATGGCTGGGATAGAGACTGAGGCAATATCCATTGATAATGAAGAGCATCTTGTCATTGAAATAACCCCAAATAGAGGCGATTGTCTGAGTGTATTAGGTTTAGCCCGTGAACTTTCAGCAATTACTAATATTCCCCTAAAAAAACATTCTGATAAATTAATCAATTTTGAAACTAATTCCAATATCTCTATAGAGATAAAAGACGCAGATATTTGCAGTCGTTACGCAGGTATTGTAATTAAGGGGATAACTGTAAGCGAGTCGCCAGATTGGTTAAAGTCAAGGCTTATATCAAGCGGAATCAGGGCGGTAAATAATGTCGTAGATATAACAAATTATATCCAGATAGAGCTTGGACAGCCGCTTCACGCCTTTGATCTTGCATCATTAAACGGCAATGCCATATCTATTAATTATGCTGGCAAGGATCAAACATTAAAGACCATTGACGGCATTGACAGGGTCTTGCCAGAGGATGCGATAACCATCTTTGATAAAAGCCGTCCTATAGCAATCGGCGGAATAATGGGTGGGTTTGATACAGAGATAACCAATAAAACGACTGATATATTTTTAGAAAGCGCATATTTTAATCCAGCTTTGATAAGGGCTGCCTCAAGAAAACTTGGCTTAAAGACAGATTCCTCTTATCGTTTTGAGCGTGGGACGGATATTCTAAATGTTGTTGAAGCCTTAAAGGGCGCGGCAGGGCTTGTTATTGAGCTTTGCGGCGGAGCTGCCATGCAAATCATTGATATCTATCCTCTCAAGTACAAACCGATTGAGATTGTCTTTGACAGAATCAATGTCAAACGTCTGCTTGGAATAGAGATAGCTAACGATGAGATTGACAGGATTTTGACCTCGCTTGGATTTGTGATTAATCTGACTAATAAAACCGTTTCCCCTCCTTCTTATAGAGGAGATATGGAGCTTGAGGCAGATATTATAGAAGAGATTGCTCGGATTTATGGTTATGACAGGATACCATCTATTATGCCAAAGACTGAGATTTCAATAAACTCGGGGCAGGGCGGGTTTAGCGACAGATTTTTGATAATGGATTATATGAAGCAGGCGGGTTTTACGGAGGTGATTAATTATAGTTTTATGTCTGCGCAAACCCTTTCAAAACTTAATATTCCTGTAAGTGATGAACGGATGAGGGCTGTTTCCATAAAGAACCCTCTGCGCAAGGATCATACGCTGATGAGGACAATTATACTGCCATCTCTTATAAACAATCTGGTATTCAACCTTAACCGCGGAACAGACGATATAAATATATATGAGATTTCTAAGACATTTATAAAGACTGATGATATTTTGCCAAAAGAAGAATTGATTTTATATGGCATGTCATATAGTAGTAATAATCAAGCGTTATGGAATGAGCCTGCGGGTTTATTTTATCGTATAAAGGGGTTGGTACAGGGGTTATTTGAGGGTTATGGTCTAAACGATTATAGATACCAACCATCAGAGCAGCCGTTTTTATTTAAGGGGCAGGCGTTATCTATAACCTATGGTCAGAAAGAGACTGGATATATGGGGATGTTGTCTTCTGATGTTGTAACAAATATAGATATAAAACTAAAAAACCCGATGATAGCGGTGTTTTCTATTAATCTGGATATATTTTTGAATCTGCAAAAGAAGACATTAAAATACGCGCCTATCTCTAAATATCCAGTAATTAACCGCGATATAGCGATGCTTGTGGATAGCGCTATTCCTGCTGGAGTTATAGAGGAATTGATTATTAAATTCCCTGATAAATTGATAGCAGACGCTGAGGTATTTGATTCATATGCTGGAAAGAATATCCCTAAGGGAAAAAAGAATCTGGCGTTTCATGTTACGTTTAAGTCCTCTGAGAGGACACTGGTAGAGACTGAGGTGGATGAGCTTCATAATAGGTTGGTTGAGTATGTTGTTAGTGTGACTGGGGGAGAGAGAAGAAAGTGAAAAACAGCGCATCAACAACTGGATTTTATTTATTAAACCAAAACTTTAACAAAGGGGGCATAATATGAGCAATTCAATTGGGAGTTATTACAAGTATTCAGACAATCAGAAGCAGGCTATTGATGAGTTAAACAAGGCAATTGTTCTTGATCCTCAAAATTCATACGCTTATAATAACCGCGGGGTTACTTATCATTATTTAAATGATGAAGAGCAGGCAATTGTTGATTACAGCAAGGCAATTGAGATTGATCCTCAATATGCAAATGCCTATAATAACCGCGGGGTTTCTTATAGAAACTTAGGCAGTCAAGATAAGGCTCTGGAGGATTATACTAAGGCTATAGAACTTGATCCTCAATATGCGGATGCCTATGTTAATCGAGGGGAATATTATAAATCTCTTGGCAATTATCAGAAGGCTATAGAAGAGTTAAACAAGGCAATTGAACTTGATCCTAAATCAGCAATGGCTTATTACAATAGAGCTATTTCTTATAGCAGCTTAGGCAGTCATGATAAGGCTATTGCAGATTATAAAATTGCTGCAAGTCTTGGACTTGAAATTGCGCAAAATTGGTTAAAAGATAAAGGTCTTAGCTGGTAATTGGGTTTCATCTTAACATGATATTTTTTTTAAATTCTTTTGTTAAAAAGAGGTGGTAGCGTTGACAGAGGGGGTATTTAGTTTTTGCTGTTTTAAAAAGTGTATTTTTGAACATAGGTCTGAGCCCCTACGGAATTAACTTAAAAACTCCTTCATAGCCTCATCTATCACATCATTATACATCTCAAGGTATTTTTTTGAGATATGTATTAACTCAAATTTTTTAACCCCTGCCATGCGCGCAATATATCCAGCAGCCCTTGCGGTAAGATGGCTTTTTCTTCCTGTATGATCACTGTCTTGCGTAAGAAAATATCCCTCAATAAATAATATATCCGCATCCATTGCAAGATATACAGCCTTTTCAATATTCTCTTTAGAAGGCGCAATATCCGTAATATAGACTATTTTTTGTCCTTTTGTAATATTAGTCAAATCTTTAAGGTCATTTACGCTGTAATCTATTCCATCAATCATAATCATATGGGATAGGTTATTAGTATTAATCTTAAGTTCGGAAAGCCAAGAGCCTGGTTTAAATGAACGCTCTATAAGTCTTGCCTTATTTATATTTATTTGCATATCTTCAATCAAGGCATAACCAAGCACAGGTATCTGATGATCAAATATAGCGGCTTTGATAGAAAATGTTGGTTCAGAGTAGATAATCTCAGAAAATGGGAGCTTTTCTTTAATGGTTTGATTAAATCCGTCTTTGGCGTAAAATAGAGCCGTTATAATGGAAGTTTCTGTAACCTCGCAGACCTCTATCTTTAGAGGATAATCCTTGATTAGATTCCAAGTATATCCAGAGAGTTTACCGTTTACGGCATTAATTATCCCTTTTGGCCCATAAACGTATATAGGCTGCTCCTTGATTAAGACTGCCCTTAATAAGGTGTCAAAACCAACAAAATGATCTATGTGCATATGCGAGACAAATATATGAGATATTTTTTGCAAATGTCTTTGGGGAATTATGGATATCTCCCCGATGTCAAAGAGAAAAAACCTCTGATCTCTCCTAAATTCCACAGTGACTACAGGGTCATTAAAGGGATTATTTAATAATTTATAAAAAAAAGTATTTGCCATATTCTAAAAAGTATATTGAATGTGATATTATAAATCCTTTAGGATATTTTAAATTTATGCTATTATGACTTAAATAAGTGAAAAGTGAAAGTGAAAAAAATTATTCATCGTTGGGGCGTATTGAATACGCCCTATCCGTTGACATTTTGGGTGTATGCAATACGCCCCTACTTATATTGGAGGTAACATGTCAGAGTTAAGAAAAGACCCTATTATAGGCAGATGGGTAATACTTTCGACAGAAAGAGGAAAGAGACCATCGGATTTTGCCCCAGCAACAACTACAAAGAGAGGGATGGGGTTTTGTCCCTTCTGCACTGGTAATGAGCATACTACGCCAAATGAAATAATGCGTTTTCATTCTGGTCACGATGACCCTAAGGATTGGACATTGCGAGTTGTTCCTAACAAGTTTCCTGCCTTGAATGTAGAAGGCGAACTTGAGAGAAGAAGCGAGGGAATGTTTGGCAAGATGAACGGTATCGGCGCTCATGAGGTCATTATTGAGACCCCTGATCATCAACATACCCTTGCATCAATGAGCAAAAAATCTGCGGAAGATGTTTTTTGGGCTTTTTATTCAAGGATTTCAGACCTGAAAAAAGACAAACGCTTTAAGTATGCCCATTTATTTAAAAATGAAGGCATTGCCTCTGGCGCATCTCTTGAACACTCCCATAGTCAATTGATCGCCCTTCCAATAGTGCCAAAAAGGGTGCAGGAAGAGATTGATTCAGCAAGAAAATACTATGATTTTATGGAGAGCTGCATATTTTGCGACCTTATTGAACAAGAAGTATTTTTTAAGAGCAGGGTAATTACGCAAAATGATAATTTCATTGCTATATCTCCGTTTGCCCCAAGAGTGCCTTTTGAAACATGGATACTGCCAAAGAGACACGAGTCAGCATTTCAACCGATAGATAAAGATTTCTCACAACTGGCAGATATTGTTCAAACCATTCTAAAAAAGCTCAATGTAATATTGAATGTGCCTCCTTATAATCTATTTTTTCATACATCTCCATTTACAGAGGAGCAGAATATTTATTATCATTGGCATATAGAGATTATACCTAGACTTACAAAAAGGGCTGGTTTTGAGTGGGGGTCTGGATTTTATATTAATCCAACAACGCCTGAAGATGCTGTCAAGTTTTTAAATGAGGTATAAAAAATAAGTGAAAAAAGAATTCACCACAGAGGCGCAGAGGTAACAGAGGAAGATATATAATTAATAAAATTAGACTTTAAAAACGGGTTCATGTTTATAACTTGAACCCGCATTGAAGAAATCATTATTAAATCTTTTCTCTGCTGTTCAAAGTGAATAGTATTTAAATATTGTTTAAAATAGGAATTTCATACGGGAACTAAAACGAATATCGTTGAAGAAAGGGATGATTTGATAGGGTCTGGGACTCTTTTGGCAGGGTCTGGGATTCCTATAGTTCCCTCTAATACGGATAAATTGCTTCAGAGATTTACTTCAATCTTTGAATATGCAAAGGCTGTAATATCAGTCCTTGACCTTGATGAACTATTATTAAAAACAGCAGGGGTTATTACAAAAATAACTGGTTCAAAGGGTTGTCTCATACGTATTAATGAGGATGGACAATTAAAGATAAAATATTATATGGGTATAACTGATGGGTTTATAAATATCCTTGATAACAAAACTGGAATGATAATACCACAATATGTATCAAAGAGCGGGCAGTCATTATTAATTGAGGATACATCTAAATTGCCTGATGGACTGCCTGTGCAATTGAAGGTAATGCGATTGATGAGCCGCTCTATTTTATGCGTACCATTAAAGAAGGATTCTGTTGTGATAGGCACAATAGAACTCTTTGATAAGGAGGAGTCTGCAAACCAAAGTTATTTTAATGATAGTGATATTCTTACAGCAGAAGGATTGGCAGCGCTTGCATCTCTATCTATAGATAAGACGCGTCTGTATCAGAAAGAGAAAGAGCAGGAAGAGATAGCTAAAAGGGCTAAAACCAAACTTGAAGCTGTATTTAACAGCGTTACTGCTGCAATTATTACTATAGATAAGGACTATAAAATTACTTCAGTTAATAATCATATGAGCAGTTGGACAAATATCTCGATTGATCAACTTTTGGGCAGAAATTGTAGGAATGTATTTTCTGCCCCAGGCGCTATATCGCCCCAAGAGGCTGCGAAATTGACCTTTGAGACTGGGCATATTAATACTGTAACATTTGCGGATATTGATCGTTACGCTGAACTTACATCTTATCCAATCTTTGAATATGGCGATATAATTGAATGTATTATCTTAATCAGGGATATTACTGAGAGGACTCTCTATGAGAAAAAGATAGTAACGCTTTATAATGAGGTTACACAGAGTAAGGAGAGGCTTGAGAGTTTGGTGCATGACAGCGCTGACGCAATAATTACAACTGATAGAGATGGAGTGATAACCTCTTGGAATGATAGCGCAGAGAGGATATATGGATTTAGCAAAGATGAGGCACTTGGGCAGAAATTTCCGGTCGCTCCTTATACAGGGTCAGATCAAGATTTAGTAAGACATTTATTAGATGGAGAGACGGCTAAACCGCAGATTGCGCTAAAAGATATAGAAGTAATAAGTAAAAATAAAGACGGCGATATTATAAATACCTCTTTAACCTTGTCTCCAATGCGCAATACTTCACGGCAGATAAATGGAGTCAGCATAATAGCAAGGGATATTACAAGGAGAAAGAAGATTGAGCTTGAGCTTGTAAGAAGCAATTTAGAAAGCGCAAGATTATATGAACAAGTAAGTCTTGCAGAGCAGGAGCTTAAAAATATATTTGAATCTATCTCGGACCTTGTTTATATAATTGACTGTGGCTATAATATACAAAAGGTAAATAAGTCCGTGTGCGACCTTGTAGGACTGGAAATGGATGAAATCGTGGGTAAGAAATGTTATGAGGTCTTTCATAATACTGATAAAGTATGGGAAAAATGCCTTGCAATCAAGACCCTTGAGAATAAAAAATCGTATATATGCGAGGTGGATTCATTTTATTATAATGGAAATGATACCTATGGTATGTCTAATTCACCGATTATTGATACAGACGGAAATATTAAGGGGACAGTAAATATTGTGCGCAATACAACTGAATTAAAGAAATTAACAGCGCAGTTAGCAAGTTTTGAAAAGATGGCAATGCTAGGAGAGGTAGCAGCAGGCGTTGCGCATTCCATAAGGAATCCATTGGCGTCAATAGGCGGGTTTGCAAAGAGATTAAATCAAAAACTTGATCCGCCATATAGTGAATATGCTAACATAATTCAAAAAGAGGCAGGAAGACTTGAAGAGCTTTTAAAAAAGACTCTAGGGTTTGTACACAACGCTCATGCTTCAATGGATACGGTTGATTTAAATACTTTATTAGCAACGTTGATACATCTGACTGTAAAAGACCCGAATATTGTTATAGATGAAGATATTCCTAAAGAATTAATTGAGATAATTGGAGATGCAGGAAGACTAAAAGACGCAATTTCACATATAATAAAGAACGCGGTGCAGTCTTTAGATATTTTGGGTAACGACCCTAAACCGTGTGTAAAAATTAGATTATATAAGGACAATGTTTGTAGTTTATCTGATGCCCCCTATATAGAGTATGCAGTTATAGAGATTGAGGATAATGGAATTGGATTTAAGAAAGAGGCTATAAAATATATATATGATCCATTTTATACAACAAAACCAGAAGGAACAGGTCTAGGGCTAGCTATAGCGCATAAAATAATATTGCAGCATTTAGGCACAATAGATGTAAGCAGCATATTAGGAAAAGGTACGATTTTTACAATAAAAATACCCCTAAAGGAGGTTTAGCAACAATGAAGATATTAATAGTAGATGATGACCCGCATATCAGGACATTATATAAGGAGGAGCTTATAGATGAAGGATATGAGGTAGTGCTTGCAAACTCAGGCAAAGAGGCTTTAGAGATATTTGAAAAGGAGCATTTTGACCTTGTGACCTTAGACATATTAATGCCGGGCATGGACGGCATAGAGGTGCTAAGAAAGATGAAGGAAAAAAATCCTACTCTTCCTGTTATTATGTCAACAGCATATGACTATAGGGATGATTTTTCAGTCTGGGCATCAGAGGCGTATGTAGTAAAATCAGCAGACCTTGATGAATTGAAAAGCACGATTAAGAAACTTTTGAATAAATAAACTATCTCAATTTATGATTTATGATTTATGATTTATGATTTATGATTTATGATTTATGATTTATGATTTATGATTTATGATTTATGATTTAAAATCTTATCTTGAATGCTTTTAAATCTAAAATCTAAAATCTAAAATCATAAATCTTAGTATTTCCTATGGATTTAATAGAATTAAAAGTTCTCGCCCCTGTTTACGGAGGGATGTGTTTGTCCCAGAGCGCAGGGGTTGTCTTTGTAAAGGGCGCTATAACAGGCGAGACCGTCCTTGCGCAGATTATAGAACGAAAAAAGGATTATTCTATAGCTGAGACCGTCGAGATATTAGACGCATCAGTTGATAGAGTTGAGCCAATATGCAGGGTATTTGGCGTATGCGGAGGCTGCCATTATCAGTATATAAATTATAATAGACAGATTGAATTAAAGAAAGAGATACTAAAAGATTGTCTAAGCAGGATTGGACATCTGGAGATATCTGCTGGTTTAAACCCATTAATAGGCAGTCAATGGGGCTATAGAACAAAGGTGCAGTTAAAGTTATCCTTAGATGGACATATAGGTTTTTACAGGGAAGGCTCAAGGGATGTTGTGTCAATTGTGGAATGCCCCCTTGCTGCAGAACCAATAAATCATGCCATTGCTAAAATATCAAATGTTACTTCTTCAATAGTAAAGGAGATACATATTATATCAGGGAAGAATCTGATAGCATTTTTAAAAGGCGATAAGATTACAGAGGCTGCGCTTGAGCAGTTTATAGATATTGGTTTTGATGGCGTGAGTACTGATAGTGGATTACACAAGGGTGATGAGTTTAGTATATTTGAAGGGTCGGGGTTTAAATATACAGTATCCCCTAACAGTTTTTATCAAACAAATTGGGAATTAAATCAAAGACTAATTGATAGGGCGCTGATGGAGAGTGGAACTGGTCAAAATATCATAGATGTCTATGGAGGGGCTGGGAATTTTGCGATACCTCTATCGAAAAATGCGTTGAATATGCTGATAGTTGAAGAAAATCCCCATTCAAAGGCAGATGCCCAGAGAAATATTAAGCTTAATAAATTAAAGAATATCAAATACAAAGCCCAGTCATTTGAAAAAACTAAGATATCTGAGCATTATGACCGAATGATTCTAAATCCTCCAAGACGAGGGCTGACAACTGCGGCAGTAAATGCGGTTAAAAAAATATCGCCTGGAAAAATTATCTATATATCATGTAATCCATCAACCTTTGCGCGGGATATCTTAAAGATGTCTGATGTCTATAAAACTGTATCCGTTGATTTAGTGGATATGTTTCCAAATACCTATCATTGCGAGGTGATTGGGGTGTTGGAAAGGTTTAGATGAAAGGATTTATGATTTATTTAAATCTCTTGGGGTTTTATTCCCCGCCACTTGTGGCGAAATATAAAATAATATTCTGTTGAATACCCCGCTGCTTGCGGCGGGGATTTTTATTTTCACTTTTAGTGTTCACTAGTTTTTCTCTGCGCCTCTGCGGTGGAAAATTTACTTTTTTGAATGCAAATTGGTATAAGTACCTAATCTCCTACCAGTGTTCAGAAATCAATTTATTTAGCGCAGTTTTCTTGGAAGACACTTTTAGTTGTCTGTTTAATATTATCCGCATATGCGGCACGCTGCGCCTCAACTAAAAGATTGCAGATATTTTTATTCTTTGGTTCTGTTTTAATCAGGATTAGGGCGTACAGACCCAGACTCTGAGCGAGATTATTTCCATAGGCATTGGGATTATTTTTATATAGTTCCCGCATGATCTTTAGCGCCTCTTCAATATTGGATTGACCTTTTAGTGGTTCGTTATTTGAAAGATGAAAAAGGGCAATATTATTAAGAGTCGTAGCAACCACAGGGAGATAAGCGGAGGGATTAGACTCGGCAAGTTTGCGAAGATTGTTTAGATTCTTTTCATAAACAGGAAGGGCTTCTTTAAAGTTATTCTGTTTTTGAAGCAACCATGCATATTCATGTGCATATTTATAATTATCCTGTCTATAATTATAAGCCTTTTCAAGATGAGGCAGCGCATCAAGGGGTTTAAATTGCATCAGAAAGAGCTGTCCACGATTATAGTGGTTTTCAGCAATTTTATCAACTTGTTTTTCCTGTCTTAATATCATATTATCAAGTATTGCGCCAGCCTTTAAAAGCTCGCCTTCTTTGATAAGTCTTAACGCCTCTTTGGAGTCTGCGTCATCATCCCCCATTTTCTTTATACTTTCTTCTAAGTCCCGATACCTCTTTGTCCACTCATCCGCCTCTTTTATCTTATCTGACAGTTGTAGATTTCTGATTTCTAAGAGGTCGTTGAGATTTTTCATTGCCCTTGGGTCTACACCGTTGCAAGTAATTTTGACATTACCTTTAATATCTGCAACTGCTGGAGAACACCATCCCTCAGTCTTTTGACCAAGATTAGATGCTTTCATGTCCCTTGGGTCAACACTATAATAGTTATTATTATTTATAGTTGTATTATTTATAACATCGCCTGATATTTTAGAATCAATAACCTTTGTAGTACCTATTTCACTATTGTTAGGTTCTTTAGCCAAAGCAGAAGCGCTTATAAAAAGCATCAAAATTAAAATATAAATCTTCATTATTTTTCATTCCCTAAATTAATATTTATTTCCACTTTCCCATCAGGCTCAACAGGTTTTTGACCTTGTTCAAGCGGAGGTTTTACTTCGGTAATTTTGAGTTTCTGAATATCAAAATAAGCAAGCAATAATCCGCCAAATATAGCAATATACAGCATTGTGAAAAAGGATATTATCAGCCAAGGACGACCTTTATAAAAAGTTGTCTTGGTGATAAATAGATTTCCTATAATTATACTAAAAACAACAAGCGCAATATAAATATTGCCTTTAAATACATCCATAAACTTTTCCATAATAACCCCCTGCCTTATCTTTTTCTTAGATCAATATTCACAGTATAGCATATCCCATGTGCCAAGTTTGTGACAAAAAACATAATAATTGATATTATTTTAACTATTTTTAAAGAAATTATATATTATTGGAAAAAATAATTAAATTTAACTACTTTAAAAGGACATGGTCTATTTTGTTCAGCGAATATCTTCAATTTCTCTCTGATTTAATCCTGTTAACGTTACAATTGCATCTATTTCAAATCCAGCCTTTAAGAGATTCTTAGCAATTTCAACCTTACCCTCTTTTAATCCCTCAACCTTACCCTTTATTTCACCCTCTTTCAATCCCTCAACCTTACCCTTTATTTCACCCTCTTTCAATCCCTCAACCTTACCCTTTATTTCACCCTCTTTCAATCCCTCAACCTTACCCTTTTTTATTCCCTTTTCATGGGCAGTCATAGCTTCTTTCAGTATGTCTTTTTGCATATGAATAAAGGTATGTCTATTCCTCTGCTCATTAAGTTCTTCCTCTGTCATCCCCGCAGTGTTTAATATTTCAAATGCCTTCTTTATTTCATTATCTTGCGCCAATGTCTCAGGTATATAGTTTAGTTTGCCTGCGTTTTTCATAAAATATATCCACTTCTCAGTTATTCCTTCTATCTCTTCAATCCCCTTTTTAAACTTTGGCAGTTCTATGAATATCAACTCTACATCATCGCTATACTTTATATATTTCTCTTTCTCTATAAGTTTAAAATATGATATTACCTTTTCATACTCCTTAAACATTATAAAATCTGTTATTGTAAGCGCAATAACTGGCGCTAGCATAGCATGATGTTCTCCAGCATTTAATTGGTTTGAATATTCTTTTGCCGCATTAAACAATATCCTCTTTTCAAAACCCTCTACATTTAACACCTGCATTTCTATGATAATCCTCTTACCGTTTGACAAGATTGCCTTAACATCAAGGAATGTATCCTTCATCCCCTTTAGTTTAGGCATCTGATATGGGTCAACTATAGTCAAGTCGGTTATTTTTTCATTGCCGGGAATGTCTA
>Ga0315281_10002038_pt1 | contig 30050 bp, 35 predicted proteins | sample YL17G07_0_MG_FD_204540 | JGI IMG/M metagenome (GOLD analysis project Ga0315281, IMG submission 204540) | Sediment microbial communities from Yellowstone Lake, YNP, Wyoming, USA - YL17G07_0 | ecosystem: Environmental > Aquatic > Freshwater > Lake > Sediment | place: USA: Wyoming | collected...
CAACAACAACAAACTCCTACTTGACGATCGTAATCACTTTCGCGACAATCCCACTGCCAGCGTCGCTTCGCTCCGACCTCTGATCACAGCGACCCCGGAACCCTGATTACCTTCATCGGAATCCCCAGCATCCGGGGAATTACCGTTTGGTCGTAAGCAAGGACGGTTTCAAGCAGATTATTCAGGCCGACTTGGTATTGCACGTGCAAGATGTTTTGACGCTCAACTTCAGTCTGCAACTGGGATCTGTCAACGAAAGCGTGACCGTCACCGGGGGGACGCCTCTGGTGAACACAGAGAGCGCCACGGTGAGCACTGTTGTGGACCGCAACTTCGCGGAAAACATTCCGATGAATGGCAGGAGCTTCCAAACGCTGATTCAGCTCACGCCTGGAGTGGTAGCGACGACCAACAACATTTACGACGGCGGCCAATTCAGCGTCAATGGGCAGCGCGGGTCCTCCAACTACTGGATGGTGGACGGCGTCAGCGCCAATATCGGCATTGGAGGGCTCACCGCGGGCAATGGCTATTCAGGCTCGGTTGGGGCATTCAGCTCGACCGGCGGAACCAATAGCCTGGTATCCGTGGACGCCTTGCAGGAGTTTCGAATTCAAACGTCCACGTACGCGCCGGAATTTGGCCGCACGCCCGGGGCACAAATCTCCATTGCCACGCGCTCCGGCACGAACCAATTTCATGGCACGGTTTTTGATTATCTGCGGAACGATGTGTTCGATGCGAACGATTGGTTTGCCAATGCCAATCAATTGCCGAAACCGCAAGAACGCCAGAATGACTTCGGAGGCACCTTCAACGGGCCGGTGAACAAGAATCGGACGTTCTTTTTCTTTTCCTACGAGGGACTTCGCCTTCGCTTGCCTACGGTTACTCAGACGAATGTGCCCGATCTCGCCGCTCGCCAGAATGCGCAGCCCTTTATCCAGCCCTACTTAAATGCTTTTCCTTTGCCAACACCCGGCGCGCCAGATGATCTGGCCTCGGGCATTGCTCAGTTCAACGCCAGCTATTCGAATAAGGCCACGCTGGATGCGTACAGCATCCGCATTGACCACCAACTGCGTCAAAATTTAACTCTCTTTGGCAGGTATAACAACTCCCCCTCCGAACTTGTGCAGCGCGGCGGATTCGGAACCAGCTTGAATGTGCTGACCACGTCTCCCATCAATATTCAGACGGCCACCATCGGCTCGACGTGGACTCTTTCTGGTGCAGCCACGAATGACCTGCGGTTCAATTACAGCAGGACAAATGCTTCATACAATTACAGCATGGACACCATGGGAGGAGCTGTTCTGCCACCTTCCATACCGTTACCCAGTCCTTATACGACTCAGAATGCAAATTTGTTCTTCTTTATTCTTTCGTTAGGTACTAACAATTTCTGGGGTGCCGGGAAGTTCGGGCATGACTTACAAAGACAACTGAATATCGTGGACACACTCAGCGTGCAAAGAGGCTCCCACAGCTTCAAGTTTGGAGCTGATTTCCGACGGTTGACACCGCTATCCGACCCTCCGGCATATGGCCAGGAAGACTTTTTTTGGGACGTACCTAGCGCGGAAATGGGAGTCCTCGATCTTTCCTACATCCTGGCTACCCGGCAGGCATCGTTGCTTCTACGCAACGCCGGTTTTTTTGCCCAAGACACATGGCGAATCGCACCTCGCCTGACCTTGACCTATGGCCTGCGCTGGGATCTGGATTTTGTGCCCACTCCAACGACCGGCCCCGGATTGCCGGCCGTGACAGGATTTAATTTGAACAACTTGTCAAACCTGGCTCTCGCCCCGGCTGGAACCTCACCCTATAACACCCAATCTGGCAATGTGGCCCCCCGGGTCGGCATCGCCTACCAACTCTCAACCAGTCAAAATTGGGCAGCCGTACTTCGCGGCGGATTCGGTGTTTTCTATGATCTAGCGACCTCCGAGGTCGGGAACCTCGTGTACAACTATGCCTATCCTTTCGGATCGACCACTCTCGCTTTTGGCGTTCCGTTCCCTGTGGATCCCGCCACAGCCGCCCCAGCGCTGGTCACGCCTGCGAACTTGGCCACCTTTGGTCCCTTGGCCGCGCTTGACCCGAATCTCAAATCACCCTACACGCTTCAATGGAGTGTTGCATTTGAGCAGGGTTTGGGCAGATCGCAGAGCTTAACGGCCTCCTACATTGGCTCCGTCGGAAGAAGGCTTATGTCGTCAGCCTATGTATTCTCACCGAACCCCTCTTTTGCAAACGCACTTTTGGTTACCAACGCAACTTCGTCCGATTACAATGCCCTGCAGTTGGGTTTCCGGCGGAACTTGTCGCACGGTCTCCAGGTGCTTGCCTCCCACACCTGGTCCCACTCCCTGGACGACGGGTCCGCGGGTTCGATTTACAACTATGCCAACGGAGTTGTGCCGACCATCGATCAGAGCACAAACCGGGGACCTTCCGATTTCGATGTTCGCAACACTTTCACCGTGGGCCTTACATACGATATCCCGGCACTGAAGACCCGCGCTCTCGCAAATACGATCTTGCATGGCTGGTCCACCGACCTTGTCATTCAGGCTCATTCCGCTCTGCCGGTCAATTTGAATGACTCGGCTTTTTATGCGCTGGTCAACGGATTAGCTGCGGTCCGGCCTGACGTTACGGGGCAACCGTTCTACCTGAGTGGCTCATCCTACCCCGGCGGTAAAGGGTTCAACCCCTTGGCGTTCACTGCTCCTCCTGTTGACATTTTTGGCTCTCCTCTTCGCCAGGGAAATCTGGGTCGCAACGCGCTGCGGGGGTATGGAGCGACGCAGATGGATTTTGGGCTGCATCGCGACTTTCCGATTCACGAAACATTTAAGCTGCAATTTCGTGCGGAAATCTTCAATATTTTCAATCATCCCAATTTTGCTCCGCCGGTAGCGGACATCAACAACGCCCAGTTCGGGCGGACGATCCAAACGCTCAACAACTATATGGGATCGAATTTGGGAAATGGCGGCTTCAGCCCCTTGTATCAACTCGGTGGGCCGCGCTCGATTCAGCTGGCGCTGAAACTTTCATTCTGACCGTCCACGTTTCATAATAATTATATACTCTCAAGTTGGTGGGCGGTCAGGTTATCCATAGGCCGGGAGCATACCGGCCTGCAGAGAAGGGCGGGGATGTCTCACAGGTTCCTGGCAGGGCATCGTTCTCTTTCCCCAAGTTCTTGCAGCAGGAAATGCAAGAGAGTTCCGAGGCTACACATGAGGATTCGCGTCGCGGTGGCTCTCCTCTTCTATTGGACGGTCGTGCCGCGCGCTTCGGCTCAAGACTCGCCTCCTCTTGCCTCCCCGCAGGTGTGGCGTGATTTCATCAACGAAGCCTCGGGTGATCTTGCCCTGAAGGATACAGCGGAGATTGCGAAGCACGATCGCCTGCCGGCCAGTCCTGGTTTTGCTGCTGCCGCGGAGTATGTTGCTGCGCGCGCGCGCGCCTACGGACTGGAACAGGTTCACGTTGAATCCTTTCCTGCGGATGGCAAGACCTACTACAACTCGTTTCGTTCCGACCCCGGCTGGACCGTGCATAGCGCCGAGTTGTGGATTGTGCAACCCGCACAAGAGAAGCTCACCAGTTACGCGGAACAAAACCTCAGTCTGGGTGAGTTCAGCCGAAGCGCCGGGGTCACCGGAGAGTTGGTGGATGTTGGGCAGGGGGCGACCGAAGCCGCCTACGACAAGACCGACTTGCGCGGAAAAATCATTCTGACCTCCGGCTCAACCGACAATGCCCTGGAGTGGGGCGTGCGAAAGCGCGGGGCCGAAGGGATTGTGTTTTATTCAGCCCTGAGCCGAGGCTACTCGGCAAATCCCCGGCGCATCTTGTGGGGCGGTTTCTTTGATCCTCCCGAAAAAGGCTTCGTCTTTATTCTCACCTATGAAAAGGGTGCGGAGCTGTCGCGGCGCTTGAACGCAGGAGAAAAGCTTGTTTTGCGGGCGTCCATTGATACCGAGGTCAGCCCCTCCCAATACCATATTGTGACGGGCATTATTCCTGGTGAGGATGCAGAACATGAAGTTCTCATCAACGCCCACCTCGATCATCCGGCCCAGAGCGCGAACGATGACGCTGCCGGCTGTGCTGTTCTCCTGGACATTGCGCGAGTCTGGACGAAGCTGATTCGAGAGCACCGGCTGGAGCCGCCAAAACGAACCATCCGCTTTCTCTGGCAGGCGGAAATGTCCGGCTCGATGGCTTATGTCGCCCGTCACCCCGAGTTTACAAAGAACACCCTGGCGGGCATTCGTTTTGGGGTGATTGGCGGCGAAATCGGAAAGACGAAGTCCATTTACAATCTTTATCGCACGCCAGCCTCCGCTCCCACCTTTGTTTCCGACCTGGCGGAACTGATGCTGGAAAAGGTGTACGAGGACAGCATCTGGTGGATGCCCACTTCGCCGCTTCCGCTCCGCATTCAGGCGCCCACCGGTACACGTGATATTTTTTATAGCCATGTCAGTCCTTATTTTGGCGGCGATGACTACACCTACGACGATCCTACAACTGGGTTTCCGAACATCAGCTTCAACGGCGCACCCGACGTGAACCGGCACACGAGCGACGACAGCGTGGACAAGCTGGACACGACTCAATTGAAGCGCTCATCCTTCCTCGGTCTCAGCGTGGGCTACATGATCGCGATGGCCACCAGTGCCGATGCCGGTTGGATTGGGCAGCACGTTCATACCCGCGCGCTGGCCAGACTTGCGGGAGACTTGCGTCGCGCGCTCTCACAGGTGAGTTCGGCTCCCAAGGATGAAATGCCCTATGCTCTTCGGGAGGCGCTGAGCATGGTAGATCTCTCCGTCGCCCGCGAAAAGCGCGCATTCCATTCGATCAACAGCGCCCTCGGCGAGAACCCGGCCATCTCTTTCTATCGCGCGCAATTGGAGAAGCAGAGGGCGGATCTGCGGTCCGCCGTCCGCCATGAATATCAGGAGCGGTGTGAACAGTTGAAGATTCCGCCGGGGGATCCCGCCTACCGCCCCGGAACGGAGCGATATCGGGCCATTATTCCCTGTCGTAACCCGGCGATCCACGGGCCGATGCTTCATTGGTCCAAAGATTACCTGGCGGAAAAACTTGGAAAACAGATCTACAAGGAAGCGGCCATCTTCAACGAGCCCTGGTGGGATTCGAGGACCACCGAACTTTTGAACTTCACCGATGGAACGCGTTCGGTGATGGATATTGCCGATGAACTGAGCGCCGAATTCGATCCCCTGCCCGCCGCGGAAATAATGGAGTATTTCCAGTTATTGAAGAAGGCTGACGTCGTCGGATGGTAACTCGGCGGCAGGAAGGACGCTGCGCCCGCCGGGAACCCTCAGGTCGCATGCAAAGCTGCTTCCGGGTTATAATCGCGTCGCTCAATCGCTGCAACGCTGTTCAAACGCGCCTTATCCTGCGCACTTCGGAGAGATACCCATGAATCCGGCCCGCCGTCTTCGCCCACTGTTCCTCTTCGCACCCCTGCTCCTCGCCCTCTTCTCCGGCCAACCCTCCCTCGCGCAAACGGCCCCGCCGCCCGCCCCGCAATATCCCGCGTTTCCCAGTGAAACTCCCGCAAATTTCACATCTGTAACGGACACCTTCGACTACGTCAAGCGCGACGTCATGATTCCCATGCGCGACGGCATCAAGCTCCACACGGTCATCGTTGTCCCCAAAGGCGCCAAGAGCGCGCCCATCCTCCTCACCCGCACCCCCTACAACGCCGCGGACATGACCAGCAATGCCGATAGTTCGCATATGGCGTCGGTCCTGCAGGGAGGAGAATTGGTCGTCGAAGGCGGCTACATCCGCGTGATTCAGGACGTGCGCGGCAAATACGGCTCCGAGGGCGATTACGTCATGACCCGCCCCCTTCACGGCCCGCTCAATCCCACACCCGTCGACCACTCCACCGACACCTACGACACTATCGACTGGCTTGTCAAAAACATTCCCGAAACCAACGGCAAGGTCGGCATCCTCGGAATTTCCTACGATGGTTTCCTCCCGCTGATGGCCCTGGTCAATCCTCACCCCGCTCTCAAAGTGTCCGTGCCCATGAATCCGATGGTGGACGGTTGGATGGGCGACGACTGGTTCCACAACGGCGCCTTCCGCCAGCAGGGTTTGTCTTATATCTACGACCAGCAGGCCACGCGCAAGAACGATGTAAAGTGGTGGGCAGCTCACTACGACGATTACGACATGTTCATGCAGGCGGGCTCCGCCGGCGAACTCGGACGCCAGCGCGGTCTCGAACAGGTCGGCTTCTGGCGCAAAATTCTCGATCATCCCGCCTACGATTCTTTCTGGCAGCAGCAGGCCATGGACAAAATCCTCGCCGCGCAGCCCCTCAAAGTCCCCGTCATGCTTGTCCACAGCCTTTGGGATCAGGAGGACATCTACGGTGCTATCGCCGTCTACAAAGCCATCAAGCCCAAGGACACGGCTAACGACAAAGTCTTCCTGGTGCTGGGTCCTTGGCACCACGGCCAGGAAGCCAGAGTTGGCAGCACTCTGGGCGCGCTGAAATTCAACAGCGACACGGCGCTTTATTTCCGGCAGGAAATCCTGCGCCCCTTCCTCGACCAGTATCTGAAGGACGGAGCGCCCAAAGCGGATATTCCGCCTGTCATCGGATTCGAAACCGGCACCAACGCCTGGCGCCGGCCAATCGCCGCAAGGTAGTGCGTCAGCGTTTCGCTGCGGCCCTCGTTAAGTGCTGCGACGAGCTGCTCGATGGCCTTGTTTGTGATTTGTTTGATTTGTTCTGATTTCTTTTTCGTTCTTTTGTAAGGTGATTTGGTTCCTTCACACAGGCAGAGGAACCAAATCGTCGCGCCTACAGGAAAGCGGAAAGGCGAAGCTATACCTTAGGAGGCTGGAGCGAATGGCAACGGGCGTGACAGGAGAGGGTTGCCTGGCGCGACCGTATGCTAGAGGAATCCAGAATTCAAATCTCTATTTGGATTTGTTCTTTGGAGATGCCCACGGCCCGTTCTTGGGCCAAGACATCTTAAACTGTTTGGATGTGCGGACTGCTTCAACCGGCGGCAGTAGGAATTTTCTCATTTCCGCAATTACTCTATCGAGTTCGGCACCGTGGTGTTCGACGCTGCTCTTTTTCACGAAGGCCTGCCACTGCGTTCTCTTTTGCGGGTCGTCAGAGAACTCCTGCCTAAGGGCAAGTGGCACGACTGGTGGTATTTCCGTTTGTCGTCTTTGGAATGTTGCCTCGATGGCCTTGCAAACCGAGGGGCCGCTGAACTCGAACTCGCGCGCCAGTATCCAGAGATCGTAGAAGTCCTTCATGCGCGTATTTACCATACCGAGCTTCACGAGGGCCTCTAGCTTTTCGGCGACGACTGTCTCTTTTGGGTACGCTCGAAGCCAAGCAATTGGAAAATCCAACATGCCTGGATACTGAATCTCCTCAGGGTCTGGCACGATGGCATCGCCGAAACCGATCTCGACTTGCAGTGATATTCTGGCGCGCTCCAAACGGGCCAAGAAATTCACGCGTAGCCCTTCATATTCCTGTTCTTCTTTGATCCTGGTTATCCGAACAGATGTGGGGTCGAAAGCCAAACCGTCGTCTTCTACAACCTGGGCGATGACATCCCCGAAGACTTTCTTCATTCTGGCAATGCTGTTGTCTCCTTGCCCCGAGAGGTCCAAGTCCCGTGTCGGTCGGTACGGTCGGTGCGTCCATAGTTCGAAGAGTAGTGCACCTTTCAGGACAAACTGATCGCGATACTCAGACCGGCTAAGACGATAGAGGAAGCGTTCCAAACCGTATTTGGTCAGGACCAGACCGAAGTCCTCACGCCTCTCCTGCGCTCGACTGAATAGCTTTTGACGGACGGATGCTGCGAGATTGCGGAGTTTTTCACGGCTCACGATATGGACTCCAGATAAGGGCGCATGACATTTGCCACTCGGCAAACTTTGGCAGCTTTCCAGATTTCATCCATTGTTGCTTTGCGTTTGCGCTTGCAGTCTCGGAGGGCCTCAAGCGCAACGTCCAGCCCTATCTTGTTTCTGTATCGAAAACAATCGGCGACCGTCTTGGCGGGAGTAAAGATGCGCACGGGGACGCCTTCGATGCGGTGGCCTTGTACGCCATAGGTCAGCGCTTTGGTAGAGAAACGCACAATTCTGAGTTGCGGGTTCGCTTGCTTCGGCAGGCGGGATTTCTCCCCAATGGCGAGCCAGACTTCGAAGGGCGACTGAGTTGTGAGACCGTGGAAACGGAGCGCCGAGAGCAGGCACACCACTCCTTTGGTCATGCGCTTAGACGCTTGCGCGAGGCTGTGGTGCTCCGTGGGCTTCGCGCCACGAGCAACGTAGAGTCCTCGCCCCACCCTGACGATTGCTCCTCGATCCACGGCCATTCGGAGGTACATTCGGGGAATACCATGCGCATGGAGATCTCGGGGACGCAGTATTCCAGCGGTGCGCACGAGTTTCACAAGACGGATCATTCTGTGATTGACCATAGGATCTTTACTAAACGTCGGGGAATGTATACAACTCCTGACATATTGTAAACCAAGTGTCAGCCTTAATCCTAGCCCTAGAAAGAAAGCGGGCTTATGGCCGATTCCTGACTATATGGGTCCAGCGGGCAGAAAGGTGTTGACTCTGGACTATACTCCAGGGTGTATCTTCTACAGAGGAGCCAAGGTAATGCAAATTGGCACTGTTGCGAAAAAGATCGGCCTCAGCGTTGACGCGATTCGGTTCTACGAGCGCAGCGCTCTGCTGCCACGGCCTCCCAGAACACAAGGGGGCTTTCGGCAATACGGCGAGAACGACGTCGAGACGCTGGCTTTTATTCGCCGCGTACAGGGTCTGGGATTCAAACTCAGCGAGATCCGAGGTCTCTTGAATTTGCGAGGGACTCGCTTGCAACCCTGCGCACCAGTGCGCCGCCGATTAGAAGAGAAGTTGGCCGACGTACGCCGGAAACTTGTGGAGCTTCAGAAATTGGAGCATGAGCTGCGATTAGCACTGCGCAGTTGCAACAAAGAGCTGGGCAAACACACCGATCATTGCCCAATTTTGAGAGAAACAGGCAAGAGCAAGCCGGGAGAATAACAGATGAGAGCTGAAAATGTTCAAAGCGCACCCGGTCGGACTGGCTCAGGCGCACTTCTTGTCGGAGGTTTAGCTGCCATTTTGGCTTCGACTTGCTGCCTGGGGCCTCTGGTTTTGGTTGCTCTCGGCTTGAGCGGAGCGTGGATCGGGAATCTCACGTTACTCGAACCGTATCGTCCGTTTTTTATCGCTGGCGCTCTCGTAGCTCTGTTCTTTGCAGGCCGACGGATATTCCGGCCAGCACAGGCCTGCCAGCCGGGTGAAGTGTGTGCAGTGCCAAGGACTCGCCGTATTTACAAGATCGTATTTGGGATAGTTTCAGCGCTCGTTCTCATGGCACTTGTCTATCCGTTCTTAGCCAAACTTTTTTACTAAGTCTCGACCAAGGAGGAGATGTTATGAAGAGTATTAAGACCCTGCTGGCTGCCGTTATTGCTCCGCTCGTATTGGTTGCTTCGGCTTGGGCGTCGCCGCAAACGGTAACCTTGAATGTTTCCGGCATGACCTGTCCGGCGTGCCCTATCACGGTGAAGAAAGCGCTCGAAAAAGTTCCTGGCGTTTCAAAAATAGAAGTGCGGTTTGAAAAGAAACAAGTTCTGGTGACCTTCGACGACGCAAAAACCAACACGGATGCGCTCGTGAAGGCCACGACGAATGCGGGCTATCCCTCGCAACCGGAGAAGGCCACCAAGTGAGAAACGTGTGGGTACGTGCGAGGACGTCGGATGGGGCGAGGAGACATGTATGTCTGACTGTTGTTCTGTAGATGCGAGGATTGGTACGGCACCTGCGGTGATGGCTTGTCCCGTCAATGGCACGCGCTCCAAGCACGTGGACATGCTTACGGTTAAGAGTCTCGTCCGTCAACTCCCTCTGAGGATGCCGAACACGCAGTATTATTTCTGCGAAGCGCCTGACTGCGATGTAGTTTATTTCCCGTTCGACGCTCAAGCACCCACCTTTCGTCGCGAACAGCTGCTGGTGCGGGTTGGCGCTAAGGAGAAGACCGACCCGATTCCGGTTTGCTATTGTTTTGGCTTCACGCGCAAGGACATTCAGGACGAGATCGTTGAGACAGGGCACTCTACGGTCGCAGAGCGGATCACGGCGGAAGTGAAGGCGGGCACCTGCGCCTGCGAAGTGAAGAATCCTTCGGCCAAATGCTGTTTAGGCAGCGTCGCGCAAGTGGTTAGGGACTGCTTGCGAGCGACTCGAAGAACCAAGATCGAAGTCGCGCCGTAGTCTTACTCAGCGGCTTGCACGAGGCGCATGCGGGAAGACGCTTTGCGGGGGTATTCGATGAATAAGAAGGTCGTCGTTTATAGCCAGCCCAGCTGAATATTCTGTGGCAAGGTGAAAGAGTTTCTTTCACAGAACACGGTCGACTTTACGGATCGAAACATTGCTGCGGATGAGGCCGCACTCAATGAACTGGAAAAACTCGGCTATATGACAACGCCTGTGACAGTAATCGATGATGAGGTTGTTGTGGGCTTTAATGTTCCCAAGCTGAGCACTCTGCTGCGGCTAGGGGAAGGGACTCACCAGTGATGCGATTCGCTATTAAGGCGAGGAACAAGCATCTATGAATACGGAAACGATCAACGCGGCTGGGAAATCCCCCTCGAAAGGGGCGCTTGCCGCTGCGCTCTCGGCTATGGGAAGTGTCTTGGCTGCGGCGACCTGTTGCCTACCCGTGCTTCCCTTTGTACTGGCTGCCGGAACGGCAGGGACCGCAACGTTCCTGTCTACCTTCATCGGCGCTCTTCGGCCATACCTTTTGGGGGTTTCCGTTCTCTTCATTGCTCTCGGGTTTTATCAAAGCCGACGCGCCAGCCAATGCAATTGCAAACCGAGTGTTTTCAGCCAAGTGGTTCTGTGGGTGTCGGCCCTGATCGTCGCCATCTCGATTCTGCTCCCGCAGGCATTCGCAGATCTCGTAGAGAGGCTGCTATGAAGCGCAGGAGCATTGGTTTAGGCCTCGCCGCTCTCGCCATTCTTGCTGCCCTGTTTTACTTGTATGGTGGACACCAGACTCCGAGCGGTCAAGCGCCGCTTTCCGATCTAAATGCGACGAACCTGGGCGAACTCAAGAATGAGTTCAACGGCAGCCACGCCAACGTGCGCATGCTGGTGCTTCTTTCCCCGACTTGACCGATCTGCGTGCGGGGGGCCTCCGCGCTCGAAGCATTACTGGAAACACAAACAGACTCGCATCTGCGTGTGTTCGTAATTTGGGAACCCGTGCTGGCTACGGACTTGAGCGCGCCTTCGACCATCACCCTTCGGCGCATTCATGATTCGCGGGTGAAGCAATATTGGGACTCAAATCGAGTTCTCTCCCACGCGATGGGAGAGCATGATCGTCCGAGCGTCGTCTGGGACTACATCGCTGTTTATGTGCCAGAACAGATATGGACAGACGCGCCCCCTCAACCCGGATTCAAGGGCCGCCCCGTGGTGCACTTCATAGAGGGAGCGCGAAAGGCATTGGAGACTATGTATTCAGAGCAGAACAAACTGAATTGATGCCCGTTCGTGGTGATCGCGTTTGTCTCCGACCCCATCTGGTGATGATGGCTCGCGGCAATTCCCGCAGACGGCGACGAAACGCAGTAAGCTGCGCACATCCACGCGTCACCGGAATTCGCCGCTGATAGCGCAATCACCAGAACAGAGATTAGGAGTCGCATCTCGTTTCGAGAATACACCCGCGATGGCTCTCGTACAACGACACTTGCGTGGACCTAAGACGGAACTGGCCGCTACCTAAGCAAGGGCAGAGCGCAAGACGTGCTCATCCGGGCCACGGCCAGCGCAGCATCCCGCGAGTTTACCGTCAACGACGACAGCGGGGACGCTGCGGACTCCGTAACGCTTCGCTTTGGAGGCGGTCTCGGACTGATGCATGTCGTGAATCACGACCTCGTGCGAAGAACCGGCTATTCTTTTGACGAGGTCGATTGTTTCCGTGCACGTGGAACAGCCCGCGCTGAAGACTTCGATTTTCTTTCTTGTGCTCATGGTGTTCTCCTAAAGAACTTCTTGGATTTCTTCCCTACGACAGGCCGAACATGTTGTGGTGGTGGTTCGCATTGTTTCGGCGAGGCCACGTATTCCAGAGTGAAGCGATAACCAACAATCCGATAGCGCCGTATACTGCGGGCCGGGTATCCCAGACAAACTTACCCATCAGGACGCCGCTCGTCGCAAATACTGCCAGCGCGAAGGGACCATACCCACGGCGTTCTCTCGCTCTGAAAAGCATCGCCGCCACGACAAGGACGAGAAATGCCACAGTCAACGGCAGTAGATACCTAACTGAAATCAGAAAACCGAGACCAATCGAGGTCAGCAACCCCGCATAGACTGGCCAGCACGCCGGACATGCCAACTTCGGCAGCATCGAGACGCCGATGCTCGGTAAAGCTACTAATCCTTGCCTCCATCTGCTGCTCACGCATCCTCCCGGTCAAGGCTCTCAAGAATGGGACATTCGGCGACTGGTGCGCATCCATCGCAAACTCCTGTCAGTTTCCGCAGAGTCTTCTTTATGGACTCAAGGCTTCTGATCTTGGCTTCGATGTCGGCAATCTTGGCTTCCGCCCGCGTCCGAATATCGGCGCTGGTTGTACGTCGTGACACGCGAAGCGACAACAGTTCTCCGATTTCCGTGAGCGAAAATCCAAGCTCCTGAGCGCGCCGGATGAATCTGAGCCGGCGTGCAGCGTCCTCAGGGAACAGACGGTACCCCGATGGGGTGCGCGGAGGTTTTGGGAGCAAGCCTCTTCGCTCATAGAAACGAACGGTTTCCAGATTGACTCCGGCCTGCTTGGCGAGACGTCCGATTGTGAGTGACTTCATGTCCATGCCCGCTTTCTGAGTGCAGTCTAAACCCCGGACTACAGTACGGGGTCAAGCCCTATTTTTAGACCTCGGCACGTCCTGGTCCGAAGTCGGCTGGGGGTATCGTAGACTGGGGACATGGCTGAAACGGCCACATTGGAGCGTACGGCTGTCGTGCGGCGTGGGCGAAAGCTCGAATATTTCACCGTCGCGTGGAATTCCGTCGAAGGGCTCGTGGCTGTGATCGCGGGTGTGATTGCCGGGAGCATTTCGCTTGTGGGCTTTGGAATCGACAGCTTCATCGAAGTGACGTCTGGGTGGGTCTTGCTGTGGAGGATGTCGGTTGATGCGGATGTGCACGGTCGCGAACGGAACGAAAGGCGGGCGCTGCGGGTCGTCGGCGTCTCCTTCTTGCTGTTGGCTGCCTACATTGCCTATGAATCCATTGCGGACCTGTTGTCCAAGCGGGCTCCCGAACACAGCGTGCCGGGAATTATTCTGGCTTGTGTCTCACTGGTCGTCATGCCTGTACTCTCGAGGGCAAAGCGAAAGGTAGGGCACGCTTTGAGTAGCGCTGCCATGCACGCCGACGCCAAACAAACGGAGTTTTGCACCTATCTGTCCGCCATCCTGCTGGCCGGGTTGATGCTCAACGCTGTGTTCGGCTTCTGGTGGGCCGATCCTGCGGCGGCACTGATCATGGTTCCGATCATCGCGAAAGAGGGGATCGAAGGATTGCTGGGGAAAGGGTGTAATGATTGCGGTGCGGGGGAGCGGCTGTTTCGCAGCTAAATTGCATCTCAATTGGAGTAACGATTTAGTTCGATTCTCGCGTCCCGAGAATGAACAAAGCCTACCGGTGCTAGAGCCAGTTTCGTTCCGTTGCGAGGTCCGCGACGCGCTGTCGAATCTCGTCCCGGATATTCCGGACAATTTCGATAGGCTGGCCCTTGGGGTCTCGTAAAGGCCAGTCGAGCTTTTGCAGGCCAGGCACAAACGGGCAAGCGTCTCCGCATCCCATGGTGACGAGCAATGTAGCCTGCCGTGCCAGATCCTCTGACAGGAATTGTGGCTTTACGCCGGTCAAATCGATCCCTTCCTCGCTCATGACCTGAACAACTTCGGGGTGAACACGCTCTCCTGGCTGAGTGCCCGCCGATATGGCGCGTGCCTTCGTGCGATCACATATTTTGTTGAACCATGCGGCTGCCATTTGCGATCTTCCGGCGTTCTGGACGCAGGCAAACAATACGGTATCCAAGTGATGCATCCTTTCTTGCTACGAAGGAGGTATGTCTCCGGCCTACTTCTGAGACCCAGAATAAACTAACGGAAGAACTTCTCTGACGGTCGCCTTGCTAAGGCGCTTTCGCGGCGTGCGTGCATGTGACGAAAGCGCGGTTCACTGGTGACGGCCGTCACAGACTTGCTGCAGGAATAGAGTAGCATAAGTTAATGCCTGTATGCGAATATACAGTTATTAAAGAAAGGCGACCATTCCGTGGAAACCATCTCTAGTGCGGCATCCGCTGCGCGACAGGCTAAACGACTGAATCTTTTCGAGCGTTACCTAACACTCTGGGTAGCTCTTTGCATGGTTATCGGTGTTGCTCTGGGAAAGATCATGCCCAGTTTCGTCCAGAGTCTGCGCTCGCTGGAATTTGGCCAGGGCAGCCATGTCAACGTTCCGATCGCCATCCTGATTTGGCTGATGATCATCCCGATGATGATGAAGGTTGACTTTGCATCCATCTTGAGCGTGCGAGAGAAACCACGGGGGCTGCTCGTCACCTTGTTCGTGAATTGGCTGGTGAAACCCTTCTCGATGGCTCTGATCGCCTGGGTTTTCTTCCACCACATTTTCAGTGCCTGGATTCCGAGCCCGCTTGCGGACCAGTACATCGCGGGGACGATTATTCTTGCAGCCGCCCCGTGCACGGCCATGGTTTTTGTTTGGAGTTACCTGACGGATGGCGACCCGGCTTACACGCTCGTGCAGGTATCGGTAAATGATCTGGTCATGCTTTTTCTTTTTGCTCCCATTGTGCGATATCTGGTGAGTGGAGCTTCTTCGCTGCATGTCCCATTTAACGTGCTGCTGTATTCCGTGTTTGTTTTCATTGTCATCCCGTTGGCGGTGGGTTCTGCGCTTCGATATTGGTTTATCCGCAAGCACGGTGTGGAGTGGTTTGAACAAAGTCTTCTGCCGAGATTTGCGCCAGTCACGATCCTAGCGCTGTTGGCTACCCTGGTCTTCATCTTCGCCTTCCAGGCCGACAACATCACCAGCCGCTACTTCCACGTGATTCTCATCGCCATTCCGATTCTGCTGCAGGTGTATTTCAATTCCGGTTTGACTTACGGGCTGATGAAATTGTTCCGGGTTGAGCATTCCGTGGCCGCGCCCGGCGCATTGATCGGTGCGAGCAACTTCTTCGAGCTTGCTGTCGCGACGGCAATTGCCCTCTTTGGCCCAGGGTCGGGCGCTGCCCTGGCTACTGTGGTCGGCGTCCTGGTGGAAGTCCCGGTCATGCTCTCTGTGTGCAGCGTCTGCAATCGCACCCGGCACTGGTTCCCAGCTTTGCAGCCGGGCCGTTAGGAGGAAACAGCCATGCTTTCCCACATTATTGTTGCGAGCGACGGCTCTGAGGCTTCGGACCGCGTGGTGGCGTGCGTAGAAAACCTTAAACGGGTTGGCAGCCAGGAAGCCACCCTGATTCACGTTTTCAATGTTAACGAGGTCGGAGGACTCTATGTCTCGCTGCAGAAGTACATATTGCCCAAGCTTGAAAAGCAAGCCAGCATTCTGCGACAGGGCGGCTTCCGAGTTGATGTTCAAACTCCCCTGGGTTTTCCCGCGTACGAAATCAATAAGCTGGCTCGTCAGCGCTCCGCTTCCCTCATTGTGGTCGGCTCGCACGGCGCCTCACTGACGACGGAGGTTCTCCTTGGCTCAACCGCCCAATCGATACTGCAGAACGCAATATTTCCCGTCCTGCTGATGAGACTTGAGATCACTGAGGAAAACGGTGGGAGGCGCTGCCGCGTAATCTGTGAGGATATGTTCCAACACATTTTGTTTCCGACAGACTTTTCGGATAACGCGGAGCATGCTCTGTTGTACCTCGAGCACGCCGTCCGGGAGACCAAGAGCCGCGTGACGCTGCTCCATGTGCAGGACAAAACCAAGATCGAAAAACACCTGAAGCACCGCCTAGAGGAGTTCAACCAGATTGACGCAGAGAGACTTGCGGGGATGAAACTCAGGCTGGAACAGTGCGGTGCAGTTTCCGTTCAGACGGAAATCGCGTACGGATCACCCACGCAGATCATTCTGGAACGTGCTCATGCCAACAGCTTTTCATTAATCCTCATGGGCAACCAGGGGAAGGGTTTCATCCAGGAGGTTTTCCTCGGGAGTGTCGCCAATAATATCGCGCGGCTTGCTCCCTTGCCGGTACTGTTCATTCCGGCAGTACGATGACAAGCGAGGGCCTCGCGAGGAGGAGGCATCAACAATGACCAACATGGAGACGCGCGGGAGCGCCCGAACTCGTCCGATGGGCCGATTATGCAATCGAACACAACAGTGGTTTCCACCGGCGGAAGGTGAAGGATAGAACAGAATTGATAGGGAGGTAGTGCTATGAACCGCGAACCAGAATGTTACGGAAAGATGTTTCCATCCGTTGTCGAGATGGCTCACAACAGGCCAGTTGCTGGGAAGGTGTTCGGATATGAAGTGGACTATCCGGGGCAAGTGGCTCACAAGCGAGAGACGATGGTGGACCGCGATGCCTGGCAGAAGTGTCTGGAATGCTGTGACTTGAATGGCTGTTATCGGCTATCCACAGGGACGATGCTCATGGAGCTCGCAGTCAAGACAACACCACAGACGTTATATTGACGTGATTCTGAGGTTGCCGTCGCAATCACGATTGCGCTCCTCGGCCCAAGCTTGGGCGCGACCCTGGGTACGGTGTTCGGGGTGACCGTGGGCAGCCCTGTGATGTTATCCGTCCGGGGATGTGCAATTGCACCCGGCACTAGTTCCCATCTGCACAGCCTGGGAGGTATCTATGCGTTCCGGAATCGTCGTCGCGGTTGGCAAGCCGCTGCAGAGCGATACCCACAATTGCCTGGGCGTCTCATTGCCGAAGCGAGGTGACTCATGCTCGAATATGCAGTTCATGCCAAGCGGGTAGACGCGCATGGCAGCATCGCCTCTACGAAGCAGGCAAGCGTCACTCTCGATACAGATATAAACGGTCGGCCCGATGCCTTTAATCCCGCCGAATTGTTTCTAGCCGCTGTCGCCGCCTGTATGCTGAAGAGCGTTGAGCGGGTCACGCCAATTCTCAAATTCAATCTTCGCGGAGTTGAAGTACGTCTTCATGCAGTGCGGCAGGACAGCCCGCCGAAAATAATCTCAATCGACTACGAATTAATCGTAGACACAGACGAAACCGACCATCGGCTAGAGCTCTTGCATTCGAATGTGCGGAAATTTGGCACAATTTCCAACACCGTCGCCGCGGCCACGCCGCTGGAGGGCACGGTGAGGCGGGCCGATGCGGTTCGCGTGCAAGAGGCTGAAACCCGTCATGTCTCCTAGTGATCTTGGTCAGGCCGTGGAAGGTCGTTCATGCTGCTTGCGGGCAGCGAGCGCTTGCTGTGGTTATGTCTCAACTCAATCTGATTCTGCTCGCGGCTGGATGTTGTTGCGCAGCGGAGAAAGGAAGGAGCGATGGGCTCTTCGAAGGATTACGATTACGACCTCTTAATCGTCGGCGGTGGCCCCGCCAGTGGTGCGGCGTCCATGACTGCGGCGGCGGCTGGTGCGCGTGTGGCTGTAATTGAGCGCGACCGTCTCGGCGGCACTTGACTGAATTATGGGTGAATACCCAAACAGACCCTGGTCAGGGTCACCGAAATTCTGGCACTTGCGCAACGGCTCAACGAATTCGGGATTACTGTCTCCGGACTTAGAATCGACTGGAGTCGAGCAGTGGCGCGCGCCCAGGAAATCATCCAAGACTGCGGCGAACCAAAGGCGGATGAGATGCGAGCCCGGGGCATAGACTTGCACTTTGCCTCGGCTCGTCTGGAAGACGCTCACACAGTATTCGCCGGCGTCAAACGGCTGTCGGCCGATCAAATCCTAATTGCCACGGGTGCGCATCCGCCCCGGCTGCCGATTCCTGGCATTGAGCAAGCGTTGACACACGTGGAGATGCTGCGCCTCGAACAGCCACCTGCCCGGCTGATCGTCATCGGCGGAGGCATCATCGCGTTCGAGTTCGCGTACATGTTCGCCCGGCTCGGCACGCGCGTCACCATAATCGAGATCCTTGATCATGTACTGAGTATGGTGGACGGTGAAATTCGCCGCGCTGTTCTTGAGCACTCCGCACGTCTCGGAATCAGCGTACTTACTTCCGCCACAATCAAACGGGTCAAGCGCGACGGCCAGTCCTATGAGGTCGAAGCCGATCGGTCGGGACAGCCCATCAAGCTCACTACAGATGTGGTGTTGCTGGCCGCTGGACAGACACCTGCCACGGAAAATCTGGGGCTTGAAAAAGTCGGCGTCACGTGTGACCGCGGGATTATTACGGACGGTACCCTGCGGACCAGCGTTCCCAATATATGGGCCGCCGGCGATGTGCGCCATGGAGCGCCGCAATTAACGATGGTCGCACAGTACGAGGGAAAGCTCGTTGCCTATAACGCTCTCCATTCTTCGTCCAAACAGATGGACGAGCGCATAGTGCCTTGGCTGATCGGTACTAGCCCGCCTATCGCCGGGGTCGGGTTCACCGAGGACGAGGCCAAGGCCGCCGGTCATAGAATAGGGTCGCACAAGCTTGAATATTCGAAGGTCTGTCCCGTCGCCAATGTGGCCGGAGAATCCGAAGGGCTCGCGAAGATCATCTTCGACGCCGGAACAGGCTCGATACTCGGCGCGCACATTTTTGGCGCGGGAGCGCCCGAACTCGTCCAACAGGTTGCGTTCGCCATGCACGCAGGAATGACGCTGCGTCAAGCGGGCTCTACAATTTTTCTGTTTCCGTCGCTGACCGACGTGTTGCAGCGTCTGCTGCTTCCGCAACCCGGTGACCCGTGAGAGTCGTGTGAGCTGATGATCATTCGCTTTTTCGAGGCAGCGGTGCTGGCCGACGCCGGACATAACCTGAGTGATGTGTGCGGGCTCGCGCTCGCTTGGGCTGAGTTGCCTGTCACTCGACTGCGCCCCGACGATCTCCGTACCTATGGTTGGCGACGTGGCTCAATCCCGGCCAGCTTCGCCAACGCATTGCTCCTGCTTGGCGGTCAGCTAGACAGTTTTGGCATCGCGCGAGCGGGTCCATATGGATTCATTCAGTATTTAGAGGAACATCATTGAAGGAGCGCATTTGTTGAGCCCTTCGCGCGACCACACTCACACGCCGCCCACCTTTGGCCGCGCGTTTGCCGTTGGCATCGCGCTCAACATCGGCTTTGTGCTGATCGAGGCTTTCTACGGCTGGCGGGCGGGCTCGCTCGCCCTGCTGGCCGACGCTGGCCATAACCTGAGCGATGTGGGCGGCCTGGGGCTCGCCTGGGCTGGCTTGGCTGCCGGCCGACTTCGTCCCAACGACCGCCACACGTATGGTTGGCGACGTGGCTCAATCCTGGCCAGCTTCGCTAACGCATTGCTCCTGCTCGTCGCCATGGGTGCGCTTGCATGGGAAGCCGTGCGAAGGCTCCAGTCTCCCGCACCTGTCGAGGGAATGACGGTGATGGCGGTCGCAGGTATCGGCGTGGTCATCAACGGGCTTACGGCCGCGATGTTTATGACGGGCCGCAAAGAAGACCTGAATATCCGTGGTGCTTTCCTGCACATGGCGGCCGATGCTCTGGTGTCGGTTGGTGTCGTGCTGGCTGGCGGGCTTTACCTCTGGCAGGGCTGGACATGGATCGACCCGGTAGCAAGCCTCGCAATCGCGCTGGTGATTGTTGTCGGGACGTTGTCGTTGTTCCGGCAATCGTTGCATTTGCTGTTCGACGGAGTCCCCGAACATATCGATTTGCTGGCGGTGCGTCAGCGTCTGCTGGAGCTGCCGGGCGTGCAGGCCGTGCATGACCTGCATGTCTGGGCGATGGGTACGTCGGAAGTGGCGCTGTCCGCACATCTGGTTCTCAAGAATGAGGGCCGCGACGCCGATAACCTGCTGCACGCAGCAACAAACGAACTGCACGAACACTTCGACATTCCGCATGTGACGCTGCAACTCGAATCCGAAACTTTTGCACTCACGTGTAGTCCGGCGAGCGGACAGTGCCGCTGAAGTATGGGGGGAACGGAAATGATTTCGACAGAGACGAAGGAGCAAGGGGTCCCGAGTATTACCGCCCCAAAGGCAAGTGGTGAAGAAGGCTCATCGAACCGCCTGGTGAAAAAACCTGGTAAATGCTCGGCCATAGTCACGGTCGCCGGTGTGCTGATCGAAGTCCTCGATGCCTGCCCCTGGAATCCTTAACGGAGATGAGCATGAATATGACCGCGGCAACCAGTAAGTGGTCCGACACCCATCCGAGGGAGTTCCTGGCGACCGCGGCCGCGTTCTGGGCGGCCCTTTACTGGGCGCTGGCCCCCGCCTCCGAAGCGCTGGTGGCGGCTCTCCCCGTCGATCGCGCGAGTCACTTGGGCGGCGCGCTGCAGTTCTTCCTCTACGACACGCCCAAGATTCTGCTCCTGCTCAGCGGCATTGTCTTCGTGATGGGGATGGTGAACTCCTACTTCACGCCCGAGCGCACGCGCGCGCTGCTCTCCGGGCGCACCGAAGGAATCGCCAATGTGATGGCGGCGAGTCTCGGCGTGGTCACGCCGTTCTGCTCGTGCTCGGCGGTGCCGCTCTTCATCGGATTCGTGCAGGCCGGACTGCCACTCGGCGTGACGTTCTCGTTCCTCATCGCCGCACCGATGGTCAACGAGGTGGCACTCACGCTGCTGTTCGGCCTGTTCGGTTGGCGGATCGCCTTACTGTACCTCGGCCTCGGCCTGTCCGTCGCGATTGTGGCCGGCTGGGTGATCGGGCGGCTCAAGATGGAGGCCTATCTCGAAGACTGGGTGCGCCTGATGCCCCGCGTCGAGGCGCTCGTGGGGAACCACGATGTCAAGCTCTCAGAACGGGTCGACGCGGGCTTTGCCGGCGTACGCGAAATCGTGGGCAAGGTCTGGCCGTACATCCTTGCCGGCGTCGCGATCGGCGCGGTCATACATGGTTACGTGCCTGAGGCGTTCATGGCCTCCTTCATGGGCAAAGATCAATGGTGGGCGGTGCCCCTCGCCGTGCTCTTGGGTGTGCCGATGTACGCGAACGCGGCCGGGGTGATTCCCATCGTGCAGGCGCTGCTGGCCAAGGGCGCCGCCCTGGGCACCGTGCTGGCGTTCATGATGAGCGTGATCGCACTGTCGCTGCCCGAAATGGTAATCCTGCGAAAAGTACTCAAGGTGCGGCTGATCGTGACCTTCGTCGCGGTGGTGGCCACCGGGATTCTGCTCGTCGGCTACGTCTTCAATGCGGTGCTGTGATTAAAAACTGGGAGATGCCATGAAGAACATTAAGGTACTGGGAACCGGCTGCGCCAATTGCCGGAACACCATCAAGCTGCTCGAAACGGTCGCCCGTGACAAGGGCGTGGACATCCAGGTGGAGAAGGTCGAAGAGATACAGGACATCATGCGCTACGGGATCATGTCCACCCCTGGCGTTGTCATCGATGGACAGGTCGTTCATGCCGGCGGCGTGCCGAGCCGCCAGAAGGTCGAAGGTTGGCTCCAGGGAGAGGCGTCGTCATGAAGGAGGCCGCCTCGAAGATGACGTTCGAGATCGCCTCCCGCCGAGTTGCTCCTCGCGGCGCTGTCAGCTTGCATGTTCAAGGGCATCGACGCGAGACGCCAATAGCCTGCTGCACGCAGCAACAAACGAACTGCACGAACATTTCGACATACCGCATGTGACACTGCAACTCGAATCCGAAATATTCGCACTCACGTGTAGTCCAACGAGCGGATGGTGCTACTGAAGCATGGGGAAAACGGAAATGATTTCGACAGAGACGGAGGGGCAAGAAGACTAACCACTGTGGTGGTCAGGTCATTGGAATCGGTTCAGTTTGTCCATCAAGATCACGCCCTCCTGTGACCTACATCACTGTTCTAACAGCAAAGCGGTGTCAGATTAACAATAGAGTACGGAAATGATTTCGACAGAGACGAAGGAGCAAGAGGCCCAGGACATAACCGAGAAGGATCGGTCTGCTTCTCCGAAGCTGACCGACTCCAGAGCCACCCCCGGCCCAACTGTAGGGAGATTTTCCCGTGCATGGCTACTCTTGCCAAGCGGGATTGTTGCTGCTGCAGCGGTGTTCCTGCTCCTTCCGTCAAGCGTTCAAGTCACGAAGCTAGCCACGATGACCGTCCGCGACGAGGCGGTGGGGGTCGGCTATGTTCAAGCCAAAGTGCCCGTCAGCGCCAGCGCCAAAATCAACGGGGTGATCCGCAAGGTTTACGTGGATCAGGGAGACTCCGTAAAGAAGGGGCAGGTCCTGGCTCAATTGGAGAACGAGGACTTTCGCAGCCAGGTCATGCAAGCAGAAAGCCAAACGGGAGCTGCCAAAGGGGCATTGTCATCCGCACGCGCAGAGCGCCTCGCCGCTGAGGCGCGCGCGCGGGCGGGCCGGAGCGCCATTTCGAGAAGTCGGGCGGGGTTGAATCTTGCGAACGCCAACTACGACCGGGCGAAGGGGCTCTATGACAGCGCCGTGTGGTCCAAACAGGCGCTGGACGACGCGGAAACAACCTATGTGCAAGCACAGGAAGATCTGAAGAACGCAGAGGAAACCCAGCGTTCCCTCGACCAAGGAGTTGCGGCGGCCGACGCTGGCGTGGAGGCGGCCCAACAATCTGTGTCGGCGGCTCAGGCAGGAGTCGGATTCCAACAAGCGAGCTTGCAATACACAATCGTGACCAGTCCGATGGACGGTTACGTGGTCAGCCGAGATTTAGAAGAGGGCAGTACGGTCGTTCCGGGGGAATCGATCTTCACCCTGGCGGGGTCAAAGGTCATCTGGGTGACTGCCTATATTGACGAGAAAGAAATCAACGGGTTGCGGCCGGGCCAGCCGGCGCAAATTGTCCTTCGGTCTCGATCGCATCAGAAAATCGCAGGATTTGTCGCGCGCGTGGGGCAACAGGCCGATCCGGTCACGGAAGAATTGCAGGTGGACGTGTCCTTCGCGCAGCCCGATCCCACAGTCCGCCTTCAGGAGACTGCAGAGGTATACATCCAAAAGTCCGAGCATCTTGAGGCTAAGGTATTGCCGGTCAGCGCTGTAATCTCGGTGCCACAAGGGGAGATCGTCTGGACCGTAGAGCAGGGCCGGCTGCAACGCAAGCCCATTTCGGTTGGCATCGTCGACAAGCAAGGCTATGCGGAGATTCTGAATGGCATTGCGCCGTCGGACTTCGTTGTCACTCATCCCGAGGCTTACGACCACACGCTGCTGGTGGGGAAAAGAGTGCGAACTCAGTTGGTTTCGAACTCAGAGATCCAGAAACGATGATGCCATGAACCTGGCCATCCGGGACATCCGCCGGCACTTGATGCGCTTTCTGCTGACCTGCGCAGGACTGGGGATGTTGCTGACCGTTGTCATGGCAATGAGCGGGATTTACCGCGGACTGGTGGCGGATGCGACGCGCGTCATTAACTCAGTGCCGGCTCAATTGTGGATCGTCCAGCAAGACACGCGCGGTCCCTTTGCCGAAAATTCGCGGCTGCCGGAGGATTTGCAGTATTCCATCGCCGCCGTCTCAGGCGTACGCCAGGCGTCACCGCTCTCTTATCAGTACGTGCAGATCCCACATCGGGGCCAGCCCGTACGAATGATGTTGATCGGCTACCGGCTCGGCGGCCTGGGCGGGCCGACCAACCTTGTCGCCGGAAGGCCTATTTTGAAGAAACATTACGAGATCGTCGTTGATCAGAAGTCCGGATATTCTCTAGGGGAATTCATCCATCTTGGTCTGGAAGACTATGGCGTCGTTGGCCTCACCAAGAATATGGTGTCACCCTCGGGAGACCCTGTCAGCTTTCTGTCGCTTCTGGATGCTCAAACCGTCCAATTCCAGCTCGACAACGACGCCATCCGCAATAACCGGCAACGGTTGACTGCTACCTATGCCCCGGTCAGCAGAATGTCTTCGCTGCTCGGTGCGCGTGCCACTCGGCAAGCCATCTCCGCCGGGGAGAATGTCCATTTCGCCAACGCCGTTGTCGCCGAGCTAAATCCGGCAACCCAGCCCAACGAAGTAGCCACACATATCGGGCGCTGGAACCACTATCAAGTCTTCAGTTCAGCGCAGGAAAGCGATCTTTTATTGCGCGGGATCATTGAAAAGTCCAGAAAGCAGCTTTGGCTCTTCCGAATTATTCTCATGCTGGTATCCGGTGTAATTATTGCGCTCATTGTTTACACGTTGACGATGGATAAGCTGCGCGAGATCGCCACGTTGAAAATCATCGGTGCCCCTGATCGCACGATTGTTAATCTCATCCTTGAGCAGTCGCTGGCCATGGGAGTTCTTGGATTCGCTCTCGGCTATCTTCTGATTTCCCAGACTTATACCTTGTACCCACGCACAGTAATGCTGAAAGGACTGGATATGGCCGTACTTTTCTTGGTTGTCATGTTCGTATGCATCCTTTCGAGCCTGCTTGGAATTTGGCGCGCATTGAAGGTGGACCCGTCAACGGCATTAGGTGGCGGCGGAGGCTAAGCCAGTGGAAGCGGTGCGTGTCGAAAACCTCTCCAAGATTTACCGTCGCGGCGATACAACTACCGTCGCGCTTTCCCATATTGATCTGAGTGTCGAGAGAGGCGAGCTTGTGGCCGTGCTGGGTCCAAGCGGTTCGGGGAAGACAACTCTGCTGACTTGCATTTGTTGTATCAATGAGCCCACGGAAGGCCTGATCGAAATCGATGGCATCCGCATTTACGACAACGGCTGGACAGGTGTCGACGTTCGCGCCATGCGCCGACAAAAGATGGGAATAATCTTTCAGGCCTACAATTTGATCCCGTTTCTCACTGTCTTGGAAAATGTAGAACTCATTTTAGCGCTTAACAAGCTGAGTCGGCGTGAGTCGCTCGAAAAGGCAATGTGGTTGCTGGATTACCTTGAAATCGCTCAGCGCTGGCACCATTACCCGACTGAAATCTCGGGCGGCGAACAACAACGGGTGGCTATCGCACGTGCTCTTGCAAACGACCCGGCGGTCCTGCTCGCGGACGAGCCTACAGCAGCCCTCGATACCGAGAGAGGCAAGAGCGTCATGACGTTGCTTCGCCGCCTGAGTCGAGAGAAGAATACGGCCGTCATTGTGGTAACGCATGATAAGCGAATGGTGGAAGGCTTTGACCGCATCTACCAAATCGCAGACGGTGAAATGTTGAACGGAAAAAACTCGCACGATGTGGAATTCGTTACCTCCTTGCATCTTTAGTGTAAAAAGAGAATCGGCATGACAACTTCAAGAATGCGCGCGCTTGGAGCAATGGTTGGCACCTTGCTCCTAGTATTGTAGTAAAGCCAGCGCCTCTTCGAGAGAATTTGGGTCCTTGCGCTGGATCAGTTGGACGACTTGCTCGATCTCGGGCCGCACGGGCTAACTGTAGCACGGCAGGCTAGACCTCAGAATTTGCTAGCTCACTTCGAGCGGTGAGGTGCTCCAATCTTTCCGCATTCAGTAAGCCCCTCATGCAATCGAACACAACAGTGGTTTCTGCCAGTGGATGCTAAGGATAGAACAGAATTGACGAGGAGGTAATGCCATGAATCGAGAACCAGAATGCTATGGGAAGATGTTTCCTTCGGTTGTGGAGATGGCTCACGACAGGCCGGTCGTTGGGAGGGTGTTTGGCTATGAGGTGGATTATGAGGGGCAAGTGGCTCACAAGCGCACGGCAACCCTGAACCACGATGCGTGGCAGAAGTGTTTGGAATGCTGCGACTTGGATGGCTGTTATCGGCTATCGGCAGGCACCATGCTGATGGAACTAGCGGTCAAGACTTTGCCCAAATCCCTGTATTGACTCAATCTTATGAGAGTTCAGTTTCAGAGTCTCGAGGGGCAATGCAGTGTGCTACTCAGCGGGAGATTTACGTGCGATAGAAAAGGCAGGAGGTGTGGCGCGATCTGCGGGAAGATGTGAAACATGATTTCTGACGCTTCTTGCCATCAGTGGTTAGCGGCCAGGGGGGAGCGTGTCAATCATCACCTGCCCATGTGATTGGGGTCACAGCCTTCGGTGGTATCCGCAGGCAGGATGCGCCTATGCGCATTGAGTAGTAGGGCTTGCCGAGGCAACTTCGATCGCGCGTGGAGGAAGCATGGGAAGTGGAACTGACCACAAAAAGGCAAGAAAGTTGGCACGCGCTGACGATTGGACGCGAAAGGACTTCCTAAAGCTGACTGGGCTGGCGACGTTGGCCGTGGCCGCCACGAAGGCTGCCAATGCGCAGACCGCGAACACAAAATCCAGGCGTCGTTATGGCATGGTCATTGACCTTCAGCGATGCGTCGCATGCCGAGCCTGCACGGTGGCCTGCAAACAGGAGAACAAAACTCCGCCAACGGTCTTCTACACCTCGGTCAGCGAACAAGAGGCGGGCGAATTCCCCAACGTCAGGCGCATCAACATTCCCGGTCCCTGCTACCACTGTGCGAATCCGCCGTGCGTTCCAGCCTGTCCGATCGAGGCTACCTGGAAGCGGCTTGAGGACGGGATTGTGGTGGTGGATTACGACAAGTGCCAGGGGATCGGTGCCTGCGTTGACGCTTGTCCTTACGGGAAACGATTTATTGACAGCGGCTTGAACTACCACAGCGAGGCGAATGAGTTTGACCGCACACCTTCACCAGAATACAAGCAGAACCGGGTTCGCGCGGCAGATCAACCGCCCATCGGCAAGGTACGCAAATGCACATTCTGTCTGCACAAGCAGGACGATCAGGGAAATTACACATCCCTACCCGCCTGTGCACAGACCTGCATGGGCAAGGCGATCCATTTTGGCGATCTCGACGATGCCACCAGTGAAGTCAGTCAATTGCTCAAGAAACGCAAGTGGATGCGGTTGAAGGAAGAGGCGGGCACCGAGCCCAATGTGTACTACCTGGCTTAAGTGAGAGGGTGACGAAAACAAAATCGGAGACAGGCAATGGCGAACAACATTGACCGGCGACATTTTCTTGAACTCTCGCTTGCGACCAGCGGAGCGGTGTTGGTAGATCCCTTCGAGTTAGCGGCGGCGGTGGGTGCGCCTACGCAACCAGGAACAGACCGCTGGGTCCCAACTTGTTGCCAGATGTGCGGCGGGCAGACGGGTGTCCAAGCGCATGTAGTTGATGGCGTGGTAGTGAAGATCGAGCCGAATCCGCACAATCCTGTTGGACTCACAAATGTTTCGGACGACTTCTTCGCCAATAAGGCCGAACAACCAGTCATGTGCCCGAAGGGGAATGCAGCGATCCTCAGTTTGTACGACCCAGACCGCGTGCGACGGCCGTTGCGACGGACGAACCCCGAAAAGGGCAAAGGTGTGGACCCCAGGTGGAAGGAAATCTCCTGGGACGAGGCTTTGGGCGAAATCGCAGGGCGCATGAAGGTGCTGCGCGATGCCGGCGAAGCCCACAAAGTGCTGTGGTTCACGGAAGACTCGAGCTGGATCCAGATACAACAGGACTTCTGTGACCTATACGGAACGCCCAACTTCTACATGCACTCCAGCTTGTGCGACGTGGGCCGCAAGGCTTCCATGAAGCTCGTGTGCGGCAACGACCGCCCTTTGATCGACGCCATTCACAGCAAGTATATGCTGATCTTCGGCTGGAACCCGCTTTCGGCGACCAAGTGGGCGCATCTGCCGCGCATCATGACGCGCGCCCGCGAGAACGGAGCCAAACTGGTAGTGGTCGATCCGTACTTGAGCTACACGGCCAGCAAAGCGGACGAATGGGTGCCGATCCGGCCAGGGACAGACGGCGCATTTGCCCTGACTATGGCCCACGTCATCATTCGCGACAAACTCTGTGACATGGAGTTCATTGAAGACTGGACCGTCGGCTTCGATGAATTTGCTACATACGTGAAGGACAAAACTCCGGTCTGGGCAGAGCCGATCACAGGCATTCCAGCGAAGACCACGGAGCGCATCGCGCGTGAATTCGCCACCACGGCACCCCAGCTTGTGGATGTCTGGTCGGGGACTCATCACACCAATGGTGTGCAAGCGGGCCGAGCGATTGGACTGCTTGCCGCGCTTGTTGGAGGTTATGACAGGCCGGGGACGCTCGTCATACCCGAACGCAAGGGTCCGCCGCGGTTGGCTCCCACAGTGACAAAGATTACCCAGCCCAGGTATGACGGTTATCCGGACCGAGTGCCTTTCGGACACGTGGCCGGCGATTACACCGAAGTCGTGCAGCGGCTGCTCAAGAGTACGGGGCCGTACCAGCCCAAGATGGCCATGATCTTCTTCCAGAATCTAGCCATGTCGGTGCCCGGCACCAAGAATGTGCTCGAGGCCTTGAAGAAACTCGAGTTCATCGTGGCCGTGGATACGCTCGTCAGCGAAACTGCGGAGATGGCCGACATCGTGCTGCCCGGCACTACGTTCCTTGAGCGTTACGAATTGTCGGTGCCGTGGGTGAGCTGGACAGTCATTGCGTTGCGGCAGCCTGTAGTGGCGCCCATCTTCGGCCAGATGGCGGAGTACGACATCATCCTCGACCTGGGGCGCCGGCTTGCATTGAAGGACTCGGAAGGCAAGGAGTTCTTTGGCGGTCTGACATACGAGGACTATCTCAGCCGAATGCTGGAAAAGAGTCCACCCAAACTCACATTGGCGCAGTTGAAAGCTCTGCCCGGCGCAGTCTGGGTGGATCAGAAAGGCACGGCTTACGAGAAATTCAAGCACGAACTTCCGGCTGAGAAAACGAAGGATGCTATCGTCGTCGGCGACCAGGTCTACGACAAAGCTCCGGATAATGGCGGCAAGGTCATCGGTTTGTTCAAGGATGGTAAATACGTGCAAGGATTCCCCACCCACTCGGCCAAGATCGAGTTCTACTCCGAGTGGCTGAAGAGCAAGAAGGACGGGAACGGCCAGCCTGTGAATCCCCTGCCGGTCTATGTGCCGCGGGAGTGGCAACCCACGAAGGAGTATCCGCTCCAACTGATCAACTGGAAAGAAGCTTCTCACACCCACACCCGCACCATGAACAATCCGTGGCTGATGGAATTGAAGAGCAACAACCCTTTAGTGATTAACCGCAAGACGGCTGAGCACCTAAAGATCAAGGATGGCGACCCGATTTGGGTGGAGTCTCCCTATGGCAAGGATCAGGCCGTGGCCAAAGTCACTGAAGGAATCCACCCCGACGTCGTTGGTTGGCAACATGGTTTCGGGCACTGGGCCATGGGCCGCGTGGCGAAGGGGAAAGGCACCAACGGCGGCCAGTTCGTTCCGACCAAATCGGATGCGCTGTCAGGCCAGGCGCTACATAAAGAGTGCTGCGTCCGCGTGTACAAGGCGTAAAGAACAGCGTGAGTCGCGTCATTTCATAAATGGCTAGTTCATCCTACCCAATCAGGACTCCAAGAGAAGAGCACAAAGACTCAGTCGGGGAAGATCACATAGGTAACTTTGACGTGCAACGATTTCTTTGTAGGTGTGACTTGGATTTTGACCGATTCATAGTCACCCTCCAGATGCTTGCCGAAAATCAAGCTGGATTCGCCGGATGATTCAAGCGCATAGCTGGGTTGAAGACGGTGCGTTACCCAGTCTAGGTAATCTCTCCGTGTTTGGGATGTGTCAAATTCCCACCCGGCAGAAACAGACTGTCCTTTCGAAGCGATTTCTGCGGTTGTTGTAATGGATGCGTCGGAGGGAGCCGTTTGCTTTTTCAAGTCTTCGACTCGCTCGCGAACATAGGATGAACTGG
>Ga0315281_10002039_pt1 | contig 30031 bp, 30 predicted proteins | sample YL17G07_0_MG_FD_204540 | JGI IMG/M metagenome (GOLD analysis project Ga0315281, IMG submission 204540) | Sediment microbial communities from Yellowstone Lake, YNP, Wyoming, USA - YL17G07_0 | ecosystem: Environmental > Aquatic > Freshwater > Lake > Sediment | place: USA: Wyoming | collected...
AGCCTTAGTCTAGAGGAGGCATATGCTGGCTTCGAGAGCAATAGTCGAACAATACGACGTCTGCAGCAATTGGGCATGACAGTATTCGACCTTCGACCGGAAATTCTGGTCAAGACCGTAGCCCAAGATATCACAACAGGGGTCTCAGGGTACAGGCCTGCCTAAGGCGATCCCTTCGTCGGACATGGGTTCATCGGCGCGTTTGACAATCAGTGTTTCCGGAAAAGAACTGGAAAGAACGAACGCTAAATGCCATCCAGCCGGAGCAGCCCTAGAGCCTTTCAGGACGCAGGACGTCCAGGGGTCGCTGATTCAAGGAGAGATCAGGGGAGTCCACGACGAGCACCTACAGGTTCCACAGGTTCCTCGCTCTAGAAAGTGCCTACTAATCTTCTAGCAGAGTCCACCAAAAGAGGCCTAATTCGCCGCGCACATAGGCGCGAGCCGTATCCGAACATGCAGAAGAACGGTTACATTCGTCTAGAACATGACTGTCCGTGGCGTTCCTCGATGTACAGTAGGTTTGGTGACACGACATTCATGTTGCAAGGGTGAGCGGTATTTCACTGTGGAATGCTTGATGGTCAGAGACGTGTTTCCATTCTCCCAGACTCGGCGGAATGTCCGTCGGGCCGCCCACATGGACGAAGTTTCTAGGTTCTTCGTTCACAGAAGCCTAAAGAACAGCTCTCTAGGGTATCTTCCGGCGGTGGGGCAGTCGCACCTCATGGAGTCTGACCAAATCTGTGAGGGTGTACTATGACGCTGTCCAATCCCCTGCGAATCACCATCGCGTCAGGCGACGGGGCTAAGCCAATGCCTCAAGGGGAAACGCGGGAAAGAGCACTTGAGTATCTTGAGAGTATTGGTTATGTCAAAGCATTTGAAGGTGAGTCCGGGACTCGCTACAAGCTGACCCAAGCCGGACTCAAATTCCTCGAGAAGTATCCAGGAATCGAGCTCAAGCTTCTTGAAGAAAAGGGGCTTGCTGTGTTCCCGCACGGCCATACCGCTCGAGGGAGCGACTTGCAGATGTTTCTTGAGTGGCCGAGTGTCAGGCAAGTTCTTAACCCCCATGTCACCGTTCTGATTCCGACAAGGAACGAGGCCGACACAATAGGCGAAGTCATTGATAGATTGCCTCGCAATCTGAGCAATCCTCCTCAGGTCCTGGTTGTGGACAAAAGCGATGACGCGACTCCTTGGGTCGCAATGATGGACGGTGCTAGGGTGATACGCCAATACGGGCGTGGGAAGGGAAATGCCCTTCGTCAGATCCTGCCGGCTATCGAAAGCAACATAGTGGTACTGATGGACGGGGATGGATCTATGAGGCCCGAAGAGATACCATCGTTTGTCCAGGCGATAGATTCGGGAGCAGACATAGTGAAAGGCTCTCGTTTCATGCGGCACGGGGGCTCGTTCGACATAAGTTTCCGTAGGAGAATAGGTAATCTATTCTTCGTTTTGTTGGTGAACCTTCTCTGGTCGACGAAATACACCGACATCTGCTACGGGTTCGTAGCATTCAAGAAAGACGCCTTGAAAAGGCTGGCACCCAGTCTTCGATCTGATGACTTCGAGATTGAGACGGAGATCTGTATCAAGGCCAAGAAACTTGGCCTGAGCGTATGCGAAGTTCCCAGCGTCGAGCTTAGCAGAAAGTCAGGAAGTTCGAATTTGAATACAATTCGAGACGGCGTCCGAATACTCAAAACAATAATGCAGGAGATCACGAGTCGATCAAGAGTAGGTTAATTAGTTTCAGCTCTCCACTCAGGCAGGCGGACATTTCCATGGACTCTAGGCGCTCTGCATGCAGCCTCCTAATTCGAGGCGGAGACTCCCTCACCTACTCCAGCCTCGCTGGGTTTCAGCGTAGGAGTATGAGAAACCGCAGTTGGCGAAGGCTGAGTGTTGCCGAGCGAGGGCTTTACCGATGCGCTCTATGGGTCGCCAAGGCCAGAGGCAAGATCACCAACACCAGACTGATGGTGCAGATACTGCGCGTCGCATTGAAACTGCTTGAAGGCTTTCAGAGCCGCATCGTCAAAGCCGGAAGAGCCAGAGCCATGATGATGCTTGAGGAGTACGCGAGGCCGGGAGGAGTGTTCAGCTGGGCTCCAAGAATGCGGGAATGGCTGTATGATCCCAAGTGTATCGTGTACCTTGGTGCATTAGAGGTGAACGCGTAGAATGAATAAAGATCAAGGAATCGGTGCCGTGCTTCTCGTTGCCAGCGTAGCCGGTATCGTCGTTTACGCGTGGCTCCTCTTTACTTACGCGATTGTGGTTCTGCAGATCACGGCGTTCGTTGCGGTTGCAGCCGTGCTTGTAATCGCGGCTTGGATAGGGTGGACGATGGCAACAACACCCCCGCCGCTCCCTTGGAGCCTGAAGTCACACCCACAACATCGGCTGCATCTGAGCCTGAACAACCACCTGAACGGCCGCTATAGGAGACTTTGCCGCACCGTTGGATGAATTCGCGGTACGATAGGGGCCGAGATTGAACAACTCGATCAAACTCGGCATCGTCGGCCTGGGAAAGATGGGCATACTCCATGCAGGGATCACTAATTCGATCTCTGGCACAAATGTTACGGCGATTTGTGAGAAAGAGAGTTTCCTGACCACGGCAGCTAAGGCATTCTTGCCCAAGAGAATAGCTGTCTACAAGGACTATCAGAAGATGATGATGGAGGAACAACTTGACGCCGTGTTCATTACGACGCCCATCGGAACTCATGCCTCAATAGTAAACGATCTACTCAAGTCGAACACAGCCCTCAGCATATTTGTCGAAAAGCCATTGGCTTCTTCATATGAAGAGGCAAAGGTTGCATGCGAAGCTGCAACTCGCTCACGAGGAGTGTATATGGTCGGCTTCCAGAAACGGTTCTCGCCAGTCTTTCAGAAGGCAAAGCAGCTCATCGAGCAGGGGATCATGGGAGATCCAATGTTCTTCAGAAGTTACTGTTACTCCTCTGACGTGCTTCGAGAGGGCTCCGCATGGCGCTTTCGAAAGAAAACCGGCGGTGTATTGCTCGATTTGGCACCACATCTCTTGGACCTTCTAATTTGGTACTTTGGCGAACCAACGAGGACTATGGCGATCAAGAAACAGATCTATTCGAGTGAGGTCGAAGACTACGTTCATGCGATCATATCATACGACTCAGGATTACAGGGGCATGTCGACGCCTGCTGGAGCGTCTCCAACTTCAGGCTTCCTGAATTCTTGATAGAAATCTACGGAAGAGACGGAATCCTTACGGTGACCGATGACTATGTCAAATTCATGCCTGGCAGGGGAAGCACCAAAATTGTGGGAGCTCAAACATATATCAGACAATCATTCGAAACCTCGCCGCCATTCTTGCTCGCAGACATCGACTACACAATGGAAGACGCTGCTTTTCTCGATGCAGTACGCACCCGGACTAAGCCCGAACCGAGTTTTCTTCAAGCAGCAAAGGTGAACGCACTGATTGACAGGATTCTTGAGAGTACCCAAAAGGGATGATCTACAATTAAGTCGCTGCTGATAGGAGACAATTCGTTCATAGGCGTGAGTCATCTGTCCCAGGAACGCGCTAGGGACAGAACAGACAAGCTGAACATTGAATCCATTGTCGAAGTCATTTGCAGCGCCCTGTCCTGTGGTGCCACGGGATACACTTTCTCAACTCATCCGACAAACGTGGAGGTTCTCAAAGCTCTTGGAGCTTCAGGCAAGGTTCCTCGACAGTTTGATCTGTATCCCGTTGTCCCATATGCAGAGGGATACGTGCGACTAGCGAACGAGAAAGGCATGACCGGTCTCGTAAATGAAATCTTGTCTAGGTTATCTTTGTCGGACAAAGCGAAGCTTCTTGTTGAAGGCGGCTTCTCTGCACTAAGATTGGACCCTGCTGGAATGTTGAGGACCTATTTGGATGCGGAGTTGAAGGGCTACCTCAGCATAAAGCCAAAGAATGCGACTCTCCAAAGTGTGCTGCTGCATGAAGTGCTTACGGATCTCTGCCTCGGATTAGGGGAAACTGGCATGCTGAACGTGTTCGCTCAGCATGTGCGGGAAAACTACCGTGTTAGGCCAGGATTCGTGACCTATAATTTTCCGAGATTCATCAAGGTCTTTGAAGATGAAGGTTTTTCCTTGAAAGATGTAGCCGTCATGACTCCTTTCAATAGTCTTGGGTTCCAAATGAGCCCTTCAAGGGCTTCCTGCGAAGCTACCCTGTCAAGCCTGCGAGACGGGCATGTGATCGCGATGAGCATATTGGCAGGGGGATACTTGACGTTGGATCAGGCTATCGGATATGTGCGGACGTTGCCGAACATCTCCGGAATTGCCGTCGGGGCTTCGACTGGGCAACATGCGCAGGAGACTTTCAAGAAGCTTCGAATTGATAATGAATCTGAAAGGCTGATCGAGCGCCAGAAATGACAGGGACCGCACGAAAAACGCAAGGCTCAATCAAGTCTCCGAAAGTTCCGGCCAATCGGCCCCCCGTCGTCATGTTTCTTGCGAAGGCGTTTCAAAGAGGGGAAGGGAGCACGCCGAGAGCCAAGCAAGAAGCTGAGGCACTGCTGAAGGCTGGTTACCCTGTTTACGTACTGGCTTGGGATCGAAAAGGTGAAGTCCCTGATTTTGAAAACGTGGATGGTACTTTCGTCCATTCCTTCAACCCCCTGAAGCTCAGAAGATTCTCACGGTTGCAGCTCGGCATTGGAGGAATGATCTTCATGATTCTATTGACTTTTCATGCGGTAAGACTCGTTGGTCAGCTGAAGAAGCGTCCGATCATCCATGCGCATGACATCAACACACTTCCGATCGGTTGTCTGCTGAAGGCCCTTCGACTGTGCTGTGGTCTCGTGTATGACTGTCGCGAATTCACCTACGGCGTGTACTATGAATGGTTCAATTCGCAGGTGGCATCTCTTGTTCGGGTTGTTGAGGAAAGCTGCCTTCACTATGCAGACGTGGTCATCACGGTGAGTGATTCAATCGCGGGCTATCTCCGCAGATTCAACACTGCGACTGAAATAGTATACAACTGTCCTAAGGCAGAAGAGATCCCCAGACTCTCAAAAAGGGAAGCAAGGATTCAGTTAGGGCTGCCTCTCGAAGCATTCATCGTATCTTCGGTGGGGGCGATCAGACCGGACTGCAGATTCGACTTGCTTCTTGATGTAGCGCTTGTAACTCAGAGTCGCAGCATTCGATATGTTGTGGTAGGGAATGGTCCGTTAGCACTTGCGTTCCGAAAGGATGCAAAGCAGGCTGGAGCCAATCTGACAGTGTTGCCGGCTGTGCCCAGACGGCAGGCACTGCTATATGTGCTCGCAAGCGATCTGACCTGGGCGATATACCAGAATCGACCGGAGTCAATGAACCCGCGCATGACTTTACCATGGAAATTCTTTGAATCCTTGGCGTGCGGAGTTCCTGTGTTGGTAGACCCAGGTACTATGCGCGCAACTTTGGTGAACAGATTTGGGTGTGGCATTGTGTTGGGGAGCGATCATCCAGACAATGTATCGCGAGTGATCGGCTCACTTGCCGAGAACGGTGCCGAGTATAAAGGAATGTGCCTGCGAGCCAAAGATGCTGCTGATTCCTCTGGCTTCAATTGGGAAACCATGTCAGTCAAGTTGATCAACGTATACAGTCGGCTCGGAACATGTGGATGGCTTTCGTAGCCTCGGAGGGTCATTTCTTGTCGCTCTCGCAAAACAAGTCGTCGGCGTCATTAGTGCAAGACTTGGTCACCATTGGCCAGGCACGGGTCTCCAACACATTGGATCAAGACTGGTAGTGCAGACTTTGGAAATAGCATTGGTCGTTGGCACAAGGCCTGAGATAATAAAAATGTCCCCTGTGATAAACGAATTGAGGAGCCGTGACAGGGAGTTCTGCTTCATCGTCACCGGTCAGCACCATGACTATGAGATGGGAATGCAGTTCATTGAAGAGCTGTCCTTGCCTCCGCCTGCGTGTTCTTTTCGGCTCAGCAATTCCAGTCCCGCCTCGCAGATTGGAGAGATGATGGGCAGATTGGAGCCGGAATTGAAGGATAGAGACTGTCGGCTGCTATTGATCCAGGGAGACACAAACAGCATGCTCGCGGCAGCACTCACCGGAGTAAAACTGGGCCTAGAGATCGGCCATATAGAAGCAGGACTTAGAAGCTACGACTGGCGGATGCCCGAAGAACACAATCGTCGAATGGTGGATCACGTATCGGACATTCTTTTCGCCCCGACCGATACTTCAAAGCAGAATCTGGACAATGAACACGTCCATGGAAAGGTCATCGTTACTGGAAACACAATCGTAGACGCAGTGAATCAATACCTTTCGATCGCAGAAGCTTCCACCATAATGAATCGCATACATTTCCAAGAATTCTGTTTTGCTACGATTCATAGGAAAGAGAACGTTGATGCGCCTGCAATCCTGACAGGCCTGGTTGATGTTCTAGTCAAAATGGAGATGCCATGTGTTATCCCTCTGCACCCAAGGACAAGGTTAAGGCTTGAGGAATCGAATCTGTACGATAAACTTGCTTCATCATCTCACATATGTTTGCTCCCTCCGATTGGCTACCTCGATACTCTGCATCTGATGACAAAGTGCCGGTTCATATTGACTGACTCAGGTGGCCTGCAAGAAGAGGCAACGGTTCCTTCAATCAGGAAGCCTGTCGTCCTAATGCGTTCTTCAACTGAAAGGCCAGAGGGAGTCGATGCCGGTTTCACTAGAGTAGCCGGTGTGAAATCGGAGAATGTTCTAAAATGCATAGATGAGATTTCAAGCAACCCACCGGTGCTTCCGAAGTCCTCACCTTTCGGTGACGGAAGAGCAGCCAAGAGGATCATCGACGCAGTAACTCGAAAAATGGAATAAGGATCAGGAATGTTCGTGGAATCGTCGCTCCTGGAGAAGATTCGTGCAAGGAAAGCAACACTCACCTTTCTGGGGTTGGGTCACGTAGGATTACCGACTGCTGTCATTTTTGCGCGTGCAGGCTTCAGGGTGACAGGGATAGATACAGACTCACAAAAAGTGAGGGACCTCGCGCGAGGCAAATGCGACATACGAGAACCCGGTCTCGAGGAAACGCTTGTCATCTGTCTAAGAAACGGCAGTCTTCGTTTTGGCTGCAGCTCATCGGACGTGATAAACAAAAGTGACATTGTTAGCATCTGCGTACCAACCCCTGTCGAGAACACCAAACCGGACATGAGGAACTTCCAAGCAGCCTTTGATGCTGTGAAGAGGAATGCACACATGGGAATGATGATACTAATTGAAAGCACTGTTCCTCCTTCTACAACATCTAGGCTTGTTGCACCTGAGCTGCGTTCGCTCGGCTACAAGATTGATGAAGACATACTCTTGGCATACTGTCCTGAGCGTCTTTCCCCTTCAAGAGCTCTGGAAGAATTCGCCAGCAATACAAGGATCATCGGAGGTATTGGTCAGAATAGTCGAAGAGTCGCCGCTGAATTGTATAAGACAGTATGCAGAGACGTGGAAGTCACTGACACCCTCACTGCGGAATTGGCCAAGGTAGCGGAGAACACCTTTCGGGATCTAAACATTGCGTACGCGAACCTCCTAGCGTTGATTGCGGAGAGCTTGGGGGCAGACGTCAATGAGGTTATTAGGCTAGCAAATACTCACCCGCGGGTGGCGATCCACAAGCCCGGATTGGGCGTCGGGGGCCCATGCCTTCCGAAGGATCCTTACATGCTGATCCAGGGCGCATCTGAAGATCTAGGCCAGATGGTGAAGCTTGCGAGAAGGCTGAATGACGAGATGGTTATACACGCAATCAGCTTGTTGGCGCAGACCCTGACGGACAGAGGTTTTTCGATCAAAGGTGCCAAAGTCGCCGTTCTCGGGGTCGCATACAAGCCCGACACGGAGGACGTAACAAACAGCCCAGCCAAGCTCCTAATTCAAGAACTGCTGAAGAGGGGAGCCTTTGTCGCGGTGTATGATCCCTGCTGTGCAGAGACATTTGGCGCGGAGAGGGCGTCATCCGCACACGAGGCATTAAAAGACAGAGACTGCCTAATAATTGCGACGGCTCACACTAATTCCGTGTCAGTTGACCTTCTGGCGCAATCTGCCAAACCAGGTTGCGTGATATTCGATGGTCCCCGCTGTTTGGATCCAGAGAGAGTCAAGAGAATTGGACTGACTTATCTCGGCACTGGGTATGGGACAGGAGAACGCTCTCGAGAGAAAGGACATTCGCCAGGAAGCTAGCTGACACATGACTATTTGTGTCACAAACGCTTTCCTTCACAAATATGTTCTGAAGGCGGCGTTGCCCTTCATCTTGCGCGATAGGTTTACGATAGATGGAGAAGCCCACGATGGAGCCGTATGTCTCTCCTTTGACTGCGAAAGGGATGAGGATATGCAGAGAATCCCTTCATTGTTACAGTTGCTGAGGGAGAGGCGCATCCAAACTAGCTTTGCGTTGATCGGAAACTTGGTACAGAAGCATCCGAATTTCGCCAAGGACATAATAAGAGATGGGCATGAGATAGTCAACCACAGTCACTCGCACCCCCAGAAGTTCCGATTGGTGTCACCAGACGAAATGAGGAAAGAGGTAGTATCTTTTCAAGACCTCATGATAAGCAACTACGGCTACAGACCACAAGGATTTCGTGCACCCCACCTAATGAGGGAATATAATGAAGCGTTGTTCCGCATTCTACGGGAGAATCGGCTGTACGATACCTCTTACGTTGGTCACGGAATCTCCATGATTGATGACGTTGTGGAAATCCCCTTAACGACATGCCCCGATCATCCCAAGCTCTGCTTTGACTATTCCCATAATTTCCAGTTACCCTTCATAAGCTGTGGTCCCAGACAGTTCTTCAGGCTCTGGGAATGTCTCGTCCGGACTGGCGATTTCATAAGCATCTATTTCGACCCTCAGCTGGTTTCTGATGACTTTCTGCGTGGAATTATCCAACGCGTCCCGGATACCTATCAGTTCTGCCGGCTAGAGGACGCAGCCAAACTCATGAACAGGTCCGTCGAGAACAGAAAAACAACGAGTAAGAGTCCTCAGAGATGAATCAGAAAGACTCAGCTGCGACTCGTGTTATATATCCTGTTCTGGTATTCACATGCCTAATATTTGCATGAACAACCAAAGGCAGTCACCTAGCAACGCAGGACGCGTTCAAGCATCAGGTGAAAGAGCGAGTCTAGAAGATTTCAGTTCAGAAGCGTCCCTAGGTGATGCTGACGAGGTTCACGATGGTCTAAACGCGCACATCACATGCACGAAAATCGGCGGCGACAACACAAGTAGGTGGATCACGCGGCTCGATCGGGGTTGTGACTTGGTGTGAGAGTCTGTCTAATCGGTGCAGCCCACTATCTTGATGACGACCGCATGTTTCACCGGGAAGCTACGAGCCTATCCAGAAAGTATACTGTTGACGTAGTAGTAGCAGGGGCTAAGCAAGAATATACAAAGAACGGGATCAGAATAATCTGTCTTCAAAAGAGATCAAAAGCAATGCACGTAAAATTGCTTCTGGATATGTACAGACACTTGAGGTCAAATAGATATGACGTCGTTCATTGTTTCGACCTCGATTCGCTCGTCGTTGCATTCTTCGCCTGTGGCATGCTCTCGGAAAGACCTTTGATTGTTTACGACGCACACGAGCACTTCCCAAGCTTAATTGCTCGTACGTACTTCGGGTTACAGAAGGTACTCGAATCAGCTCTAGAACGGCTATTGGATGCCTTCGAATGTTTCCTTGCCGCTTCTTGTGATGGCTTTGTAGTGGTCAACGCTGCTCTGTCCAAGAGGTTCTCAGTTTTTGGCAAGCCTGTGGTCGAAGTGAGAAATGTCCCGAGTCTGTCATGGTATGATAGTGCTCCTGTTCTTGGTTTTCTGGACGATGTTGTCGATCCAATCGTGATTTACGTAGGCTTGATGAGTGCGAAGAAGGGGTTCGAACAAACAATACTTACAAAAATGATCCTTGACAAGCTTGGGATCAAAACGTGTTTTGTTTTAGTGGGAGACGTGAAAGGGGCGAAGGCGTTAGAGGCATTAAAGGCGCTAAAGGGATTCTATCCGAACCTTGCAGACGCAGGAATCAGGTTCACAGGCTACGTCCAATATCCGCTTCTTCCAGGAATCTTGAGGAAAGCCAAAATAGGGTTGGCTTTAATTCAACCTGCTAGCCTGAACTACGTGATTTCCCAGCCCAACAAGCTATTCGCCTACATGATTGCGGGGTTGCCCGTTGTAGCGAGTGATCTTCCTGGAATAAGAGACATTGTGTCGAAGGAGAAGTGCGGGATACTCGTCACGCCGGGGGACCCTGAAGAAGCCGCAAAAGCGATCGCGGCACTCCTACAAAAGGAGGAACTGAGGATGTCGCTGGGTGAGAACGGGCGAAAGGCAATAGAGAGGGAGCTTAACTGGGAGATGGAACGCCAGAAACTATTCGATTTTTACGATATGATCCAGGGGCGAGAATTATCGTCGGGTTCACTTACACCGGACACGCTATCGGAATAGGAGGAGCGCTTTGTTCGTTCTGAAGCAGAACCTTGAGACCGTGGCAACTTACTCTGGAATTGCATCGATCATTGCATCGCTTTTTCTATTACTCTACCTCGTTAACGCGGATTATGTCAGTGTAGTGTATTTTCACATTGGGTACCTTCTGACCCTTGGGTTTCTATCAGTTCATCTCGTCATTTCGACAATTCTGGGGAAAGGTCGCCTGGCTGTACTGACAGTTGTTACGGTTATGGTGTGCTTTGGATTGCTTTCGACGGCCTCAGTTCCATATCCCATCATGGGGGAGAGAGATGTGAAGTTCGAATTGCAGACCGTGAACAATATATTGTCTACGGGGGTAGTGCCGTGGGGACAAGGTACCGGATTTGCCCTAGACTTCTCCTATTTTCCAGCTCTCGAAATTGTCGTATCCTCTCTTTCTCTAGTCTCCCTCATTCCTCAAGTGGTTTTGATGAAATACGCCGGGAGCTTTCTCTGCATAGTCACCACAATACTCTTACTACGGGTTTACTCCCGCATCTCTAGCAAGAAGAGTTGTGGACTGGCCACAGCCCTTGCGGCTTTGAGCCCATGGTTCGTTGCATTCGACGCAAGTATGGTGCACCAGACGCTGGCATTGCTTTTTCTTGGAGTGGTCTTGCTCTCTGCATGTGAACCGATTCGCATAGAATGGGTGCTTGTTGCAATGCTGGGAATGGTGGGTATATCCATTACACATCCTTTCACTTCGTGTGTCTTGGTGGTGTTGCTTGTGTTACTGAAGGCGATGACTTGGCATTCCGGAAAAAGGGTGTCAACGAATTTGCCCAATTTGACAAAGATTACGATTCTTGCAGCAGCACTTATCGTGCTGTTTTGGAATTTCTTCGTGGCCCTTGCTTATCTGCCAAATATCTTGAACTTTCTCATGGTAGTGAGCGAATTCCTGGTCGTTCCACAATTAACCCTGGGAACATTGGCAATGTCTCAGTCTACGGGCGTTAAACCATTTTGGGTGTTTGCGGTAACTGCAATGGGTCTCGCGACCTATTTTTTCATTGCAGTTGGCATCTTTCTGAAAGCTGTAGTGAGAAGGAATGCTCAAAAGAGGAACGAAGTGCGGTTTGCGTTGATTGGTTTCTTGGTTTTCGGCGTGATTCTCGTGCCATGGGTCACTGGCCTGCAGACGAGTACTGATTTGCAGGGACGAGCGCTAATCTATCTCTATTTTCTAACAGCTCCCCTTGTTGCGGGGTTTTTCGTGAGGCAGCTAATGGGAGTAACACAAGGGAGTTCGATTTTGCGACTCCGAAGGACGAGTGTGATGGTGGCATTGGTGTTCATTATTCTGATCCCGACTGTGTATTATGGAGTCAACCCAGCTCACTATGATCGAACATCTCCCATTGTGCTTTCAAGCGACTTTCGGTTGAGCGTAGGTGAGTGGCAGGCTGCTGCAGACTTCTCCAGAATGAGCGTCTCAGCTCATGATGTATACGGAGTCTCCCTTGCAAGAGACTTCATAGGCGCACTGGCCAGCAAGGAGGTTAGTTTCACATTGATTACTGGCAATGAAACCCTCCGAGAATGGACTCAGCTGCATCCGGGGGAACTCCTCTTCCTCAGGAACAGTATCACCCGTACGCCTGACGTTACGTTACGGCAGGTATCAGAGAATGACCTTCTCTCGACAATGGAACGTGCGAACATTCTGTACTCCTCTGGAGAGGTCATCATTCTGGAGAGTCGATAACGCGTTGTCGTCCTTCCTCAAAACCCGTGTTGAAGCAATCGGTTGTCCCCGAGATATCCGTTTGCGACCTAGGTGTCTCGGTCTCTAATCTGTACGCTATCGGACAAATCTGGTTGTGCTATGAACACGGCTCTGATTGCTCAAGACCTCCCAAAGCAACGGAAAACTGTCCTGTACTTCTATCACAACTGCATGTTCCCCGATTGGCAGCCGCGCTACAATATCTATGAATATCGGATCCTTGAGGTTCTGTGCAAGAACTATGAGGTTATTGTCGCGTTCTTCACCAGATCTTGGAGCCGCCCGCCCCAAGAGGGAATCATACCAAGGGACGCCAGATTTGTGCTTCTTCAGGATCTTCCGACGCCGAAGTTTCTTCCCCGGATCTTGGGGTGGGCCTTGCAAACGGCAGCCCGGATCATCAGGATCGCACTACTAGTGCGTGCTACTGGCCCTGATCTCGTCTATGCCAACTGGATTACGCGAGCCAGCGCCTTCTGCTGCGGACGCGCTGGCATCCATCCTCTAGTGGTAGCTGCTTGGGGTTCTGACATAACGCATGAACCTAGGGTGTCAAGCGTTCTACGATTCTTCGCAAAGCTCACACTTCGTTCGGCCGACGCGATTGTGCTGGACAGCGAATGGCATAGAGAAGCAGTATTGAGCCTCGGGTGTGAAGCTTCGAAGGTATATTGTTTCCCTTGGGGAATAGACATCGACAGATTCAGGCCGCAAGACGGTCTGCCAGTGCGACAGGAGCTTGGTTGGATTGGCGATAGAATTGTTATATGCACTCGAACACACCGTGCAGTATACGGTGTGGAATGCCTAATACGGGCAATGCCACGAATTCTGGAAAACGTCAAAGACACAAGGTTCTTGATAGCCGGGGACGGACCCTTGCTTGACTATCACAAATCACTCGTACGACAACTTGGCATTCAAGAGATGGTGAGATTCCTTGGATACGTTGATAACAGACAGCTTCCTAAGCTCCTGAACGCCGCAGACGTCTACGTTTCAACATCTTTCGACGATGGCTCCTCATCATGTCTCATGGAGGCGCTTGCATGCGGGCTGCCAGTTGTCGTATCAGATATTCCCGGAAACCGGGAATGGGTTAATGACGGTGAGAACGGTTTTCTTGTTCCACCCGGAGACGTGCCAGTGCTCGCCCTTCGCATCGTCAAGCTGTTGGAAGACGCTGACCTAAGGCTGAGAATGAGATACCTGAACCTTTGTCGTGCAGGAGCAAGGGCCGACTGGAAGACGAACTCATTGGTACTTGAAAGGTGTATCGCCGATCTAGTTGAGCCGGCAAATCGAGCGCCGAGTGAGCGTGCAAGGATTTCGAAACTATAGAAGGGCGCTATCAAACTGGCGAAGCAATTAGGCATAAAATAGCAAAGCCATCGCTTTATCTATTTCGCGCTTCAATCGGAGTCGATTCTCTTTGTGCGGGATTGCCGGCATTGTCAGTCTTGGAGAACGTTCAGACGTTCTTCCTAACCAATTCGTACGAGACATGTGTGAGCTAATGAAGCATCGCGGACCGGACGATGAGGCGTACTACTCGAACGGATACATACATCTTGGTGGATACGCGTTCTTAACTCCGACGCGCTCGCATCTTATTCCAGCCCAATCAGGCAAATCGCGTCCTTGGCAATCCCTCTTTTACCCATTGGTAATAATGTCCCTCGCGGTGTTTAAATCCACATGGGGTCTCCGACGGAGGATGAAGTGGTATCACTGGCCAGCTCGATGTCTCCGGACAACGAGAAAGGAATCTGTCGGATTGAGCGTTCCAAAGAGTGGATTAGGTGCGGTTTGATTCTGCCTCGCAGCGCCGTTATGTTTGGTTTTCGGCCTATCGCGAAAGCTTGCGCTGTTTTTGGAACCAACGATTGGGGAGAAACACCTCTAGTTGACGTACTTGGTTCTGACATTCAAGCCCTCGAGGCAGTTGCGTCTAGAGCAACGCGTCACGCCAGAGAGCTGGGACTGCCCTGTGTTGCGGCGGTCACCAATTATGGAGACGCCGAACGAGCCTTGAAATCGTGCGGATATTTTCAACGTGGAAGTCTACCACTAATCGTTCGATCACTGACATCCAGGAATCTCGATGGGAATATTCATCTTCACTCTTCGTGGCGCATCGCTTCTGCGGACCTAGACACATTCCGAGGGATTAGGTCATGAACGCAAGCGCACCACTGAAGATCATTGGTTTGGACGACTGTTGGGAAAATGTCCATCCAGATGTCGCCTATGTGCCTAAGGGATTTGGTGGCTATCCATACTGGATGGTCTTCACTCCATATCCGTCGGCTAATCCTCGCTTTGAGAATCCAACCATGCGGGCCAGCCACGATGGAGTGCATTGGCAGCGAGTTCATGGCATACCAGATCCACTTGTTCCCGCGCCCAGCGGCGACATGCATCATGCCGATCCAGAGATTATGTACAGCTTAGGGCGCCTTTATGTGTTCTATCTGACTATTCACTTCGAGTCAGAAGAAGTAACCTTCAATGTGATGAGTTGCAAAAGTGATTTGCGATGGAGTGAACCGCAGGTCATTCACGAAGATGTGGGAGCAGTCTCACCAACTTTCAGTATTGAAGGAAACATCTGGCATGTATGGTTCATTCGAATGAACGCCTCGAAGCCAAGCAGCGGTTGTTCACTTGTGCATCGCGAAGGCTCTGATCCCGCCTCCCTGGAAAACGAACGTCCATGCCATCTTGAAATTCCACATCACGTTCCTTGGCATGTTGACATCCAGAGAGTCAAAGAAGGCTACGAAGCTCTTATTGCTGCCTTCCCCCATGGAACTGATAATTCTCGGACTCGACTCTTTCATCTTTCTTCTGAAGATGGTCTGACCTTCAGCTTGAGCAGCAAGAACCCCATCATAGCGCCCTCTTTCTTAGGATGGGATAACCGAATGATATATCGAGCTAGCTTTCTTAAGGATCCTGATGGGAACTATCGCATCTGGTACTCTGCTTCATCATGGGGACGTCATTTTGGGATTGGGCTGCTCCAGGGGTCACTCGATTCCCTAAGCGAGCCGGCTGCACCATTGGCATCAGTGCCGCGCTATATTGCTAGGTTTCCTGGAGAGGTCGTGGAAAGGCTGAAGTATGAAGCACTTCGGGAGAGGGCTGATTTGTGTGTGTGCCCAAGAAGGCGCGAGCGCCGCTTTCAGTAGCTCCACGAAACCGCTTCTAATCCCGCTTCACCCTGGTCATGAGCTTCGATTCATAATTGAAGCTTCGACTCACCAGCACCGCGACTATCCGTGTGCCGCCCAAAAGCGTCACAAAGTTCATGATGTCCTGCTTCTCTACGGCGCCGAGGATCGGGGCTAAGGTCAGATAGACCGCCAAATAGGCGAGCCCCCCAACGATCAGATTGACTACGCCGATTCCCGCACCATCCAGCTGAATCGACCCCAATGTTGGTACAGCCGCCCCCCCGCCTCACGGTCTGCCTCGTCCAGTTCCTGGAACGTTTCTTCTCCTCCGGATCCTTCGCCATCAACCTGCGATCCGTCATCATCCATCGCGTTAAATTGTAAAGCATCGTCACCATAGAGGTTGAGATCCGAGCGCTGGCGCGAGAGTCGGAGTCGTGCAGTCATGACCATGAGGCACTATATCTCAAATGCTACCACTACAACGAGCCAGCCATCATCGATGTGACAAGCTACGATGAAATCCTAGGTGCTGTCCAGTCGTGAGCTAGATTGGCGTTGTGAGTTGTGTTGTCTTGAATGAGTCTTGATGAATATAGGTTTGCCAGTACGCTTCGTATAGTGTTGGGTTTGTGTAGTGGATGAGGATGAGTGTTAGGATGTTCTTGAGTCCTTGGCTGCTCCAGTGAGCCCACTGGTGCTTGCAGCGTTTAGCGATCTCACCCATGAGTCGTTCTATCTGGTTGGTGGTGTAGGGTACCTGTATGTCTTTGATGGCGAGTTCAGCGAATGTGACCAGAAGCTTACCGTTCCGAGCTATGAACGTGGATGCTTCCCTGTAGCCTTGACGTTTCAGGGTGGCTGCGAGGTTGGAGAGTTCCTTGAGGGTTGATTCTATCCGTCGCGTTAAGGCTTCGTGGTCTCCGTCTTCACTGTGCTTACGTGTGGAGTTCACTAGGGTGTAGAGGATGTGTTCCAGTTCTGCTTTGAGATGTTCGCGCTCTTCCTTGCTGGCGTGTTCTCTCCAAAGCGCAAACATCAGCCTCTTGACTGCGTGTAGTATGCAGAGCTGATGCCTCCATGGGTTCTGATTCTTGAGGGCTGGGTCGCCGTCGCTGATGAGGATGCTGTCTTTGGGGAGTGTGGAGTAGGGCTGGTTGACTGTTAGGTTGAGAAGCCTCTTTGAGCCTCTATCTACGCTTATTGCTACGCGTACTTGGTTGAATTCTCCTCTCTGGAGGCTCCGCAGTTCGGTTCCATCCGCTAGGATCACCGGCCTCCGAGGTTGGTTGCGTGTAGCGGCGTTGAGGTTAGCGTCCAGCATGCCTGCCGCGAGTTCCTGTGTGAAGCCGTGTATGGTGGATTTGGGTATCCGTACGCCTGTGAGGCGATGGTATTCTTCTCGGGTGTCGCCGTAGCTCAGCTTGCTCGTCAGCTCCGCGCATTGCGCTTTCACCTGGCGGGTGTACCTGCGTCCGCGTACGTTGAGTATGTCGAGTATCGGCGTCAAGGTTTCGCCTGTCTTATGGTTCTCCACCTTCCATGTCTTGAACTGAACCATGCCTAGGGGTGTTATGATGGTCTTCAGTCGCCGGTTCGATCCTGCCCGCCTGTAGATCCGGTTGGGCTTACGTTTCTTGCCGCATAACTCGTCCAGAAGCTTCTCCTGGTATACCTCTATAGCATCGCGAAGGCTCTCCCTGTTCTTCGTCTTCAGCTCCTCGATCAGGTCAGCTAAGTCTATACGTGGTACCGCATCAACTAACACTTGGTCTGCCATTCCTCCTCTTGCATTGTGTTTGACTCACAACGCATGGAGGCGTGACAGGCCTCTAATCTAGCTCACCACTGAACGGCACGAAATCCTACACGCGATCGAGGACGGGAGACTCGACAGGATCATAGACGAGCATACAGGCTACATGAAAGAGACAGACCGCGAAATCTGGAACCTCTGAAGCTAGCAATCCAAGGAATGTGGGAAGGCTTATTATTCTCACAATAGAAGTGGGTGAGAGGTGGTGGGCCAATCGACCGAGCTGACCGTGGACGAGAAGCAGAGTCACGCTTCCAAAAGCGCTGAGGAAAAGCCTCGGAATAACCTCTGGAACAAAGCTTGAGGCCGACGAGAGATCAGGAGAGATAATCATTAGGCCCGCTGTACCTGTCAGGAACCCGACAGACTCGATCTGGGGCCTTGCGCCGGGGATAGTTCAACGGAACCCCAAGCAGCATGCACACCAGGCCATTGCCAACAGGAAGCGATTGGGCAAGTGATCGGTTGAGGTTCATCGAGACCAACATCTTCCTCTACGTCATTACAGCTCACCCGGAATTCGGACCTGTAGCTAGGAGGATCCTTGAGATGCTCGTACGCCACAACTGCTTGAGGTGAAATCCAAACGCCCGGATTGAGTTTCATCTGCAACATGAGAGAAGGATTGCGGGGGCAGCGCGAAAGGATTGATCGGAGCCTTGAGACTCTGATTCACTCATCCAACTATTTTCGCAGATACCTACTGGACGACGAACGATTCGTTCTAGCATCCACCGGGTACCCAGAATACCCGATAAAGCTGCTGCAGCTGTCCGACTACACCATTGTAGTTGAAGGACGCATGTACGCTCTCGCGGACGAGAGCTTGTCGGATGAAATGGGCAGGTTGAGCCATATCCTGTTCACGAAGAGCAAGAACGATTTCAGCTGGCTGACGAATTGGCTGCTGCGCACTGAAGGCGATTTCATGATTCTAGTTCTCAAAAGGAGCACCGGTGAGATCAGAATCCTTAGCGATGTCCTGGGCCGTCTGCCCTGCTATTTTTCCAAGCAGGGAGGAATTTTCATGTTGTCGAGGGAACTACGTTTCATCGCGAACCTGGTTGGAGAACGCAAGTATGACAGGATGGCAATTGCTCAGTGTTTGCTCTTCGGTTATCCGTGGGGGAGCAGAACGTTTCTGGAAAACATCAAACGACTGCCACCGGCAACACTGGTGAGCATCGATGGGCGGGGAACCTCATTGGAATCATTGTACACTTTCAACTTCGACTCAAGAGAGCATGTTGACAGGACGGTCCAAGAGAATGCCTCGAAGCTCGTGGAACTCTTCCGTGAATCATGTCGACAGAGAACGGGCAAAACCGGCTCTAATGTTGTTTCTCTGAGCGGGGGTCTAGACTCTCGCTCAGTTGCTGCAGGCCTTCACGCTGAGAGAACCCCCTTTGTCGCAGTTACTTTCCTCGAGCATGGCAGATCAAGTTCACCTGATATGACCTTGGCAAGTCAGTTGGCCAAATTGTATGGCTGGAAGTGGGAGGCATACTTGCTTGATCCTCCTTGCGGTAAGGATTTCCTGCTACTGCTGAGAATCAAGAGCGGTCTCAACTATCTCGGGATGAGTTTCATACTGCCATTCTTCCGGAGAATAAAGGCAGAATACCATGGCAATGTCACCTACTTCACGGGTGATGGAGGAGACAAACTTCTTCCCCCTCTGACAGCTAGACGGTTCAGTCGGCTGGAAAGACTCGCGAAGTTCGTTTTGCAGACAAATCAAAGATCATCACTCAAGAGGGTCGCTGCGTTGACGCAGTTGTCGGAATCAGAGATCATGGCCGAGATTGTGGCGCATCTCGCAATCTATCCGGAACGAGACTTGAGAAGCAAGTACACGCATTTCATGATTCACGAAAGAGGTATGAAGTGGTTGTTCGAGGGAGAAGATAGAAACAGATTCTACTTCTGGACTGCCGCTCCCTTCTATTCAATTAGGTTCTTTGTCTATGCTATGAATTGCCCCGACAACCAAAAAGAGCATTATCTACTCTATCGCCGTTTCTTGGAGAAACTTTCGATGAGGACGACTAGGGTGGTTCACCCCGACGCAAGACTTCCCCCAGGATCGAGATGGTACGGACTCTGGCAGACAACTAGAATGCTGCTGATTGACTGGTTGCCTTGGAACCTGAAAATGAAACTACAGAGAAGCAATTCATACGGTCCCTCGAGCCCCCTTGTCTCGTGCATGCGAGATCAGACTAGGACTTGTGATGCGCTCCAGCTCTGCTTTTCTAGCAAGGCCCTCCAAGAAGCTGTCGACAACAGCTCACACTATTCCAGGGAGGAGTTGGAGAATCTCTTCTCCATGACTTCCACCATCGAGGATATCGATAAACGACGTAGCAGTCTCGAAGACTACCGCGACGACAATTTCCTGTGAGCGGAAGGTATTCCAAACGAAACTGAAGAATCCGTGACGCAAGATTCTTCCAACGCCTCAGTCGATAGCTTGAATGAACAGAGGACAAGTTATCATATCCTATTTGCTCGTTCCCCTTGTGCAATACTTGCGAGGGGCGTCAAGGAAGGCGCTCAAGCTGAGATGATCCTTGCAGTGCTCCATCCCCCCCATGGAGAACTCATTCCACCATCTATTGGCAATTCGCCCGCTCTCGCGTTACCTCGAGCTTGAATCCTACAGCGCGATCCCATCAGGGTGTGTAAGGTTTGAGCCTCCCTACCAAGAGTCTGTTGAACAGAATGCTCATATCACCTAAGCACATGAATAATATCCTCTTCAATTCCCGAGAATCTCGTGCACTTGACTATCGCCACTATCATATGTCTTTAGTACACACGGATTCGAGAGAAGCGCGTGCACATCGTCCCACGCGTATCTTTCGACCTCGGGGTACAATTCCTTGTAGATCTGGACAACGCTCGTGTCGAATATCACATATATCGGATACCGCGCTGGGATACCGCGGAGGGTGGGGTAAACGGATCTTAGCTGAGATACGTCTCAGTACGCGAGATAATCAGATAGGTCCGGCGTGACCAGTAGAAATGAAAGCGTTCCGATTGCAGGGTACCTTAGAGCCTGCTTCACGAGTCGCGAGTCCCCTTCTGTCTCTCCAGTGGATTCCAGCCTCTATGGTGACGATGCTTTACAATTTAACGCGATGGATGATGAGTTGATGATTCACGAGCAAACTAGAGTGCATGTTGAGCTCGTTCGGTCGGCTCAGGGCGATGTCGAACGTGTGAACGATCTGTGACTCAACGTTGCGCTCGCATGTGAGACCAGCCAGCTCAACTATGGGATCACGACTCGGCGTGCTCTTACGTCCCGATGACGGACCGGTCTGCTCTCGTGACGTCAGACCGCTAGGCTCATCTATCGACAAATCGTCTACCGTGCCACATCCGGCATGAACAGTACGGGTGGGGACGTATGGCAAAGGTTGAACCGTTCGCATGGTCATTGGTGCGGGTAGTATGGTTTCAACCATCTCTCTTGGTGAAATACTCCAACGACGCTTCTTATTCTGTGGGATTCGGCTACGTCAAAGCTCGTATCCGATCCTCAATCAGGATCAGAGAAACCTGAACCGTCCAGTTCATTTTCGGTAGACGAGATCTCCTCTTGGGCAAGTCAGCTCGCCTCTGAGAGCTCTATAGAGACACGCTTACCATTTTTGGACCCGCGACGGGTTGAGTACGTAGCTTCATTGCCTGAGACTTTCAAAACGAGGGATTGATGGACCAAACGCATTCTCAGAGATGCGATGCATGGAATCCTTCCAAAGGAAATTGAAAATCGTCGGTCGAAGATTGCTTTTCAGACACCAGAACAGCGATGGCTACTTGGGGAGCTGAAAGACGGAATAAGTGAGTCGGTCTCATCGAGTATGCGTTGTTCTAGGTACGTGAATCAAGCGTCCCTCGTCAGGATATTGAAGAGCAGAGACAGTAGAATGTCAAGGTGGGATTGCGAATTCATCTGGCGCTGTGTCAATCTCGAAATGTGGATGCGTAAGTTCTCTCTCTAGGGCATGGTTCAAGGAAGAATCTTATAGTTAAAGAGCCGTGCAGCAAGTTCACTTTCGTCCAGGCATCTTCGACTGGCATACCAAGAGCATTACGCTTATCGCTGAACGCCTTCATCTTTCCTGAGATTGTCGATAACGCACTCGAGCAAACTGGCGCCTTAAGGGAATTGACACCAGCTTTCTCCAAGCACGGTGACGGCATGATTAGACCTCTCCAGAGAGTCGTGTCCCTCGATTCAATTGAAGCGTTTCAGGACACGAACACTTGGAAATGCTCGGGGGAGATACCTGAGCTATGCGCATCCGCGTCTTGCCCTGATCCTCCTCATTTCACTCGGGCCGCTGGTTGCTGCTTACACTGCCACAATGCCCGTTTGGGCAACCTCTTCAGCTCCACAGGCTGACGCTGGGACGTCTCCGGTCTATGGTACGGACTTTGAGAACGTGACTGCTGCTGACTCAACTCATCTGAATATGGGACTGAAGAATTACTTTGACTTTGGCAACGGTAATGGGGCAAAAATGTGGGTGGAAGGGCTAGATCAGCATACGACAGGCATCACCTGTCACAGTGGTTCGCGATGTATTGGAATGGAGTTGACCAACATCAATTCATCAAGACGTAACGACTTTATGGTCTATCCGCAAAGTTTGGTGACAAACCAGCTTTTCGTATCTGTGTGGTTGTATTTGCCTGTTAACTGGCAGTTATACGGCCCTGCCGGCGATAACTGGTATGGAATTGTTGACCCGTTCTTTACCGGTGCACCCACCTTCTGGCCTTATGGAGCGCTTCACATTCTGCAGAACGATCCATCACAGCAGTCTTTCGACTTGACGTTTGACGTACGGGACATGACGGGATCGTATCTCAACTACTGGCGGACAAACGGTTATTCCTTGCCGGGTGGTCGTTGGTTTAACATTGAGTATTACGTACTGTTTGATACAACTAATGGTGCCGTGAAACTGTGGATTGATGGGAGCCTACTGTTCAACGTGAGTGGTTTTCCTACCGCTAACCCGTCGGTTCCCAGCTGGTTTACGACCGTAGGAAAAATCTACTACAATACGCTTAACATGTTCTCGCCTTACAGGATTTGGGTTGATGACTTGGAAATATACAACACACAGCCTCAGTCTTCTTCAACGACGTCTTCGACCACGACAAGTTCAACAATCACATCCACAACTCAAACGACCACGACCACAACAATGAGCTCAACGACAAGTTCCACATCTTCCGAGACAGTGTTTCCAAAAGCGGTCGCATCAAATGGCGGAGCGGCGATTGATACTTCACAGAGCGAGTTCGGTGGCGCGAGCGACCTCTTCGACGGTACGGACGGCTACCTCTCCGTTCCAGATTCAAATGATTGGTACTTTGGCACGGGTGACTTCACGATTGATTTCTGGGTAAGATTTGTTTCACCTCTTCAGGCAGTACAAGGATTTTGCGGTCAACATAATGGAAATGCTCTTTTTGAGTTTCTCAAAAGCTATTCAACTATCGCGTTCTATGCTCGACTGAGCAATGGTGCCATTGTAGCAGGCTACACATTTGGCTGGAGTCCTTCACCAAATACTTGGTATCATTTGGCGCTGGTTAGGAGTGCTTCGAATGTCTACATATTCATTAATGGAGTGTCGCAGACACTTACCGTGACAAACCCGATTGGTACCAACGATTTGGGCGATATCGCCAGTTCTTTCACTGTTGGTTACGAACACAACAATAACGCTTACCTAAACGGTTGGATGGATGAGTTTCGGGTAAGCAAGGGTGTCGCCCGTTGGACGAGCAACTTTACGCCACCGGCAGCTCCACACGTCCGGGATTCGAGTACAGTTCTCCTCCTACACATGGATGGTGCCAATGGGAGCACAACATTCACCGACGATGTGAGCTCGCTCTTGGTCCGTAGACGTTCGTGAGATGATACACAAAACCTACTCTTGCGCAAGTTAGCTGGCGTCGGAGAACACAGGCCACAACAACGACCACAACAACCAGCGCAACCACAAGCTCGACCAGCATGACATCGTCCACAGCTGCCATCTCGGTTATTGTAACTGCGAATCCAGCAGGCTCAATAGTTGTCGATGGATCAACGTACACGTCATCGCAGACATTCAACTGGGTTCCAGGAAGCTCCCACGCAATCTCCACCAACTCCCCAGTTCTAGGCGCTCCAGGCATCCAATATGTCTGGACATCTTGGGCTGACGGGGGAACCCAATCCCGCACGATAATAGTGCCGTCGTCTTCTACCACAGCCAACTATCAGACTAAGTATCAGGTTACTTACTCGCAGACTGGTTGTAGTCTTTCGGCGTCTCTGACCGCAACTGAGCGGGTTAACGCTGGCGGTTCAGCCTTAGGCACGTTTCCGTCAACGGGAACGTCTAGCGACGGGAGGACGCAGTGTGCCCTGCAAAGCGTTTCTGATGTCGATCCAATAAGTGCGCCTACCCAGCGTGTTGGGACCTAATAGACTCAATGGCAGGTAACGTTCGCCGTGAATCAGACTGGGGACGGGACAATCACCGTCAACGGCCAACCACCCGCGACGGCGTGGTATGATGAGTGTACTCTGCAGTATACAGGTATACAAGCCAGCTCTAACGTCGCGCTTTCTCATCTTGGAGCAGCGACGCGACATCGATAACCTTCGCCAACTCCACATCCGGATTGACCACGGTCACAATACACGGCGCCGGAACAATAGCAGCCAGCTTCCTCCTCAAGGTTCTACGCCGCCATTGATCACATCCACGGTTAACCCAAGTGCCAACAGTAACACCTAGAATAATCGACCTCTCTTCTGCGTGAAGCCCTCAGACTCAATTTGCTACTGATCAACACAGAATCCTTGTCGGAACTCAAACTGCTTTACCAGCTGGCAGGAGAGGAAGGATGCAGACCAAGGGTCGGACTAAGGCTAGGGGGCTACTACACCGAGCGCAAGTTCCGAGAGGAACTCTATTGTAATCCTTCTTCTCGATTCGGTTTCCTCTTCGAGGAGGCATCTTTGAGAAAGCGAGGGAGTTTGAAAACCTCAATATGTGTGGCGTCATGATTCACCCATACTGGGGAATCCATAAGTTACTGCCTCTATTGCGCCAAATGCAGGAAGAACTTGATGTCAAAATGGAATTTATCGATCTTGGAGGCGGATTCGACAAGTCTTCCAGTAGGACAGTAGGCACAACGGATTTGGTCAAAGTCGCGGTAAGGCGGAGACTTGGGATGAGATCTGGCCTAGACCGCTGGCCACGTAAGGCGAGAGAGATATTAGAAGAAAGCCGCCTTATAGCTTCAGAGGTCAAGAGCATTCCTGCACACACGGAATCCACTTGCGTGCTTGAACCCGGCCGCTACTTGGTTCACGACACAGGCTTCCTAGCCCTAAGAATAGGTGTTGTCAAGAAAGTGGCAGGACAGAACTGGATCATAACGGATGGCGGCTCGTGCAATTTGGTACCAGATTTCCATGAGAGGCGAGAAATACGTATAGCAAAACGAGCTAACGCTCAGCCCGAAGAAATGGTCAATATTTCTGGTCCTCTTCCCAATGCTTGGGATCTCGTGAGAATCAAGAAGTTCCTGCCACGAATCAGAGCAGGAGACTACATTGTACTGTCAAATGCCGGGGCCTATACTCTCTCTTTGTCCCGACAGTTCTGTTATCCGCGTCCAGCAGCAGTCCTCGTGAGACCCAATGGCAAAGCGATCCTAATCAGACAAAAGGGAACTGGCGAAGACGTAACGCGAATGGACAGGCTTGAAGGATTAGGTCAACTTCAAAGTCGAATTGACAGGCGCTGACGAAGACCTAGGAATCATCGTCCTGATGGACTGGAATGCATGCGAATTGACGGAGTTGCTAGGTCAGGGGGCCCAAAGCGAACCATGAGAGAGAGGCTCCCCGTCATCGTTTTCGGCGGGGGGATCAACGCGCTGGGTGTCATCAGGAACCTGGGAAGAGAAGGCGTTGACATCTACTGTGTCCTGGAGTCCCCTGACCCTGTCATCTATTCCAAGTACTGCAAAGAATACTTCATCCTTTCTCATTTCACGCATGATTTGATAAGGTCATTCCTATCCAAGTTCGCCAGACGTGTGTCCAGACGGCAGGTCATAATCTCAACAGACGACACAACGACGCTCATCCTTTCGCGCCTAAGAGATCAGATGGAGGATCGATACGTGTTCTTGGTCCCCCCGAAGGAGATTGCTGAGACTCTAATAGTTAAGAGCGAGTTCTATCGATCGCTTGTCGAGAACAAGATCGAACACCCGCAAGTCATGATTCCGTCCGCTTGCAGCGACGTGAAGGAAGTCGGTAGAAAGCTTGGCTACCCGGTTTTTGTCAGGCCATGTATGTCGCAGGTTTTCGCCGAGGCATTTGGAAAGAAAGGATTTGTCGCAAACTCTGAAAGTGAACTCTGCCACTATTATCAGTTGGCAGCGAAGTACAACCTTGATGTTGTGTTCCAGGAGATAGTGCCTGGGCCGGCTTCGAACCAGTTTGGAATTGCAGGATGCTTTGGGAAAAGCGGCCGTCCGCTGGCGCTGTTTGGCTATCATCGGTTGAGGCAGTGGCCACTAATGTTTGGGAACAGTAGTCTAATGGAGAGCGTATCTTTTTCAAGCCTTTCTTGCTTGAAGGAAATCGTTACCGCATACCTTGGGCAGATCGGTTACTACGGGGTGATGGACGCAGAGTTCAAGCTCGACCCGAGGAGTGGAATATACAAGCTTCTCGAAATAAATGCTAGGAGTTGGTGGCAAAACTCCTTCCCGACTAGATGCGGCCTGAACGTCATATTGAAGGCATACCTCGATGCCATCGGCGAGGAGGTCCCCTATAGTGAGGAGTATGCCGCAGGCTTGAAATGGATCAACTTTCGCAATGACGTAGTTGCGTCAATTGCCGGCGGTGAAATAATGAGGGCTTCTTGGTTCAATTCCTTCGCTAACGTAAAGAACTACGCCCTCTTCGACGCACATGACCTCGCGCCCTCAACTGCGGATGCGGTGCTTCTTCTACGCGCTCGTCTGTGTCCTCGGACTTGCGAGCCTGGCAGAGATTTGCGAGAATTGCGAGAAAGTAATCACAACCAAGCTTATTCCTCCTGATGAGTATCTATTATCCCCCCAGGCATTTGAGCTGATGATCGGAGACATGCCCATGAACGCCCGAGCTCCCCTCTTCATTCGATGGCGTGATGACTGCTGGGAACACGTCCATCCTAATGTTTTGTATGTCCCGCAGGGATTCGCTGGGTATCCCTACTGGATGGTTTTCACGCCATACCCCAGAGGCAATGACCGGTTTGAAAATCCGACGCTGCGGGCAAGCCAAGACGGTCTCGCCTGGATCAAGATCCCCGGCATACCGGAAGCCCTTGTTCCAGCAGCTGAGGATCGTCAATTGCACCATGCCGACCCTGATCTGGTGTTCCACGATGGGTACCTTCACGTCATCTATGCCACCATACACAAGCAGCTGGATGAAACTACATTCAACATAGTCAGCTCCAATGATGGTCTGGAGTGGAGCGAACCTAGGATCTTCTTCCGGGGTGTTGGGGTGGTCTCGCCGGCGGGTGTGGTTGACGACGAACTCTGGCGTATCTGGTTTATTCATTACGATAGGGAAGGAGGCACTTCTGAACTACTGCGTCGCCAGGGCCCCAACGCCACGCGGCTCGGGGATGAACGTTCTTGAGAGTTGAGGCTCCCGCGCTAAGTACCCTGACACATCGATGTCCAGGCATGCGATCGCGGCTACGAGGCTCTCATCGCAGCATTTCCCGAGGGCAAGGACGAAAAGACTACACGCCTATTCCATGCAATCTCGGATGATGGCCTTCGCTTCATCCCGAGTCCTGATAGACCCATCTTGATACCTTCCACTCTCGGATGGGACAACCGCATGATATACCATAGTAGTTTCTTGAAACAAACGGGAGAGATCTACCGAATCTGGTACTCGGCAGCATCATGGGGGCGGCATTTCGACATTGGGTACGTGCGGGGTCCCCTCGATGCGTTAGAAGAAGATACTTGCGCCCCTGTTGCACCAATTCCCGGACTGCTTGCAAGGCTTTGGCAGGACCTCGTGGGAGGTCTCCTCTACGTATATTCTAGGTACAGGCACCATATCCCGCGACCGGTTCTAAGCATTATTCGCAGGTTGCGGAAACCACATATCGATCGTTCTATCTAGAGTTTCATTACGTTGATCACCGGCCGTACTACTAGCGCCATTCCAACGTAAAAGCCGGAAGTCTCGTCTGTGATCACGTATGATCCCCTACGGATCATGAAGGTCGTTAGCCAAATCGCGAGGAGATTCGTGGCCTGTTGCCCGGCCGACTTGAAGTCTAGCCCCGCGGTGCGCGTGCAACGGTCTGGGTGTCGTAACCACGCAATCTGTTTGGCGGGACTCAGAGGAGCGTCACCCGCCCCGATCCTTTGATTGACACCCATTCTGTTTCGAACCCGACCCAACGTGGGCTAATTGTTCCCAACGTGAAAACCAGTTTATGGCTCCTATTTGTCACCCGAAGAAAGCCTGGTCGCTGCTTACGTGATGATCATTACTCGTGCGAGCGTTCGGCGTGTGCTAGGCGTAATCAGGTTCATGACGGGCTACGTCTATTGTTACTATACGATTCTTCAACTCGTCGTCGCTTGAGCCCATATACCACGAGCGCGATAAGACCTACACTGCACCCAAGTAGTAGTGGTAGTAGTGTAGTAGTAGTGTGTGCGACGCGACTTGTTTCAGACTCGGTTGCAACTTGGTACGTGTGCCCGTTGCATACCCAGAACGCAAGTCCGGTTCCAAATGACTCAGGCTTCAAATATGTCCGTGTCGTCATATCAAACACTTTGAAGCTCCCGTCGTTAGGCTTGTCAACGTAAACGTAGACGTCAACGTCGCCGGTCGCCGCCCTGAATCGCATGGTGTCTGAGTCATTATCGATAATTGAGAATGAGCTATTATAGGTGTTCAGGCTTCTTCGGTAGGCTTCGAACCATGGAATGACGATGTACCCGTCAGAAATCGCTTGGTTGATAAACCATTTGAAGTAAGTTTCGGATATGTTGTATCGACTGGTTTGAGCCGCCGTATCATTCACTTGATGCACATAGGCAGAGAACATTCTCTCCCTCCCAAGAGTCATATTGTACATGCCTTCCGAGGAGGTCTCAAGATCGGCTCCCCATGGTAGGCCTGCAGATCTAGCGACCATCCGAAAGTGGGCCCAAGCGTAGGCGGCATTAGTGCTATTGTAGGCGTTCTGAAGAGCGGTGAAGATAACCGGCCTTCTTCCTACGTTGTTGACGATCCAATTGTAATCTCGTTGAATCTCGCTTTGCCAATCCGTCGCGTCAGTCAATCTCTTGGTAGTATGCAATCCAACCTCCCATTGCAGATTGTCAATGTAGTTCCTCGTAGTCGCTGGAGTCAGTTGGTTCCACCTTGGGTTTTTGTCTATGAATAGTGTTGCACGACAGCCCCTCTCTGTTAGAAAATGTTCAACAGTCTTTGTTTCACTGTATGGCCCATCGAATCCCAGGCCAAACACCTTGCCTGCGATTGGGGTGACGTCCTGCTTCAAGACAGTCTGCTCGATGGAATCGATGAGCAAGGCGTAGCGTCCTCCCGGGTCCCCCCTGAGAGCCCACGCCAACCTACCAGAAGAAGTCATGGGATAAATGTCGCCCATGTCGCCTGTATTTCCGAGCAAGGCGTAAGCTATCATAATTCCATTGACATAAATCGTGTAGCTGTGACCTACTCCATCGTAGTCTATCGTCAGTTCGTCGAAGAATACTCCTTTTCGCTCGTATTTGAAGAATGGCACATTAACGCTGGACCATTCGGAAGTCCTGTTGGTCACGGTTATGCGGTGTGAAGTAGAACCTTGGACGAACTGAAGATATACCCAACCAGCATTGTCCTGCGGAATCCCCAGTTCTGGGTAGGCTTCACGTCCCGCAATCCTTCTAATGCCGAAATCGATCGTCAATCTGAACCTTGGTAGAGGCTGAATCCCCCACACAGTGACGGTTCCGTTTTGAGGATCGCCCCATGTAAAGTTCCACGCTTCCTTGCTGCCTGTCGCTGTCCGATTCGATTCCACACTTCCGAAGTAGCTACCTGTACTGTCGAACGCGGAGACAGTTAAGTGCGGAGGCTGAACGTATGTGACTTCTACCTTGGGTCTCTCATTTTCGACCCAATATGATTGGGTTCTATACTCCTTGACATTCAGTGCAGAGGTTCCTTCGTGGGTAGACCTAATCACCCACCCATACACTTGTCTGGAACCGGCTGACACTGCCTTGACGTCGTAGGTCACGTCCCAAGTCTTCCGTCCTATTTCGGGGGAAACGGTCACTACGTCTGTTGCCGTCGAATTGAAACGGGGTTGCTTGGTCCAAGCGATTCGTGTTCCATCCCAATAACTCGTTACCATGTGAGCTGCTTGGTCTTCAGCAGGACCGCCCGAGTTCCACATGCAAAGACTTAGTCTTGCAGACAATACCGTCGCACCTAGGATGGGTGAGAAATCGAACATCAGGTAGATTCGCGCGGTTGAATTCTCATAACCGGTCACGGAGCAAGACTTGCTGTTCGAGGTTCCCGCCCCAT
>Ga0315281_10002040_pt1 | contig 30031 bp, 28 predicted proteins | sample YL17G07_0_MG_FD_204540 | JGI IMG/M metagenome (GOLD analysis project Ga0315281, IMG submission 204540) | Sediment microbial communities from Yellowstone Lake, YNP, Wyoming, USA - YL17G07_0 | ecosystem: Environmental > Aquatic > Freshwater > Lake > Sediment | place: USA: Wyoming | collected...
ATTATTTTATGAGTAAACAAGGGTTTTCATTTGACGCAATTGCTCAGGTATCTCAGGCAATATCACGTATTATAGCCTGTTATGCAGGAAGGGTTAAAAAATGTCTCGTGCTGGATTTGGATAATACCCTTTGGGGCGGGGTAATTGGCGATGATGGGATAGAAGGCATAAATATTGATCCGAACAATGCAATTGGCGAGGCATTTTTAGCCTTTCAAGGATTTGTAAAAACTCTTAAGGATAGAGGCGTTATCTTAGCCGTTTGCAGCAAAAATGAGGATAATGCTGCAAGGGAGCCGTTTGAAAAACTCAAAAATATGATCTTAAAAATAGATGATATAGCTTGTTTTGCTGCCAATTGGAATGACAAGGCTTCTAATATAAAACATATTGCGGCTAAATTAAATATTGGAACAGATTCACTTGTATTTTTTGACGATAATCCTGCTGAAAGGCAATTAGTGCGCCAATTTTTACCAGAGGTAGAGGTTATTGAGGTGCCAAGCGATCCTGCGTTATATGTCAGGGCATTAAATGAGGCAATGTGCTTTGAATGGGCGCAGTTAAGCAGTGAAGATATTTTAAGATCCGATACATATATAAAAGACATAAAACGTTCAGAATTAGAACAGACCGCTGGTGATTATGATACATATCTAAGGTCTTTGGAGATGAAGGCAAGGATAATTAACGTTAGTAACACGGAACTTGCAAGATTTACCCAATTGATAAATAAAAGCAATCAATATAACCTAAGGACTAAAAGATATACTGAGGCTGCTATTACCGCAATGATGAAAAATGTTGATGAATATGCGCTTATTTGTATAGATTTTGAGGATAAATTTGGAAATTATGGTATAATTTCATCAATAATTATGCAGAGGATTAAAGATATAGCCTTTATTGATACATGGGTAATGTCTTGCAGAGTATTAAAGAGAGGGATTGAAAATGTAGTCCTTGAAGCCATGTATAATGCTGCAAGTATTTGGGGAAGCGAGTGGATAGTTGGTGAGTATCTGCCGACAAAAAAGAATAAACTTGTGGCTAATTTATATAGTGAATTAGGATTTATAAAAAGCGCGCAAGATTGGTTTAAGGAAGTTAGGCAGGAGAGGACAGTTTACAAAATTAAACCATCCTCTCAAAAGACAAAACATAATATTGAAATAATAAGACATTGACCATAGATATAATTCAATAATTCTGTGTTATTATTCATAAATAAGCTCCTTTGTATAGTTGAGATATAATCTGAAAATAAATCAATTATACCATTTTGGAGCTTATTTATGCTATTTTATTTAATTATTTCAATAAGTTATATCAAATTTTAAGGGTGCTAAAATTGAGTAAATCACATTTAAATTGATGATCCATCTTCTACAACCAATATTTCCTGATACTTTTACAACAACTTTTTCTCTATTTGTTGGGGGTATCCATTGTGGTTATCCAATATTAGGGCAGGCACAAGAACTGCCCCTACAAATTCTAAACGATTATTTCCAAGGTTTATAAACCCCGCTCAATAAGGTACAACCTTAACCCCTCAAGTCGTATAATGCGCATTTATCTTTATATACCCCTCAGTCAAATCACAAGTAAATACCTTCGCATTACAACTCCCAACACGCAAATCTATCCGCAATACCACCTCTTTCACATCAAGCGCCTTACTTGCCTCTTCATCATTCTTAGTCCCAATTCCATTTGCAACAATCTGCACATTGCTAATATATATATCTACATTCTCAGGGATAAATGCAACTCCAGCCCCGCCTAATGCGCACATTATCCTGCCCCAATTTGGGTCATTGCCATAAACAGCAGTCCTGACAAGCATAGAATCTGCCACCTTTCTGGCAAGCCTTTCTGCGTCATTTTGAGTTGCCGCTCCATTAAGCTCAATGCAAATAGTCTTTGTCGCACCCTCTCCATCTTTGACAATCATATATGATAGAGACATGGTTATCTCATCAAGGGCTTGTTTGAAGACATCATATTGCGGTGTGTCTGTCTTGATAACAGCATTTCCACTAGAGCCATTAGCCAGCAACAATACACAATCATTTGTACTCATATCGCCATCTACCGTTATCTTATTAAAGGATTGCTCAACTGATTGTCTTAACGCATTATCGAGGGCTGTCTTTTCAACACAAGCGTCCGTGATAATAAAACTAAGTGTAGTTGCCATATTTGGACTTATCATCCCAGAGCCTTTTGTGATTCCAGAGATTGTGACCGTCTTACCATCTATTTTAATAGTCTTGGACTTTATCTTTGGAAAGGTATCTGTGGTCATTATTGCCTCTGCGGCTTCCATTAGACTGTTTTGACCAATCTTGACAACACACCTTTTTATAGCAGGGATAACACGTTCCATCGGCATAGGAACGCCGATTACACCAGTTGAACAAACAAATACCTCACCATCGGTAATATTAAGTCCTTCTTTTACGCAATGAGACATGGCAATTGAATCATCCATGCCTTGTTTCCCTGTACAGGTATTGGCATTCCCGCTGTTTACAACAACTCCATAGGCAATGTTATTAATTCGCTCCATATCATAAATAACAGAAGGCGACTTAACGACATTTTTAGTAAAAACCCCTGCTGCAACACAAGGTTTTTTCGAATATATTATAGCAATATCGTTTCTATCAGGATATTTTATAGCAGCATCAATTACGGCAAACATAAATTCTGTCGGAACATTATAATTATCAGTCATAAATTACACCAAAGTAATGGGGTCAAGGGGACAAGTCCCCTTGCGGGAGTTTGAGGGCAGCGCCCTCAAAATATTAAAAACTATCCGCAGCATATTCCTCAGTAAACGAGGTTGCAACAAACGGAAATAGTGAGCGTTTTTCCTTTAGACAGGCTGCAATAAATGCGCTGAATAGAGGGTGCGGTTCTGTGGGTCTTGATTTGAATTCGGGGTGAAATTGGCAGCCCAAAAACCATGGATGATCCTTTAATTCTATTATCTCAACCAATGACCCGTCAGGGGATTTACCGCTTATAATCATTCCATTATTAGTGATACAATCAGTGAATTCATTATTAAACTCATATCTATGCCTATGTCGTTCTGATATATCGGGTTTACCGTAGGCGTTTATTGCATGGGAATTTTTAGTCAGGGCGCAGGGATAGGCTCCAAGCCTCATAGTTCCGCCCTTATTGGAGGCATTTGTGCGTTCTTCCCATGTGCTTGCGCGGAAATCAAACCATTTTTCCATAAGATAGATAATTGGATAAGGGGTTTTATCGTCAAATTCAGCGCTGTTTGCATCTTTTAGACCGCAGATATTCCTTGCAAACTCAATTACCGCGCACTGCATACCAAGACATATTCCAAAAAACGGAATCTTTTTTTCACGGGCATATCTAATGGTTTCAATCTTACCCTCAATACCCCTTGTCCCAAATCCTCCAGGCACAAGTATCCCATCAACCTCTGAGAGATATTTTAAGACGCCATGTTTCTCAATATTTTCTGAATCTATCCACTGAAAATTGACCTTTGTATTATTAGCTATCCCGCCGTGTATTAGGGCTTCTGTGAGACTCTTATAAGAATCCTTTAAATCCATATATTTGCCGACAAGGGCAATGGTAACCTCTTGCGCTGGCTCAAGCATTCTCCTAACAACCTCTTTCCATTTTGAGAGGTCTGGTTCAATGTCTTTAAACCCAAATTTTTTGACAATCAAATTATCAAGACCCTCCTTATGAAGAGAAAGAGGTACCATATAAATGGTTTCAACATCTATTGCCCCAATGACTGCTTCAATATCCACATTACAAAATAGGGCTATTTTTTTCTTATGATTTATAGGAATAGCAATAGTGCTTCTGCATAATAAGGCATCTGGGGCAATCCCGATAGCCTGTAATTCCTTAACGCTGTGCTGAGTAGGCTTTGTTTTAAGTTCTCCTGCGCTTTGAATATATGGCACAAGGGTCAAATGGGCATAAAAGACATTTTGCCTGCCATCATAACGCATCTGCCTGATTGCCTCAAGAAATGGCAGGGATTCAATATCTCCGATTGTCCCTCCTACCTCAACGATTACCACGTCACTAAGACTTCCAGCAGCTTTAATGGCATTTTTTATCTCATCTGTAATATGCGGCACTACCTGAACGGTTTCGCCAAGATAATCGCCCTGACGCTCTTTTCTAATGACATTATAATATATCCTGCCAGTAGTCCAATTATTTGCCTGAGTAAGCGTTATATGAGTAAAACGCTCATAATGACCAAGATCAAGGTCTGTCTCAGCTCCGTCATCTGTAACAAAGACCTCGCCGTGTTGATATGGACTTAAGGTGCCTGGATCAATATTGATATATGGATCTAGTTTAACGATATTAACCTTTAATCCTCGAGCCTCAAGTAACGCACCAATTGATGCAGCTGCAATGCCCTTTCCTAATGAAGATACAACCCCGCCTGTTAAGAATATGTATTTAGACATGTTTCCGCCTTTTTAAGGTCTTCCCGCGTATCAACTCCAATTGTATCAAATTGAGTTTCTCTTACCTTGATTTTTATGCCATTTTCAATAGCCCGCAATTGTTCTAATTTTTCACACTTTTCAAGTTCACTCTGAGGCAGTGTGGTTAAATTTATCAATGTCTCTCTTTTATAGCTATAAATGCCAATGTGTTTATAGATATTCAGCCCAGATTCAACTGGGTTAATCTTAAGATTATTTTCAGCGTTCACAAAGATATCTCTATAATAAGGTATCGTTGACCTTGAGAAATATATTGCAAAACCTTCAATATCAGTAACAACCTTTACAACATTAGGATCAAATATCTCTGATGCAGATTTAATGGCTTTTTTCAGAGTTCCCATCACAATCTTTTCTTCATAAAGGATTTTTATAACATCATCAATCATCTCTGGTCTCATTAAAGGCTCATCACCTTGAACATTCACTATTATATCATAATATTGACCTTCGGATGTTTTTAAATCCCTTGCAACCTCACATATTCTATCTGTGCCTGATTGATGTTTAAGACTTGTCATAACCACATTACCCTTAAAACTAGTAACAGCATCAAATATCAGGCTGTTATCTGTAGCAACGATTACATCGCCAGCAAGTTTTGATTTCAGCGCATTTTTATAAACATGTTCAATCATTGGGATTCCATTTAAAGGGGCAAGGAGTTTGCCCTTAAAACGGGTTGAGTTATATCTTGCTGGTATTATTATAATTGCCTTCATCATTAACCTCTATATGGTGATATTTTCAGAGAATATTTTACAAAAATAAATCATACTTGAAATAAACATACACTTACTTTGATTTATTACAATAGAATATTTAGATTATTTTATTACTGCATTTTTGAGTAATATTAACCAAGCAGGAGGATTAAAAATTAAATAACCAAAACCTAATATAAAAGAATAGATAAATGCTCCTATTACGCTTGCCTTAATAGAATTATAAAAATCAGATTGTTTAATGTCTTTTATTATTTTTTGATATTCTTTATAATGTTCTTCTTTAATTTCTCTCAATCTATTTTCATTGTTTTGCCTTAACTCCTCTGCAGATAAATCAATTACACTTTGAGCCTTAAATACTATGTTTTCGAGAGAGCTTTTAGATAAGAGGACTTCTTCAATATCCTCAATAATTTTAGGGGTAAGATCGCATTTCTTAGTTTCTATACGTTCTTTAATCGCTTTATCAAATGTATCATAATAATACCCTAATGTATATGTAGTTACTTCAAAACTTTTTTTATTTTCTTTGCAATATTCAAAGATTATTTGATGCGCTAATTTATTCCCCAATTACTTTTCTCCAAGCTCTTTCACGAGCATTAGAAATTTCTTGTTGAATATCCCTTTTTCCTAATTGTTCTAATAATTCATCTGCGCGACTTTTTCTTTTACGAAAAATGTTAATTCCTTTTTTTGCCTCAAGATGATTATTTTCAAGTCTTTCATAAACAATATCCTCAAAATTCATTGAAATATTTGAATCATAAATCTTATTCTGAAAATTAACATCATTACAAATAACTTTTTCAAGATTAGCATCTTTAAAATTAGCGCCTTGCAGATTAGCTCCTAAAAGATTAGCGTCTTTCAGATTAGCTCCAATTAGTATAGCATTAACAAGATTAGCCTCTCTTAAATTTGCATCCTGTAAATTTGCTCCTGATAGATTTGCCCCTGCAAGATTAGCCTCTCTTAAATCTGCATCACGCAAATTTGCTCCTGATAAGTTTGCGCCTGCAAGGTTAGCCTCGCAAAAATCAACTGAGCGGAGATTAGCCTCAGATAAATTTATCCCTGCAAGATTGACTCTTTTGAAATCAGCTTCTTGCAGATTAACTCCTTTTAAATCTTCACCAGCAATAGTGTTTCTAATCTCTATCCATTCGTTGTGTTTTTTCAATAATTCTACAACGTTTATCATATATTTTCACCTCTAATCCAAAAGGTATCAAAATTTATTACTGTTTCTATTACATTGTCAATTACATATCTATATTATTATAGCATATTTCAATCATTTACTATTTATTACCCTAACCCACTCTTAGACATCTTCAACAATTTCTCAAACTCTTCCACAGGCAATGGTTTACTAAATAAAAAGCCTTGTACCTCATCACAACTTAAACGCCCAAGTATTTCAAGGTGCTCCTCAGTCTCCACGCCTTCTGCTATTACATTCAATGTCAAACTATGCGCCATATTAATTATTGCCCTTACAATTGCCGTATCATTTTTATTATCCGCCATATTCTTTATAAATGATTGATCTATCTTTAAGGTATTTATCGGCAGATCCTTTAAATAACTAAGAGAAGAATAACCTGTCCCAAAATCATCTATTGATACATTTATTCCGCTGCTTTTTAGTTCATTTATCACTGCAATAGCTCCGTCAGCGTCGTGCATAGCTGTGCTTTCAGTCAGTTCAAGTTCCAGATATTTTGAATCAAGACCAGAATCAAACAAAGCCTTCTTTACAGTATAAATCATATCCTTTTCCTTAAACTGTCTCATTGAGAGATTTACCCCAACCCTCATTGGTCCATATCCAGCATCTATCCATGCCTTTGTCTGAGCGCAGGCAGTCCTTAAAACCCATTCACCTATTGGAACTATCAGCCCTGTCTCTTCGGCTAATGGGATAAAATTCAGAGGTGAAATCATGCCGTGTTCTGGATGTATCCAGCGAATTAATGCCTCCATACCTATAACCTTTTTAGAACTTACATCAAACTGAGGCTGATAATAAACATGCAGCTCATTTCTATCAAGAGCCTTCCTTAGACTACACTCAAGGGTTAAACGTTTAGATACCATATCATTCATCATTGAGGTGAAAAAGTTGTAATTATCCCCTGTTGTTTCCTTTACCCTGCGCATTGCAGTGCTTGCATTGCCAGTCAAGGTATCTGCATCCAAAGCATCTGAAGGAAATAGACTTATCCCAACACTAGCAGATAACGATATCTCACGCCCGCCTATTACAAAAACCTCCCTCATTGATTTAACTATCTTATTTGCAACTATGACTGCGTCTTCTTCCTTAGCAATCTTAGAAAGTATCAACGCAAATTCATCTCCAGACATCCTGCCCACTGTATCTGAATCACGCACACACGCAGCAAGACGAGATGCTATCTCTTTCAAAACAATATCGCCTATATCATGCCCAAAAGACTGATTTATCATCTTAAACCTATCTAGTCCAAGAAATATCACAGCCATCACATAACCATACCTTCTAGCGCTTGTTATATATTGCTCTACACGATCTATAAATAATGCCCTGTTTGGCAAATCGGTCAAGGTATCAAAATGTGATAAATATTCAAGATGCTTCTCCATCTCAAATACCTTAGAGCGCAGGTTATGCACCTCTATAAGCAGTTCTTCAATGGTCTTTGACTCATCTGGCATAATAATTTACTCCTTATTAAGTGAAAAGTGAATAACTAAAAGTGAAAAACATTTAAAATAAATAAAATCTAATTATCTGCTTTTCATTTTTCACTTTTAGTTTTACACTTTTCACTTACCTGTCTGCTCTTACAAAAGAACCCCTTTTAAGCTCCATATTTTCAGGGGTGAGTTTAAAAATAAAAGGTAAATATATACTTAAAATAACAAAAACTGATGCGCCAAATGTCAACAATGAGTAATATTCAATCTTTAAAGGCTGCGGGAAACCAAAAAAATACCCAGCCTGAGCAGTAAAAAATATCAATACTGATAGTATTGCCGCTAATACTGATACTGAGCGTTTTATCAGATGAATATTTAAACGTCCCATTTTCATCTTTTTTAATGCAATTTTAGCCCTATTATGATCCAAATCGTTTTCAAGACAGTTTGTAAAATCAGCTGTTGCTGCCTGAAATATCTTTTCCTTATTTCCTTGTCCAGTTGTTTCATAATATCTGATACATGAAAAGCCTCGCAAATAAAACACTGAGGCAAGTTCTGTCTTATTAAGCCTGCGGCTTCCCAATTCACCCATAGAATTTTTTATTGCCAAAGAAAAATGCTCTACTGCTAGAGCAAACATCTCCACCTCTCCAAGATCGCCCATATAGGTGTATACCTCGCCAAGTCCAATCTGCGAGTCAATATGAAAAGGTGTTATCTTCAATATTTTTTTGAAATTAGCCTCTGCCTTGTCAAGGATTCCTGCCTTGAAATATGCAAGGGCAAGACGGCTTCTTAACTCTATATCACTGGAATCAAATTTTACAGCGGTTTCAAGGTGAGATATTGCATTTTTATAATCCTCACGCTTGACATATATTATACTTAACGCATCGTGAGCCTTTACCAAAGATGAATCTTTTGCTAAAGCGCTTAGTAGATTTTTTTCAGCCTCAGAATAATCATCCATCAAGATTTGAAGATGACCAAGCTGCAGATGTATGCGGGCAGTACCTTCTGTTTTAAGTTTCTCAAGCAAAATCCTCTTTGCCTTATTATACGACTCCATCGCCTTCCAATAATGTGAGGCCTTTTGTTCAGACATCTTCATTACCCCTTTCAAGATATAAACTAACCAAGGCTTCCAGAATATCAGTATTTTCTGGATCAATATAGAGACCATAATTAAGCGTCTCTTCAGATTTTTGAAATTCTTTAAATACGATATGCAGCATCCTGCCAAGAGTATAAAAATGTTCGCTGTCCAAAGATGCCTTAGCCTGTCCGCATAACATCTCATAATGACGGCGAGCCTTTTTCCATTGGTCTTTGGCTGAATCATAAAGCCCCTGTTTTTCATATATCTGAGCTGACCTATAATGAACTATATGTGACATATATCCTGAATCTTGCATCTGATTATATAATTCAATTGCCTCATAATACCTATATAGATACGATAATGTCTCTGCAAGGTTATATTTAGCCTTCAAATTTTCAGGCTCAATCAATATTATCTTTCTAAATCTTTCCTCGCTCAATTGATATAAACCCTGTTCATTAAGACAAAGTCCCAAATGAAAAATGGCATCAATATTATCTGGATTGCTGAACAAAACCTTATCAAAATACACCTGCGCCTGAATAAAATTCCTGAGTTTAAAAAGCGCAAAACCTAATTTATAATTGACATCTGGGTAATCAGGGTTTAGTTTAATTACATCGCTAAATTTATCAGAGGCATCTTTAAACTGTGAAAGCTCAATCAAGGCATCTCCCCAATTAAATATTGAATCTACATGATCACTTTTTATCTTTAGAGTCTCAGAATATCGCGCAATTGCCTCATCGTACCTTTTCAGCGAAGCAAATGCCAGCCCGCAATTAAAGATTGCATCTGCAAAATCTGGTTTTAACTCGGATGTCTTTTGAAATTTCTCTATAGCCTGAACAAATTCATGAAGCCTTAAAAGTGTAAGCCCCCAATTATGATAGGTCTGGAAGTGATTGCTGTTAAAATTAGCAGCATGCTCAAATGCCATACAAGCCCCAGAATAATCACCCTGCCCAAATAGGTCTGTCCCTGTGTTAAAATGAGTCCTTGCAAGCCTTTGATATTCTTCCTTTTGTTTTTTTAATTGAGATAGGGCAATATCTATATTATTAAACGGCTCATAATAATCAGGTTTAATCTGAAGCGCCACTTGATATTTTTCAATAGCCTTTTCATATTGCTTTAAGTTATAGAGGGCAACTCCCCAATTATTATAGGCATAAGCCATATCAGGTTTTAACTCAACTGCTTTTCTAAATAGTTCAATAGCCTGATCAAAATTTTCAAGTTTAAAAAGGGCAACGCCCCAATTATAGTAGGCATTTACAAAATCTGGTTTTAATTGTGTGGTCTTAATGTATTTCTCTATTGCGTCTTCATATCTATTTAATTTTGAAAGTGACAGACCCCAATTATAATAAGACACAACGTCATCTGGTCTTAATTCAACTGCCCTTTTATACGCAACACATGCCTTAAGGTAATTGCCTTTTTTATAAAGAGAAAATCCTGTCTCAAAATGAATTAGTGATTCTGTCTGTTCAATTGCTCGCATGAGTTTATATTACCATAAAACTATTTAAAAACTAAAAGTTAAAAGTTAAAAAAAATTCACCAATAAATAATAAATTAAAACAGAATTTATTGCCGTTCCGTTAGGAGGAGCAAAGAGTTAAGATTTACCCAATCCTCTAAAAATTTGCAATTAATCTATTATATTCTGCATGTGAGCCAATCCAAAACCATGTAATAGTATCGTTTTCCTTCAATCCTAAAGCTCTAAACCCAAGAGTAATACGCACTGAAAACATTGGTTCCCCTTGATGAATTTGTTTAAAATATAAGCTGGGATAAAAATGGTTATTTTTCCATATCTTAAATGCCTTTTCGGCTTGTCTTTGAATATCATGAGGTAAAACATTAAAACATTGCCAGAAATCTTTAGTTGTGTGAGAAATCATTTCGGTTTTGAAGCTGGGTCAAAAGGATGCGTCAGACCTTTAATGATATCCATCCTAACCTTTAAAGCTATTTTAGAGAGAGCATCCTGAGAGTTGGCAAATGCAGTCTCCCATCTTTGCTCGTCTTCTAATTCTTCAAGCACAATTACAGCAATAGCATCCTGTAAAGTATCTGGAAGCTTTGAAGTCTTAGTAAATGCCTTTTCTAATAGTTCTGTCATCGTAACTCTTGCCCCAATTTATAATACATATATTTAAGATACCCTAAGTTCCCTCTCAAAGTCAACTGTACTGATGTAATTTATCTTTTATCAGCGTCTCTGTGGTGAATTCTTTTTCACCTTTCACAACCTAATCTCAAAACCCAAAAGGCTTGACAGATTATTACCCATAAACTCATATTTAACGCCAAGGTCAATATCTATCTTATCTGTAAGGCTATACATCAAACCGCCTATTGCAAATAAATTTCCGCCTATAAGTTTCTTAGTCCCAATATTTATCGTAACAGCTAAACCATTTGACACAATATACTCTGCTGCGCTTGATATAAATATTGAGCTATACGAAAAATCATACTCTAAATTTTCGTAAAAGATTAATGCGCCTAAATTTACAGAACCAGAGAAATTAAGGTTATAGTCAAATGAGCCAAATTCAAACATCATAATCCCAGCTAAAGGTCTTACTGAAAAGGCGAAATAATCATTTTTATATAGCAATAGCTTTAAAGCAATATCCGTTCCCCATCTCTGATTCATATCCGTTGGTAATTCAACTATAACATCAAGTCTATCAACAACTCCGTATTCAATAGAAGGCGTTAGTTCAATCTTATTATTAATTATAGAATAACTGCGGAAGACATCTATTAGATAGCAGCCCTCTCCAATGGTGTTAGCGTCATCTGTGATGAGTGGGTTATAAGCTAATGCAATACTTGAAGTTAATAGAACTAAGGCTATTGAAAATAACAATCTTTTAAGCATGGGATAGTCCTATTTAATCAGATATCTTTTCAAGAAAAGACTTGTGCGGGTGATGTATAATTTATCTTCTATAAACATCCTTCCGATGACGAATATGATAGATTGTGATTATCTTTTCTTTAGAATCTACTTGATATATTACACGATATTGACCAATGCGAATACGAAAGCACATCTCATAGCCTTATAATTTTTTTGATCTAATGGGGAATGGTCTTGAAGCAAGGTCTTCAATTTTATCAAAGATTTCAGGAATGTATCGTCTCTCAATATGCCTAATATCATGCTCGGAAGAATTTTTCCATATAATTTTATATAAATCCATCTGATTTTAATTTAACCTTTAGACTATCAAAGCTGATAGTAGGCTCATCTTTGCGTTCAGCAATTATAGCAAGGTCATGAAGATCTTCAAGCAGATCAACATATTCCTCAATCGGTAGAATAACTGAAACTTTTTCCCCTTTATTATTTATTATAAATTGCTCTTGCACTTGCATCCCTGACTCTCCTAAAGATGAAAATAGTTTATTCTTAATCTTTTACCTATAATATAATATTTTTTAAAGATTAAACAAGGTTGTTTACAATTTTTATGATATTACAATGCCTAAGAAAGCAAGTCTATATGAAACTCTCCGTCCTTAATAAGCGCAGTTTCTCTCCCATCGCCATCCACTAATATAACCGTAGGCTGAAAAAATATAAAATCCTGATGAAATGGGGTTTTTATAACGCCTCCAAATGAAGAATTATCGCCAAGCGCTATATGTATAGTGCCAGCTATCTTTTCTGCCTCCAAGATATTTTCAGGGTGTATTGCCATATTATTTGTGCCTATGCCTAGTTCAGCGATATTTGAAAATTCTGCCCTTTCAGATAACTTCTTTCTTAAAACATCCGCATACTCCTCATAACCTTGCACATCTACTACGTTGCCTTTTTTAACAAGAAGTTTTATAGGTGTCAACAGTTTCCTAGTCGGCGTCCAATCTAAAACCATTACCCCATAAGAGAGATTTTCAATCGGAGCAAAATAAGCCTCTCCTGCTGGCAGATTTCCAAATGAACCCTTAGCCCTAAGATTCCCAGTATCCGCATGAGCGGTTCTCTCGTTCTTAACTATAACCATATCTGTGCCGTTAGGCGTATTAATCTTGAGCGTTACTGCCTTATTCACGGCATCTGCAATAATATTAGACTTCCTCTCAAGCGCAGTCCAGTCAACTCTCATTGCCCCATCAAGCATTTTCTCATCAAACATGGGCATGCTTGCATACCTTGTCCCGCATATCCGCGTCAAAAAATCCCTAAATCTCGTATGAGACGTTGAATAATATGAAAGCGCAATCACTGCGTCAACTGCATCTTTATAATCCGCAGATATAATCTTTTCAGCTTGTGAGATGTCTTGATTATCAGCCTTTTTTTCAGATATCTTATCAAACAGACCTTCTGCCTTTAATTTATCAATAATAGTCTTCCCAAACGCCTTTACCCAAAGCTCATAAGGAGGCTCTGCCCCATGCGTCCCTGACTGATTATAGATACAATACTCCATATTATCTGTAAACTCACGCCCAATCACATAAGCCGTCTCTGCTATCAGACGTAGGGGCAGGTCTTGTGCCTGCCCTATGTTTTGGGCAGCCTCAAGGGTTGCCCCTACGGTTGGAGTTAAAAATTTATCTGTAAAGACCAAAATCTTCTCACCCTTCCCTACCCCAAGATTTGTTATAAATATTTCCTTTAATACTTGTTTAATCTTTTGCATAAGATATTTTCTCCTGATTCAAGAAAAACTAGTGAAAAGTGAAAAACTAAAAGTGAAAAGTGAAAAACAATTAATAAGATTTTTTAATTTAAATGCCTTCCACTTTTAGTTTTTCACTTTTCACTAGTTTTCTAATGAGCAACGCCCCAATTTTTACCGCTTCCGATATCCACCTTTAGTGGCACAGACAATGTACATGCGCCCTCCATCAGTTCCTGCGTCATTGTTAATGCGACATCAAGTTCATCTTGTGGCGTTTCAAGCAATAGTTCATCATGAATCTGTAAAATCATCCTTGTTCTAAGCCCCAGTTTATTAATCTCTTTATGGATATTAATCATTGCAATCTTTATAATATCAGCTGCGCTTCCCTGAATAGGCGAATTGACAGCCTGCCTCTGACCATGCTCAACAACTGTTTTATTAGTATTCTTAAGCTCTGGAATTGGACGAATCCTGCCAAACATAGTCTTCGTATACCCAATATCAGCAGCCTCTTTTATGGTATTTTCTATAAATATCAAGACTCCTGCGTATCTTTTAAAATACCGCTCAATATAATCCTTCGCCTCTCTCTGAGTGATATGCAGAGTCTTTGCAAGTCCATATGGAGTTTGACCATAGATTACCCCAAAATTTACAGTCTTAGCAATGCGTCTCATCTCAACTGTGCAAGACTTTTCACTCACTCCAAATATCTCGCAAGCAGTAGCCCTGTGTATATCCAGCCCGCGCTTAAAGGCGTCTATCATGATACAGTCCCCGCTTAGATGGGCTAAAATCCTAAGTTCAATCTGTGAATAGTCTGCTGATATAAGCAAATGTCCGTCTTTAGCAATAAATGCCTTTCGCAATAAGATGCCGCCCTCGCCTCTTATTGGGATATTTTGGAGATTAGGATTTGTGCTGCTTAGACGTCCAGTTGCTGTGGCTGTCTGGTTAAATGTGGTATGAAGACGATTGGTGATTTTATTAATATGATTAGGAAGCGGGTCAATATAGGTATTTTTCAGTTTAGTAAGCCTTCTGAATTCAAGAAGCTCTAATGCAATTGGATGTTTATCAGAGAGTGACTCAAGTACATTTGTATCCGTTGAAAATCCTGTTTTTATCTTCTTGCCTGTAGGTAATTTTAGAGTTTCAAATAGGATTTTTGACATATCCTTAGGTGAATTTATATTAAATTCAGCGCCTGCATGAAAGAATATCCGTTTTGATATAGCGTCAATTGAGACCTCTATCTCTTTTGAAAGCTCTACCAGTCTCTCAGAATCAATCTTAACTCCGCTGCGCTCCATATCTGACAATACCCAAAGCAGAGGGTATTCAATATTATTATATATATCAACAAGCGTAGGGGCAGACCTAAGTGTCTGCCATTCTGGCAAACAGACAGGCTGCAGATTAACTGAGAGTATTTGTGAAAGCCTAAGACCAAGGGCTGCGTCTTGTCCGTAAGTTTTCAAGGAATCATCAAAAGGCAGAGCCAGTATTGTGTTGTTTTCAACATGACTATAATGAGCCAGATATTCAAGGATGATATTTTTAAATGAATAATCCCTCTTGTTTGGGTCTATGAGATAACTAACTATCATGGTATCTATTACATTACGATTGATTATGTCACCTAATCCCAATATATTATTTATTGCCTTAAAATCATGCCCGCTTATCCTTTCAGCAGTCTTTAATAGATTTAAAAAAGGTTCAATTAACTCTTGTTTGGTAAAATAATAACCTTTATTTGTTTCAAGAGAAAATGCAAAGACAATATTATCCTGTAAGGGACGGTCTTGAGCCTGTCCTACATTCATTGAGACATTTATAAATATTTCAGAACATGCCCCATTAGCTATTAATCTGAATTCACCTGCGCTGTTGAGTTCAATTACTTCAATAGAATCGTCTTTTTTGACATGGGTCTTTGGCAGGAATTTTAGCAGAGAGTTCAATTCATATCCAATAAATAATTCCTTAATCTTTGGCAAATCAGGGGTTATATCCGACATCTTTGGAATAACCTGATTTAGGCGCATATCTGTTTTTAGCGTCAACAATTGATAACTGAGCTTTATATTTTCGATATTTTCGCTTATCAAGGATCTAAATCGTGGTGATTCAATGTTTTGAGGAGAATTTATCAAGTCATCTATGGATGCAGCCTTTGACAGCAGGGCTTTAGCGGTCTTTTCACCAATACCCTTTACGCCGGGAATATTATCAGAGGCATCTCCAGTAAGCGCCAGATACTCAATCACCCTCTCTGGAGGCACTCCGAAACGATTGATTACATAAACGCTGTCAAGGATTATATTTTTAACAGGGTCAAATATCTTTATCTTAGGAGACACAAGCTGGAGCAGGTCTTTATCTGAGGTTACGATAAAAACGTCACTGCCATTATTTGAGGCTTGGATTGCAAGTTTTGCAATTATATCATCAGCCTCATAACCAGGGACAGCGAAGGTCGTAATTCCCAATGCCTTTACGATTTCAACTATGGGGTCAATCTGAACAGTCAGTTCTTTTGGGGGAGTAATTCTATTAGCCTTATATTGAGGATAAAGAGCCTGACGCTGGGTCGCTTCCTTAGAATCAAAGGCAATGGCAAGGGAATCTGGTTTTTTCTCTCGGATAATCTTAAGGAGCATACTTGTAAAACCATAAATAGCGCCAGTAGGCTGCCCCTTAGAGGTTGCAAGCCCAGATATGGCATAAAATGCCCTGAATATATATGAAAATCCGTCTATTAAATAAAGGTTCATGGATTATGTAAGATAACATAATAGGTGAAAAGTTGAAAGATAAAAATTATTCAGTGAATAGGCGCAGAGAAAAGATAAAAAACTTTTAAATCATCAAGAGACGAAAAAATTAGCGCTATTGAATTAAGATGAAGATAATTCAGAGTTTGGTCTCATCTAAAAAAAAAGGGGGGGGGTAACATCAATAATATGATAAAGGGAAATATTATTATTTAAAGTTAGAATACAAAAAACGTCTTCATTACAAGAGATACAACACCAGCAAACATTAAACCTACCATCCAGTGCAGGAGTTTTATGTCGCTTTTAAGCTCAGTAGTAGACTTATCTATCTTACTGTTAAGTTCAGAAGTAGACTTATCTATCTTACTGTTAAGTTCAGTAGTAGACTTATCTATCTTACTGTTAAGCTCAGTAGTAGACTTATCTATCTTACTGTTAAGCTCAACTTGGACATTATCTATCTTACTATTAAGCAAGTCTATCTTACTGTTAAGTTCAACGTGGACATTATCTATCTTACTATTAAGCAAGTCTATCTTACTGTTAAGTTCAACGTGGACATTATCTATCTTTCTATTAAGCTCAATGTGGAGATTATCAATCTTACTGTTAAGTTCAATGTGGACATTATCTATCTTACTGTTAAGTTCAATGTGGACATTATCTATCTTACTGTTAAGTTCGGTCTTTACCTGTAGTATCTCAGCTTTGACCAGTTGAATCTCACCTCTGACTTGTTGAATCTCGCCTCTGACTTGTTGAATCTCGCCTTTAACTTGTTGAATATCTGTCTTAGTGGCAAGTTCTCTCTTACCTTCAAGGTCAATAATCTTAACAACATCAATAAAGGCTTCTGTTGCCTCTTCTCCTAGTCTTTCTCTTAATGGCCTTGGTATTGTTAATAGTGTCATAAAGTTATGCTACCATATTCTTAATCAATAAAACAAGCTAAATCTAATTTTTCCCAATTCTTAAAACAGACATTGAGAAGTAGGGGGTCTATAATAGAAAATAAAGAATGGATGTCTTCAAGCAGCTTTTTTTTAACACTTTAAGGTTTAAAATAGGTTATAATTTAAATAAGCATTTTAAAAATTCTATACATTGTGGTAAATGGCGGGGTAAAAACTATTGCGAAGTGAAAATGGATGGACATTAATTGAATTAATGGTTGTTATGACAATCTTGGCTATTATGGGCGGAGCTGTTCTATGGAATATTTCGGATAGTCCAGAAAAAGCCCGTGTTGTTATTGCAAAAACTGATATAAATACACTCAAAAGCGTTTTAAAACTCTACAAAACTGCTAATAGTAATTATCCAACTACCCAGCAAGGCTTAAAGGCGTTGATAGAGAAAACAGACATCCCGCCTATTCCAAAATATTTCCCTAAAGGCGGATATTTGGAGCGTTCTGCTGTGCCTAAAGACCCTTGGGGAAATGAATATATTTATCGTTGCCCTGGTGAAAATAACAGAGAATATGAGATTATAAGTTTTGGCGCAGATGGCAGAGAAGGAGGGGATGGTTTTAACAGTGATATTAATAGCTCGGATATGGAAAAAGAGTGACAAAACAAGGATTTACTCTTATAGAACTGCTCATAGTATTGTCTATTGCGTCTATATATTTATTAATCATCATGCCTGTAATTAGGACTGATTTTTTAGATAAAGTGTCACCAGCGGAAAAAGAATTAAACAAGATATTAAAAGACGCTAGCGTTATTTCAAAAGAACAGTTAGATGCTGTAGAGATTACCTTTATAATAGGCAGCGGCAATATACGCTTAAACAATAAGGTATATGAATTACCTGATGGAATACAATTATCAAGCGCCAGTTTAAACGATGAACCAGTTAGCGGCCTTGCTTTTACCGCAAAGGTCTATCCAGAAGAAATATGCGACTATATTGAATTAAATCTTTCTAATAATACAACTATCGTCAGTTTACCGTTATTTAACATAGTGAGGCTGCAAGAATGAACCATAAAGGTTTTACCCTATTAGAGGTATTGATTGCAGTGTCAATATTAACAATCTCTTTTCTCAGTATTTATAATCTTATTAATTCAAATATTTCATTATCTAATTTTATTGACAATAAAGTTGAATTATTAGGGGCGCAGACCGAGTTATTATACAATTTATACTCTCAGGATTTGACACAAGAATCATCCCTGCCTGATAAGATTGCAGACTATGAAAATGTCACTTATAGTTTAAAGATACTTCCATCTGGGATTTATAATATACAGATATATATTGTTTCACTAAAAAATAAAGAGGATAACCTTGAATTTGTTTTCTACAAATAAGGGATTTACATTACTTGAGATTCTCATTGCCATTTTATTGAGTTCACTTATTATAATTGGAGTTTATAATATTTATACTACATTAATCACGGTGGAGGCATCCCTTGAGGAAAAAGAAAAGGGGATATTATCTTATACGAAATTAACGCAAATCTTTCAAAAAGACCTTAGATGTATGATAGATAATCCAACTATTGTAAACTCTTCGGCAGGAGAGACCTTAATCTTCAAATCAACACATTCTCTTTCTTTTAACTCAACCCTTCCTGTTGAAATAAGATATTACTTAGACAAAAAAAATGATAAGATGTATCTTATGAGAATGGAAACAGAAACTAACAGAAATGTTCAATTAACGTTAAGACTGCTTAAAGATGTAGACAGCATAGTGTTTACTTTTTCTAAAGGACAATGGGAATGGTTAGACGTCCCGGATGCTGATACAAAAATCATCAGGTTAAAATATCTCTATGAGGGCAAGACGTGGATAATAGTTGGCGGAAGATTATTGTAAAAGAAAATGGTTCTGTATTATTAATCGTCATGATGATAATTACAGTTGTCTTAGCCGTTGCCCTTTCAAGAAATGAAAAACTGCTGACTTATTATAATCAATTAACTGCCCTGCAAGACAATCAACAAGGATATATATATTGCGTTTCAGCATTAAAGGGGGTTATAATATTATTAAAACATGATAGCAAGGGATATAATTACAGCGGTGACCAATGGGCAATGCTGCCAATTCTGCCTATAGAAAATGGTAAGATACAAATTACTGTAATACCGCTTGAATCAAAGATTTCTTTGATAGGGCTTTCATCAAGTAATAACGCTGTCTCTGAGAGAACCAAAAGGGCAATAGATAATTTAATACCCGATTTTAATAATATTTCTCAAATGAACACAGCAATTATAGGGGATTTCTATAGTATAGAGGCGCTGCAATATGGAGGATTTAAGGATATAAAGCGAAAGGGGATAAATTCTTTGACTGTTGAAGATACAGGCGGAAAGATAAATATTAATTTTGCAGAAAAAGATGTTCTTCAGGCATACCTCCCTGAATTAGATGCAGATGAAATAATTAGTTATAGAGATAAAAAACCATTTAAGGAAATATCTCAGATAAGGAATGTCCCTGGTATCTCAGACAGTGGTTATCTTGCCATTCAGCCATATATCACGGTTAATAGCGTTGTATTTTATGTCTATGTAGAGGCAGTAATAAAAGATAAAAAGACATCTGTCAGCGCAATTTTAAAAAAGGGTAAAACAGGCAATATTGAAATTAACAAATATTTTGAGAAGGTTAATGAGCGTTATATGAATAACATGGAAAAATAGGCATCTTGAAACAAGATTGAAATATGAATGAAATAATATTTTTAAATCAAGGACATTTAATAGTCTACTCAAAGAAGGACGGCATATTTATTCAAAGCAGGGTTGAACTGACATCAGATGTCTGCGTGAGCCAAGATACATTACAAAACAGATTAGTCTTTAAACGAGGATATACCCTTATCATCCCTGATAATTTAATATATTTAATCTCAACAAATATCACAAATGCAAAGAAACATAAGGTCAAAGATATGGTGAAATACCATTTAAAATATCTATTTCCTGAAGAAGAAATTCAAGACAGGTTTGGATTTATTCTATCTTCTCCAATTATTGGATGTGTGTATAACAATAAACTTGAGACATTATATCATGAAAATAAGAGATTATTTGAATCTGCAGGTATAATCACCACTCCATCGCTAATCGTTGTAGCATCTAAGCATGGGAAAATTGGGGACAGACCCTATTTAATTAACAGTGATATAATAAATAAAAGTGATAGTCCCGAATTAAATAAGGTCTGTCCCCAATTTTCCCATATGATATTAAAACATGATGATATGTTTCTTAATATTGTCGGTAAATTAACTGATTATACATTTCCAGAAGGGATGGAAAATATTAATATAGAGACAACTAATAATGATGTCTTGATTGAATCCTTGAACAATATTATCAAAGATAAGAAGAGTTTAGCTCAATTGAGTCTTAGGTTATTCTTAGACGATGAGAAAAAGAATACATTTACCTTGAATAAAAGAGATTTTACCTTCACAGCCATTGTATATATTATCTTAATAGCGGCTATGTTTCTAAAAACCATACCTATAGATAAAAATATCAATAATTATAAAAATGCGCTAAATGAACTATATAAAAAGGCAGGAATTGAAGACAAGGTTGACCCATACGGAAGTTTACTTTTTAAGATAAATCAAATCAAGGCTGCAGAGTCATCAGACACGAATATCTTACAAACGCTCTCAGCAATAGGCAATGCCTTTAACGAAGAGTTGACAGTTGAGAGTATTACAATAACCCCTGCGACATTAAAAATGAAGGGGAAAATAAACAATTATCAAGCCCTTGAAACAGGTTTGATTAAATTATCTAAATTAATTCAAATGAAATTAGCTATTGACACTACAGATGTTGCCGAAGATAAAGTAAATTTTACTATAACAGGAATGACGGTTAAATGATAAAAAAGATAATAATATTATTTGCGGTTATATTTTCTCTGCTGGTTTTTTATATTTCATTTAAACAACACATGGATAAACTTTTATCAGAGAGGGATGATCTTTCTAAAAAATATGAAAAAGTGTATGTTCTTGTTGAAACATATAAGCTCCTGTCAAAGACAGAAACAGTCTCTGACAATAAAATTACAGCAGGGTTATTATCTTATATACAGGATACAAGCAATAAGTTAAATATTAAAATTACGTCAATAAAACCTATACCAGGCGATACTGAAAAAATAAGCGTTGTGTATCAAAAGATCAGTTTTAACAGTTCTTTGAGTATTGTTAATACAATAAATTCAGTATCAAATATAAAAATAGTTAATTTCTCGTTGACTAAAAGATATGACGACCAAGATTATATGAATCTTGATTTGCAGGTAGAAAAATTATGATTAAAAAGATAATTTTTATAATTATCTCTTTTTTAATAGGCATAGTTATATTTATTCCTTATGAAAAGGTCTATACCCTTTTGTTAGACGCTCAGATAATAAAATATCAACTGCCGATTACCTTTAAGATAAAAAGCGCAACTCCATTAAGTATTATTTTTTCAAGCGTTTGTGTTCTTGGTAAGGGTGACAGGGCTAATCCTCAGATTCCATTTAAAATAGATGATTGTTTTTTGACTGTCAATCCAATAAGCTGCATTATCAATGGCTCAATAGCGTTGATTACTACAAATAACGTTAAAATAAATATCAATAAAGAAGACAATCTATGGAGATTAAATTTTAATATAAATGATTTTAGCAATCAATATTTTGGAGACACTATTATTAATATTAATGGCTATGCCTATTTAAGTAATATTACCAAAGATGAAAAAAAGATACAATTAAACATTGATGATGTAAAATTAATAACACAGAAACGTAGTATCCTCTTGAATGATATTAAAGGTAATTTTATAATCAAAAATAATATTATAACTATAGATAAATTGAAGATTTCTGGTATAGTAAATATATCTATTGACGGCAGGCTGATAATATTAGCCAATAATTTACAAGATTCACAACTTAATATTCAATATCAGTTTAGAAATATTGATAAAGTACATTTGGATATCAAGCTTAAGGATACAGCAGATTGGTTTATGGCTCTGAAACAAGATGGTTTATTGGAATCACATAAATGAAAATGGCTAGGCTTCACGAAATAATAACTCCAAACTATATTAAAGCCACGGCAAAAGAAATTCTTATGAGAATAAATATAAATATACGAAATATTAGTTTAAGAAAGATTTTATATCCTTTTATATGCGCCATCTTGACAGCCTATGTATCAACGGCTGTCATTGGAGTTGTTTATTCAAGCAATGAAATACCAGTTATTAAAACAGTCTCAAATAAACAAAATTCAACGCCTAAAAAAGTTGAGAATATATCTACTAGCGATATAGAAACAAGAAATATATTTAAAACAAAGATAACTTCAACAGTAGAGCAATCGACTGCGTCTCAGACTAACCCGCAGACTAAACCACAGACTATCTCTCCTGATAATTTACTAGGGTATAATCTTTTAGGAATATTTCAAGAACAAGCAAGCCCAGAGGCATTTATTGAAAATAAAGATAAGGTTGTAAAGGTTATTAAACAGGGACAAATGTTTGAAGGATTTAAACTTGTGAAGGTTAATTTTGACGGGGTTGAACTTTTAAAGGATAAACATATTCAAACTTTAAAGTTTGCAATTCCTAAAACTACTACAGATGTTGCAATGTCAATCTCAGATAAAACAACCCCTAATAAAACAATGGAAAAAACTGTCAATAATGTGGATAATATCTCTATACGCAAAGAAGAGGTTATGAACGATACTCAGGATATGAATAAACTATTGACTTCAATGGTTATTGCCCCATATTATAATGGGGCTGTTTTTGTAGGATTTAAATTTGAGTTGATCAAGGCTGATTCTCTTTTGTCTAAAATAGGTTTGAAGCGGGGAGATATAATTAAAAGTATAAATGGAACAGAGATTAAATCAGTACAGCAGGCGCTTGATTTATTTTCAACCATTAATAATATTACAGCCGTAAACATTGATATTATTCGAGGAACAGAAAAAAAATCGATATTTGTAGATATAAAACAATGATGAAACATATTCTTATAATATTGATAATGTGTCTGCTGATATTTACGTATTCGTCAAATGTCTCAGCAATTATGAATTTCAATGAGATATCACTGAAGGAATTCGTAGACTTTGTTTCAGAATACTCGCGCAAAAATATTATATATACCGCAAATGACCTAAAAGGCACAGTTTCTATCAGGATACGGGATAATATATCAAAACCAGATATTTTAAACATTTTACGAAATACGTTAGCGCTTTATAAGCTAGAGATAGTATCAGAACGAGATGTATTATATATTGTTAGAGACGCTAGTATATCTGAATATACATATTTATTTGAAAAAAATCCCAAGCCTAGTGAAAATCTAAGCGATCCAATAATTGTCAGTGTTTATCAGTTAGAAAATATTGATATCAACCAACTGCAAACATTTTTAGTCAGCATGAAATCCCCTAATGGTCAATTTGCCCTTATAACAACATTGAACACTGTAATAATAAAAGATCGCAAAAGTAACGTATCAAGGATATTTCAGTTGTTTGACGATCTATCAAAAAAGGCTAGAGACTATAATATTGAAATTATTTATCCTAAAAACTTAAATGTAAAAAATATTGCAGCCACAATAAATGATTTTTTCAAGGAGCGTCAAAAGAATACTTTTAAAGGCGGGCTGCCTGTAGTAACGCCAAATGTGGACTCAAATTCATTGATTATTGCAGCGTCTCAAGATGATTTAACTTTAATAAAAGAGATAATTAAATCTCATGACAGCCTTCAAACAACGCTTTCCACTAAAAATGTCTTAAGACTGAAATATGCCAATGCCAAAGATATAGAGACAATATTAAACAACATATTTTTCAATAAACAACAACAGCAGCCACCTGGAAATCCAAGGCCGGCAGATGCCTCAGCTATACAGGTAGCATCGCCTATAACATCAGATAAAGCCACCAATTCAATCGTAATATCTGGAGACAGAGAATTTTATAATCAAGTAACCGAGCTTGTTAAAAATCTGGATATTGAGAGAAATCAGGTAAGCGTTGAGGCATTGATTCTAGAGGTAACCTTAGATAAGGCAGCTCAATTTGGAGTTGAATGGCTTGCATTAAGCAGTCAGAATATTAACGCAAACAGTACAGGTTCTGCAATAGCTTCATCTTCAAATTCAGGCGGTCTTAATACTATGGCAACATCTTTAACATCTGCATCAACTACGTCATCAACTTCGAGTCTTGGTGGCGTTCCGACTGGATTGTCAGTTGGATATCTAAGCACAATAAAGTTTGGAAATAATGTATATCCATCATTTGGAGCGCTTATTACTGCCCTTAAAACTGAATCAGGGATAAATATAATGTCTAAACCATTGTTACTTTCTTTGGACAATGAAGAGGCAGATGTTTTTGTTGGCGAGAATCGTCCTTTTATGATAAGTGAAAAGTTTGATTTAAATAACAATCCTATCCAGACATTTGATTATAGAGACGTAGGCATTAAGTTGAAGATACTGCCTCGAATCATTGACGCTGACACAGTATTATTAAGAATTAATCAAGAAATTAAAACCGTTGAATCTATCATAGGCACAAACGCAGCAGCGCCAATAACCCTGACACGAAGCACAAACACTACTATAAAAACCAAGAATAATATGACAGTAGTTATAAGCGGGCTCATTAAAGATACTGACACCTATAGCAAGTCTAAGATTCCTATTCTGGGAGACATGCCTTTCATAGGCGCATTGTTCCGTTCTGAGAATAAAACAAGCGAAAAGACTAATCTAATGATTTTTTTAACGGTTACAGTGATAAATAAAGCGCAGACAATTGATGATATAACAAAAGAAAAATATAAACTCTTTGAACAACAAATATCAGAAAATAATCAAAACAACCGATATAACTTAAAAGCTAACCCATCCATAATCAAACCCGTTATAGAAAGCGGTCCAGACGTCAAAACCGTAGAGGAACCAGCGCAAAAAAATACCACTCCTGAAAATACCGCTCCTGTTGAGACCGTTCCTGAAAAGGTTATTCCAACTGAGACAGCTCCTGAAAAGACCGTTCCAGTTGAAACAGTTCCTGAAAAGACTGTTCATTAGATTTTAAATTCCCCTTTTTGAAAAGGGGTGGATGCGTTAGCAGAAGGGGTATCTTGTTTTTGATAAGGAATTTATCTTATGAGTGATATGATTATAGACATAGAAAGCGTTCCAAAAGAGATATTAACCGCCTATATGAAATTTACATATAAAGGCGATTTCTTTCCGATAATTTTTGATAATAATCAATTGACATTTATAGTTTGTTCAACTGCAGGTATTGAAAAGGCGTCGTTTTTATTATTTATGTATGGATATACTGGAATATTGAAGAATATATCTAATGATACACTTTTAAAGATTCAAGAGGATTATTCTTATGTATTTGATGACGAGGTGGATTTAGCGCCTATAAAGGCGGCTGAGAATGCCCTTGGATATGACGTTTTGGGAGGGTCTTCTGATGACGCTCCAGTGGTTAAATTAGTTGACGAGATAATTCGCAGCGCAGTGAGGCTTTTGGCAAGCGATATCCATATAGAGCAAAGACAATCGCATCTTGTTGTCAGATATAGGATTGATGGAAAACTAAAGACTGTTAAAACACTTGAAAGCGGTCAGCATGGGTCTGTTATTGCAAGGATAAAGGTATTATCTAATATGGATGTTGCTGAAAGCAGAAGGGCTCAAGATGGCAGAACTAATATAAAACTTGGCAATAAAATCATAGATATTCGAGTTTCAACATTGGCTACCGCAAAAGGAGAAAAGGCTGTTTTAAGGCTGTTAAACAGGTCTGAGTCATTGCTGAATCTTGAAACTATAGGGTTGTATCCTGAACATCTTTCTGTTTTGAAACGATACTTAAAATATCCAAACGGCATAGTAATTGTTACTGGTCCAACAGGCAGCGGCAAGACAACAACTCTATATGCCTCGCTGCTAGAGATACAGAATGAAGCGCTCAACATAATGACTATAGAAGACCCTATTGAATATCAATTTGACGGCATTGCTCAAGTACAGGTCAATCCTATGATAGGAATAACCTTTGCGGGTGCTATTAGAAATTTTTTAAGACAAGACCCTGACGTCATTATGATTGGAGAGATAAGGGATGAAGAGACTGCCCATGCGGCAATTCAGGCATCTCTAACAGGTCATTTAGTGTTATCTACCCTTCATACAAATGATGCCCCAACCGTTGTGGCAAGGCTTGTAGAGATGAATATTGAACCATTCTTATTATCCAGCAGTCTATCGCTTGTCATAGCGCAAAGGCTTGTCAGAAAGATTTGTCCGCATTGTAAAAAAGAGGTAGAAATGGACAGTAATACAAAGAAGATATTTTTTCAGAACTCTTCAGATATAACCAAATATACAAAAGGTATGGGATGCTCAAAATGCGCAAATCTAGGATATAGCGGAAGGACAAGCATCTATGAATTTTTGGTAATTGATGATGATATAAGAAATCTGATAATGAAGAAACCTAATTCTGTAGAGGTAAAGAGACTTGCAGAGAAAAAAGGCATGAAGTCATTATTTGACCACGGCAGAGAATTGATATTAAAAGGCATAACAACCCCGGAAGAGATTATTTCTACTACTATTTCAGTGTAGCGGGCATACAACTATAAGGTGAATGATATATGGCTATTTATAAATATAAAGGATATGATTCTCAAGGTAAAAGGGTTTCTTCGGAATTAGTATCGTCAAGCAAAAACGCAGCCTTTGAGGCATTGAGGAATAAATCAATAAATCCTTTTTTTATTGAAATGGCAGGTGAGAAAAAATCAAACTTATTTATTGTTAAATTTGATATAGGGCAGTTTTTCTTTCAATTAGGGATAATGCTTAAAAGCGGGCTGCCATTACACAAGACATTAGGGATATTAAAGAAAAATTATAGACAACGCTCTACCATCAATATTTTAGTCTCAATAGAGAAAGATATATCTGAGGGTGTAAAATTTTCAGATTCTTTAAACGATAAATGTTCAAAGCTCATATCTGAGGTCTACCTCAATATGATTAGAATTGCAGAATCAACAGGAAAGCTGGCGGATGTTTTATTGAGCATTGCGTCTCATTATGAGCAGAAAAAGGAAAGAGAAAACAAGGTTGTTAGTTCTCTAATATATCCTTTGATAGTAGCGGTAATAGGCAGCTGCATAGTAGGATTTTTGATTGTTTATGTGCTGCCTAATATGGAAAGGGTATTTAAGTCTTTTAAGATGAAATTACCTTTTACAACATTAATACTTTTACATACTGGTTCATTTTTGAAATCTTATGGGATATTTATAGTGATTATAACATGGATTTCGTTAGCATTTATACTGAGGATGTATAGTAAATCTGTTGTGTTTAGAGAAACCATTGATTCATTATTTCTAAGATTGCATCTTTATAAAAAGATTCAAATGGCAACATTTACAGAACTCCTTGCCTTTCAGTTAAATGAAGGTATTCCCCTTGTAAATGCGTTAAGGGGATGCAGCGGTGTAGTAAAAAATATTATTGTTAAACAAGAAATCCAAAGAATAGCTATGGAGGTTGAAAAGGGAAAGCCATTGTCTGAAGGGTTAAAGGATTCTTCTATATTTGATGAGATATTAGTAGCCGCAACCATTACAGGAGAAAGCACAGGCGAACTGGCTAATTTCATAGGGAGGATGTCTATTTTCTTTAAAAAAGACGTAGATAAGGTTCTTGATAGACTTACATCTGTTGCAGAGCCTTTGTTTATACTTATACTTGGGTTAGCAGTTGGTTTTATTATGTTATCTATTACAACGCCATTACTTAAACTTAATCAAATGGTAAAATAATAGTAATATTTCTGTTTCATTGCTGCCCCAAATTATTATATTATTATAGAGATGATAAAATATTATAAAATAAAAGGTACAGTTGCAGCGCTTTGTATAATCCTGATGATAATCTTTTCCTCAGATGCGCAAGCTGAGCAGGGGCTAAGCGTTCTGACAACCCCTGTGCAAGCCCCTGATGTAGATACCGCAATAAAAAATGAATTTACAGCGCAAATATCAGCCAAACCTCCAGTGATTGGCGCAGAGGTTTATGTAGACGGGGTTAAAAAAGGTATTGCGCCATTGAAAATTAATGGATTAAGCGAAGGCATTCATATAGTTGAGATAATGACAAAGGATATGGCTGCTAAGGTTGAGATTATTGGTAAAAATGGCGAGACAAAGATTATAGAGCTGGCGCTGACAAGAAAGATATTTACAGCTCGAATATCAGCTAAGCCCCCAATGATTGGAGCAGAGGTTATTGTGGATGGTTTCAAAAAAGGCGCTGCGCCATTGGTGGTTATAGGATTAATTGAAGGCAGTCATATTATTGAGATAAAGGCAGGGGATATGATGGGTGAGGCTGAGATAATCGGTAAAAATGGTGAGACAAAGATTGTAGAGTTGGAGCTGACAAAACTATCTGTTCCAAAGGCAGCAGAAACAGAATCTCCTGATGAGAAATTTGAATTAGAAAACACGATGATAACCGTTGGGCTGCAAACTCATTTAAACAATACCATGAGTTTAAAGAATCGAATAGATTATATGACATTAGAATATCAGCATGCAATAACCAATAGCGGAGCAATGACTGTCAGATTTTTCTCAAATGGTAATACTTTAACCAATGATATAGGCGGTGGTTTAAGTTATAGATGGTCTTTAGACCCTCCAACTATAGACAACGGCGTATATCTGGGGATAGGCGTTGATCTTACAAAGGAATTCTTAGGATTATTCATAACGCCTAAGGTTGAGTTTGGTTATTCTTTGTTTATAGGCGGGATTGCGTTAAGTATAGAGGCAAATACTGGCTATGCAAAAGATATAGCTTATTCAAATGTCTATAAGTTATTTTATCATAAAATTAATACTGAGTGGTTTGACTATCAGTTAGGTATAAAGGCTGGTTACAGATGGTAATCAATTTTAATGATTTATATACCAATATTTTTGGAAAACTAATGTCAAAGAAGAGATATCTAAAATATTTTATATTATTACTCCATGTGATATTAATCACATGCGCTGGCAGAAGCATCCCAACAATAACTATAACGCCAGATGCTCCGTCTGTTGCGAAACATGCGAGCATACAATTAACTGCTACTGTTACGTTCATAGACAATACAACGTCAGATGTAACAAGTACAATCACATGGAGCAGTTCTGATTCGACAATAGCCGCCATAGATGCGTCTGGGCTTGTCACAGGTGTAGGCGTTGGGACAGTCACTATTACTGCAGATTTAAGCGGCGCAAGCGCGGCTTCTAAATTATCCGTTACAGCGCCAGTAGTAAAGGTAGGAAGTTTTATAGACAGCGCAGTTGGTGGCCTGCGCTATGAATCAGGAGGACAGAGCGGAGAGACTGATGCAAGCGGTAATTTCAATTATGAAGATGGAAATA